>JRYC01010801.1_pt1 | contig 13716 bp, 25 predicted proteins | sample 235301 | NCBI WGS metagenome assembly JRYC01 (sample SAMN03074211, study PRJNA261470) | activated sludge metagenome | biome: Common Effluent Treatment Plant; feature: Wastewater; material: Activated sludge; isolation source: activated biomass of a common effluent treatment plant treating...
GCGGGGGGGGGGGGGGGGGGGGGGGGCCCGCGGGGTACTGGGCCACGTGGCGGGGCCCCTGTCGGGCCTGGGGGGGGGCCCGGTTGGGTTTGCTCGGGGGGGGGGGGGCGGGGGCGGGCGGCGGCGTGTTGCCCCCGGTCGTCGGCGGGGGCTGCGTCACGGGCTGGGCGGGCAGGCCCGCGGCGGGCGCGAAGCTCGGCAGCACGCCCACGGCCTGCTCGGCCACGCTGCCCAGGGTCCCGCCCAGGCTCGCGGCCAGCCCCACCACGTCCCCGGCCAGGGCCTGGGCGCCCATCGTGGCGATGCCCGCCAGGTCCAGCCCGCGCTCGGCGGTCTGGAGCCCCAGGGCGGCACCCTGAAGGCCCAGGCCTCCACCGGCCTGGAAGGCGGCGGCCTGGACGCCCAGGGCGGCCTCGGCGCTCAGCCCCTGGGGGGTCGCTGCCGCAGCGGGCACAGCAGCGGCAGCGGCGGCGGCCAGGCCCTCACGGGCGCGCTGGAAGGCGGTAAAGCCCACCACGCCCGCGATGGTGAGCAGCAGCGGGGTGCGGTATCGCTTCAGGTCGTTGAGGTTCACGGTCTAGCAGCCCTCACAGGTGCTGGCCCCGCTGCCAGGGGCGGCGGGCTCGTCGGCGCCGAAGGTCAGCTGCGGGCCCTGGGGGCGCCAGTCAATCGGCACCACCTGGCGCACCCGACGTGCGGGGCGGCGCCATTGGCGCGTCGGCAGCTGCGTGACCACGGGCAGGCCCAGCCCCGCGCCCTGGTAGGGGACAACGGATGCGGCTGGTCCCCGGCCGCGGCGTCCGATGGCCACGGCTAGCGCCGAATCTCGCGGAGGATGCCGGTGTAGACCCCGCCCCCGGCCTTGGTGATCTCCACCACGCCCCGCCAGTTCACGATGATGTTCCCCACCACCACGGCGGTCACGCCCAGCGTGGCGAACTTCCACAGGTTGCGCTCAAAGTCCCCGAACACGGGCCTGGTCCTCCTCTAGATGGGCTGGGGGCCAGGGCCCCCGCGATGCAGCGGGCCGCCCGTGCCCCCGGCGCCCAGGGCGACCTGGAGGCGCTGGAGCGCGGCCACGATTGAGTCCTGGGCGTCCAGGGCGATGACCACGAACAGGGCCACCATCAGCATGGTCACGAACTCGGGCGCGTAGCTCGCGCTCAGCGTCACCAGGAAGGCCCCGGCGAGGAGCCCCGCCACCCGCTGGCGGCTGGGCCACTCCTGGCCATTCCGCAGCCAGGCGATGACGGCCACCAGGCCGAACAGCAGCAGGGCGCTGCTGACGCGGCCACGGGCCATGTAGTCGGTCAGCTCGCTGGGGCGCAGGCTGCGGGGCGGGCGAGCGATGCGGACGGCCACGCTTACACCGTGCCCCCGCTACCCAGGCCAGGCGCTGCCCGCCCCGTCAGCTGATCCAGGAACAGGGTCAGGGCCCCGCTCCACCAGGCGTACAGCAGGGCGGCGCTGACCCCGATGAGGAGCAGCCCGGCCTGCACGTCACCCGCCCGCATCGGTCGTCCCCGCGGGCGGCTCAGGCGCCGTGTCGGTGCGGTGCCCGCACATGGGGCACCGCGGGTCCGCGTTGGTATGGAACCCGGCCAGGTGGCCGCGCCGCAGCTGCTCGCCCAGGTTGGCGGCAGCCAGCAGCTCGGCGTCGGCGGCGGGCGGCGCCCCCACCACGTCCAGGCGACGGTGGGCGGCCTGAATGTCGGGCTTCAGCCCGTTGAGGGCGCTCACGTTGCCCAGCAGGTACGTGAAGGCGGCTAGGGCCAGGGCGTCGAGCTGGTCGCTGGTGTTCGCCACGAGGCCCGCGGCCATGAGCACCTGGGTGAGGACCCAAGCCACCAGGACGAGGGCCACCACCGCGGCGGTCACTGCATGCCCGTACTTGCCCAGGGCGTTCTGCATCGGCATCGGCTCCGCTCCGCTCCCCTCAGCGGTTCAGCACGCGAACGTCGAAGTAGATGACCAGGGCGATGAGGAGCAGCAGGCCGAACCCGCTGGACCGGAAGAACTCCCTGGGCATCAGCATGACGGCGCCCTGGCCCGCGGGGCCATCGGGCTGGGCGACGGCCCCCGGCATGGTGATGACGTTGGAAGGCACCGCCACGCCGAACGCGGCGGGGGCCGCGGCGTCCGCCCCGTACAGGGCGGCGCCGGTCACAGGTGCGTACATCGTCGGCTCCTAGATGCGGACCAGGCGCTTGACGGTCGTGACCACCCGCGCGTTGTCCAGGGTCGTGCCCGACGCGATGCCCAGCCACGCGGTCAGCTCGTTGACCTCATCGCTGAACAGCCAGCCGTTGGCCCGCTCGGCCCCGCCGATGATGTAGGGGATCTCGCCCGCGCTCTTGTCGAAGTCGTGGACGATGGTCCCCGCGGGCAGCGGCTGGGGGCGCCCCGCGTTCTGCATGAACAGGAACATGCGGGTGGCCACGCGGTCCACCACCTTGTCCCGGTTCACCCACAGGCTCACGTCATCCAGCGAGCCCTCGGGCGCAGGCGGGTACACGTCGTCATCGAGGAACACCCGGTGCAGCACGTTGAGGATGACGCCCCCGGTCGGAATCTCGATCTTCAGCTGCCCGGTGGCGCTCACGCTCTGCTCGTACTCGTCAATGACGATGGCGTGGGCCGCCTCGTACTCGGGCGCCGGCATCCCCGCGGGCGGGGCGGTGCGGAACACCTGGGCGACCTGGACGGTGAGCCCCGTGGTGCCCACGTTGCCCGTGTTCGTGTTGAACAGGTCGGCCACCGCGGCGGGCGTGATCCGCAGGCGGGTCTGCTGGCGGTTCCCCAGCGGCACCACGCCCCGCAGGTCGCGGACGTTGCGGCGGACGGGGAGGAAGTACCACAGGCGCCAGGCGTTGGCGGCGACGGCGATGGGCGCCAGGTTGTAGAGGTTCGCCGCGTGGTAGGCGTTGTCGTCCAGGGCGTTCGCGCTCTCGGGCACGTCCCCGTACTGGCGCAGGGCGCTGAAGTCGTGGCTGACGAGATTCTGGTGGTGGAGGCTGTCGCCGCTGAGGGCGATGGGGTCAGCCAGGCCCGGGGTGTCCAGGACGATCCGCTTCAGGACGTTCCACGGGAAGCCCGGGGACGCGGCGGCGGCGGCGGTGGACACGGTGAGGGTGCCCGTGACGTGAATCAGCAGGCCCTCCAGGAAGCCCACCCGGCTCAGCTCCCACGTGAGGGGGCCACCGCCCAGGGTGAGGTTCTGCGTGTCCAGCTGCTCGATCACCTGGCGGCTGACCAGCGGGTAGGGGAGCGCCACGGGTGGCGCGGCCATCGTCATCGGAGTCTGCTCCTTCAGTCCTGGCTGCTCACGTCATAGACCTGGTTCCAGACCCCACGCAGGGAGTCCGTGACCGGGCCTATCACCGGCTTGTTGCTCCAGCCCATCACCAGCTGGCTGTTCAGGGCCCGCCCGATGACCACGATCCCGGCCACCACGTAGATGGCGGAAGCGGCAGCGTGCAGGGCTCCCTCGAATCGGTCGTCCATGTCCCTCACTCGATCCTCAGCGGTGCCATCAGTCGCGGCGGTCCCGTTGGGCCTCGGTAGTAGAACGCGTGCGGCGTGGCTGGCAAACGCAGCTGCTGGGCGGGCGCGTCCATGACGCCCGCCATCGTGCGTAGATCGTCGGGATTCCTGAGCCCGAACAGGAACACGTGTGCTGGCTCGCTCAGGGCCAGGCGGCTGATCCAGGCGGGGCGCTGGGTGATGAGCACCACCGGGATGCGGCGCGGATAGCGGCCCTGGCGGATGACCTGGCTGAAGGCGGCCCGGGTGCCCTGGGCGGGGGCCACGTCCTGGGTTTCGTGGACGATGACCCCGTGGTGGCCGCCCAGGTCCCACAGGCGAGCCATGATCCGGTCCCAGGCCCCTGGCAGGTCGGCCTGGTCGGCGCGGCTGGGGACGTAGACCACCCGGCCAGGCAGGGCCCGGGCGGCCTCGTCGGCGGTTCTCACCACGGCGCTGTTGGGCGGCCAGCTCGCGGGCTCGCCCTTCGGCTCGTACACCACCAGGCGGTCCCAGCCCCGGGCCAGGTAGGTAGCCAGGACGCTTTTCCCGCTGCCTCGGGGCCCGACGATGAGCACCACGTCCCCGGGCGTGATGCGGATGGCCATCAGCTGACGCTGTGTGCGAACCGGCTGGCGGCGGCCTTGGTTGTGAAGTGTGCGCGGGCCCGATGGCTCCAGCCCCACCAACGGCCCCGGCGATCCTTCCCCACGTGACGCGTGCCCCCGCGGCGGCGGCGTTCGGCGTCGTTGCACCACTCGGGCGCCACCCCCTCCCGGGCCTTCCAGTCGCTGCGGGCGGTCACGCTTCCCGCTCCTCACGCGCGGCGCGCGCCTGGGCGCGGGCCAGGGCGCGGCGCTCGCGGCGGCGCATGCGCGGGGCGGGCGGCTCCCCGGCCTGGTCCGCGGCCATGCGGGCGAGCAGCTGCCGCTGCTGGCGCTCGGCCCACAGGTTGCGGGCCACCGCGGCGGTCAGGAACGTGCCCGTAACGGCGGCCACCAGGGCGGCGCCCAGGGTCAGCAGCTCGATCATCGGGCCATCGCTCCGCGCAGCTCGCCCAGGGCGGCGTCCAGGTCGGCGGGGGAGTAGCCTCCCAGGCCCTCGCTCGCGGCCATCAGCTCGTCGGTGAAGGCTCGCACCAGGACCGTGAGGGCCCAGTCACTCACCGTTGCCAGCGGGCCGCTGCCCGATGCCAGGCGCTGCAAGTCCCAGCCCCGCGCCCGAATGATCCCGGCTGCCAGCGTCCTCTCCATCGGGCTCAGGCTGTCCACGTAGGCCTGGGCCAGGCGGCCCATCAGCTGCTCCAGGCGGGCCCTCGTCGGGGACGGTTCGGTGGCGTGGGTAGTCATCGGCGGTTGCTCCTTGCAGGGCCAGGGCGGCGTCAGTCGCCAGGCGGACGTTGACCAGGGCGTACAGCTGCATTCCCGCGCTGGCCCAGGGGCTCGCGGCCACCAGGCGCTGGGCCAGGGCGTTGGCGGGGATGACCAGGGCCAGGGCTTCAGCGATGGGGCGGACCTCCTCGGGCGTCACCCGCCAGTGGGGCCCGCGGCGCATGGCCACGATGGCAAACGGCGCCTCCAGGCCCACGGTCAGGCTCTCCACGATCACCGCGCGGTCCTGGGGCTCGGGGGTTACGCCTTCACCTCCAGGAAGGTCGGGCTCGGGCGGCAGCTCGGCGCCCAGCTCCGGGTCGGGCTCGCCCAGGCCCTCCACCTCGATGGTGTCCCCGTCCTGGCGGGTCATTCGGGCTGGTCCTTCACGGTGCGGCGCCCCCCTGGTCGGAGGGGGGACCAGCGGCGGCGCACCTGGTGAAAACGCGGCGCCGGGTCGGGCGTCGGGGCGGGGTCCGGTGACGGCTGGCCTCCGGGATCCCGCGGCTCATCCGTAACAGGGACGCGGGGGAGCAGGCGGCCCCGCTCGTCACGAGCGCGACCCTCGGCGCTGCGGCGCCCCGCCTCCTGCTTGCTGGTGCTCACCACGCGGGTGGCTGGCTGCTTCGGCATGGCCCCGACCGTACGAGCGCCCGGGGCTTCCCGCGGGCAGCCGTAACGCGTACGATCCCGCGCGTGAACGCGCAGCGGGCCACCCTGGTGGTCGCGGTGATGATCCTGGTGGTGGTGGTGGCCATCCTGGTGATGGTCGGCCAGCCCCAGGTCGTGACCACCTACTGAAGCGGCAGGTCCACCAGGGCGGGTGTCGGCATCCAGCTGAGGGGAGGAGGGCGGCCCCCGTCGTCCCTCAGCCAGCGGAAGGCCTCCAGGCGGCTCACCACCTGGGGCTGGCTCCAGTTGGCTTCGTGACCGCAATGCGGGCACCAGCGGGGGAGCTTCCAGCCCCCGAACGGGTCCGTGTGGTCGCCCAGGAACACGGTTTCGTCGTCCAGCAGCTCCTTGGGGAGCTTGGCCCAGGCCCCGAACCCCGTCACCAGGCGGGCGCCGTGCCAGGCCAGGACCAGGGCGACGAACCGGCCAGGGTCGGCGGGGTCAATGATCCCCGCGCCCTTCAGGCGCTCGGTGTCGTCCTGGGCCCGGGTGCGGATCGTCCCGCCCTCCCAGGGCACCGCGGGGCTGTCCTGGTCGGTGGGCTTGCCGACGTACTTCAGGACTTCCTTCAGGGCTGACCGCATCCCCTCCGCGCACGTGCAGCGGCCCCCGTGGCGGCGGCAGTGGACGGGGCGCACGTCGACCACCAGGCTGGCGCGGTCCTGGCGCCAGGCGGCGGGCACCACCGCGGCCCAGGTGTCGGCCAGCTCGGCCTGGGGGATGTAGGGGGCGTCGGCCAGGACGTGCAGGTGGACGTTCCAGGTCCCGGCCAGCTCGTTGTAGGTGGTTTCGATGGCGGCCACGCCACCCGTGACGGGCTGGTGGACGAACCGCCCGCAGCGGCGGTGCAGGCGGCCGCCCGGGCAGCTGACGCGCGACCCCGGGGGCTGGTGCAGGCACCCGCGGCGCCCGTGCTCGCGTAGCCAGTCGGCGTGCTTGGCGGCCCAGCCCTGGGTCCGGCATCGGCCCCCGCGGTAGATGGCCCGCTGTCGGAGGCGGCGGTGGCTCTGCACCAGGACCGTGCGGGTGGCCTTCAGCTGCTCCAGGTCATCCGCAACGTTCGGGATGGTGAACGTGTGGAGCTTGGGCTGGCGCATCGGGCGCAGGTGGCCATCCTTCAGGTGGGCGGGGAGCTTGCACCGCGGCGGGCAGCCCGACGCGGCGGCCAGGAAGCGGTCCACCAGGCGGGTGGCACGGGCGCTCTCGCAACGCGGGCAGCCCCGCACGTGGCAGCTGTCCGGGCGGAAGATCGCCACCCCGCAGGTCGCATCGGTCCAGGCCAGCCCGGTGCGGCAGCGGTCGGCGGCGTGGCTCCAGGCCTTCAGGGCCAGGGCGGCGGGGCGCTCGGCCCGCCCGTGGCCTACCCAGGGCTGGGCGATGGGCGCCAGCTCGGCGTAGGCGGCGGCGCCCTGGGCGAGGATGCCGCTGACGACCTCCTGGAGCACGTCCTTGCGGTGCTCGCGCTCGGGCGCCAGGCGGCCCACCGCGGCCTGCTCGACGGCAGCGAACACGTCCCCGGGGTCGCGGCGGGGAGGAAGGCGGGGGGCGTTATTCGACGGTTGTTGCCCCGTATCTAGTGAAGATGCGGGGGCCCTCAGCAGCTGCTCGATCAGCTCGCGGTCAGGGTCGGCGGCCCACCGTGCAGCCAGGGCGTCACGCGCGGCGGCCTGACTGGCGGCCAGGTAGTCGGCCCAGGCCTCCAGGGCACCGCGGGCGGCGCGGGCTCGGACGGCCAGCTCGGGGTTTCCATCGGCCAGGGGCGTGGCGGGCGCCAGGCCATCGGGCAGCGGCAGGTAGGTAAGGGGAGGCCCCCCAGGCGTCACCTGGGGGGCCTCGTTACGGGTCGCAGCTGGCCATCGGTCAGCCGTCACTGGCAGCGGCTCGTTTGCGGGCTCGCAGGGCCCTCATTCGGCAGCGGGTGGAGCAGTAGACGGCATCGGACCGCGCCCAGCTATGGACGTGGCCCCCGCAGCCCCAGCAGGCGCGGGGCCTGCCCCAGCTCCAGCGGTCGGCGCTGCAATAGCGCCAGCTCTCGGTCGGGTGCTGAGCCCCGCAGCCCTTCAGGGCGTCGGGCTGCGGCTCGGCCCTGGCCAGGAATCCCGCCCCCGTGCTCACCAGTCCAGCCCTCGCGGGTAGAACGGATCGGGGTTGCGGTCAGCGTCCGGGGCGGGCTTGTCGGCGTCCTCCCGGCGCTCTGGCGGCTCATCCGTAACAGGTCGCCTGAACAGGCGTTCGTGGCGCAGGTGCCCGCGGCGGTGCAGCTCCCTGCGGCGGGCGTGACGGCGGTTCCGGCTCACGGCTGCACCACCGTCAGCAGCTCGATGAGGGGCTGCACCAGGTCGCGGATCAGGTCGCCCGCCACGGTGACCAGCCCCACGATGGCCAGCGCCCAGATGACCAGGCCGACGAGGGCGGCGGGAATCAGCCACCGGATCATCGGACGCCCACCGGCTGGCGGCGCCCCGCACGGGCGAGCATCACCCGTTCCCGCGCCAGGTGGGCCAGGCGCTCGCGGGCCTCGTCCAGGCTCACGGGGCGCTCCAGGGTGCTGAAGGTGGCCCCGCAATCGTCGCAGCGGTGCAGGCGCTCCCCGGGCGCCAGGGCCCGGGCGTCCTGGGGCTCGTCGCCCTTCACCCACGTGACCAGGAACTGGACCGTGGCCAGCTCCAGGGAATCGGCGGGGCACACGCGCAGGCGCCACACGGCGGGCGCCAGGTAGTGGTCCGGGTCCTCGCGGGTTTCCGCGACCGCCAGGCTGGCGCCGCAGGCATGGAGCAGGGGCTGGGCGCCCAGGACGCTGGACCGCATGCCCTCACACTCAGGGCAGGGGACGCTAGCGGCGCGGGCCATCATCTTCATCGGCGCGACACGTGGCGCCTCGGTGGCTAGGATCGTCGTCATTCCGGGATGTCCTCCTGGAGTCGGAGCACCAAAGGCCCCCGACGGCGCGAGCCGCGGGGGCCTCTTGGTGTCTAGTGGTCGGCACGGTTGGCACCGGGCAGCAGGTGGCCCAGGTGGTCGGTCGTCAGGTCGGGGTCCCGCCAATCCCCGAACGCGTACAGGGCCCGGACGCTCAGGGCGCGGCGGTGCCCGGGGTGGAGGCCGTGCAGGCAGGCCTCACACCGGAAGTAGTGGGTGTGACTCTCGCACCGGCATGGGCACCGGCACGTCCGCGGCGGCGGGCAGCTGCCGCACTCCATAGGCTCACCTCGGGTCGGCGTGGGTCGCCAGGCCCAGGGCTGGCCCGCGGTGAGGTGGGCCCCGGTCATGGGGCGGACCATTCCCCGAACGCGAATGCAGCGCGGACCGCAACCGACCGGCGCGGCAGGGCCTCGTCAGCGTCCGCGACGCTAGCAGGGGTCGGCGTTACGGTTCCGCGGATCCGGACAGCCGTAACGCGGGCGGGCTCGTGGGGGCGCTGCTGATACCAGGCCCGCACGTCGGCGCCGGTCGGCTTGGGCGTCCGGGGCCCGCAGCCGTCACGCCAGTAGAAGTACCGCGCGTGCTCGTCGCACCAGCCCACCGGACGGGGGGTTTCCGTGGTCATCACCATCGGCCAGTCCTCCATTCGGGGGACCGTCCTGGGTGGGCCTAAACGTCACATAACGAGCAAACGACCGTGTGTGACGGCGTTTTGGCGGAAGTGACGGCCCGCCCCGGCAGGTCCCGGGTCTATCGAAGCGGCGCCACCTTACACCACGCGGGTGCGGGCGTGAAGGCCCCGAACGTCATTTCAGCCCCAGGACTTGCTTCAGCCCCGACCAGCCCATGACCAGGGCGACGAGGATCACCCCGCCATTGGCCAGCACCGGGAGCAGGGCCCCGACCGCTTGCCCGATGCCCTCGCCCACGTCAGTCAGCGCCGTGTTGTCGCCCGGCTTCAGCCCCTGGCGGATGCAGGCCAGGGCGGTGCCATTCTCGTCCACGGGGCGGTTCCACCAGGGCGAGCCCGGGATGGCGCCATGCACCCGTGGGTTTACGCGGCCCAGGACGTAGCCAGGCGGGCACGCGGTCCCCTCGTCCACGGGGAAGCTGTCGGGGGCGCCATCGGGGACGGCGGCCATCCGCCCACCGCCCAGGTACGGGTCCGGGTCCACCAGGAGCCCGTTCACCTTCAGCTCCAGGTGCAGATGGCACCCGGTCACGCGCGTGCCCGACGCGCCCGCCAGGCCGATGAGCTGGCCCTGGGCGACCTGCTGCCCATCGCGGACCAGCTGGCTGCTCAGGTGCCAGTAGCCCCACTCGACCGCGCCCGCTGACTCGATGAGGACCCCGTGCCCGCCCCCGACATTCTCAGCGCGACGGGCCACGCCAGCTTGGGCCGCGTACACCCGGCGCCCGCAGCTGCTCCCGTTGTAGGCGTAGTCGGTGCCCGTGTGCTTCCCGCCGCCCACCGCGGCGGGAGCGCCGAACCGGGTCGTGATGGTCGCCCCAGGGAACGGGTGCCCGATGGTGGCCACGGTCAGCTCACCACCGCGCCCGGGAGGGCCAGGCGCTGCCGCGTCACGCTTCCGACGGAATCGGGCGCCCCGCCGATCCTCAGCAGCACCTCCACGGCCACCTGGCTCACGCGCATGACGGGGGCGGACGGCTGATACACGGCCTCGGCTAGGCCCTGAGTGATGCGGACGGCGCCCAGGTTCGGCTCCAGGAGGGCCTCCACGGCCACCTGGGTCACACGGCCTGCCATCAGCTCACCAGCTCCACGCCCGCCTCCAGGGCGTTCACCGCGGCCTGGCTCCAGGCGCCCCCGCCGTTCGGATTCGTGTCGAACGTGTCACGGTGCCAGGTGTAGCTGTCGCTCACGCTGCGGGTCGTGCCGCTGCCCTGGACCCCACCGCTGACCAGGATGGGCCGCGCGGTCCTGGCGCCCGCGTCGTCCTTCCGCAGCCTGGCGACCACCTGGACGGCCTTCACCGTGCCGCCGCTGGGCAGGGCGCCCAGGGTATAGGCGTCCTTGTGGCCCGCCGTGCTGCTCGCGTTGTACGTGGTGTCCTCGTCGGGGGTCGCGTCGTCGACGTTCTGCCAGTTGGCGCCCGCGCTCGGGGTGAAGGAACTGGAGCTGCCCGCGCCATCGGGGAGCAGGCAGGCCACGCGAACGTCCCCGTGCTGCGTGGCGTCGTCAATCCACGCGTCATCCAGGTAGAAGTTCCCATCACCGTTGTTGACCGGGCAGCGCCAGCGCACCGATTCGATGATCCCGGTCCCGCCGTTGCGGGTGTCGATCCCGGTCAGGTTCAGCTCCGTGCGGTCGTTGATCCTGACCACCACCTGGCCCAGGGTGTCGTGAATGACGGCCTTCACCTCGATGTGCACCCAGGTGTCGACCGGCACGATGGTGGTCCCCGTGCCCAGGACGGTGGAGCCCGCCCGCCTCACGGCGATGCGCCCGAAGCTGTCCCGCATCACGTCCAGGTGCAGGGTCGCGTCAGCGCCCTCAAACAGGCCCAGGAACGGCTGCCCGACGCCATCGAACATGTACGCCCCGCCGACCACCAGGGTGGAGGCTCCCGGGAGCACGTACTTGCTGACGGAGCCGAAGCTGGAGCCCCCACCCGTGAGCCGGAGGCGGTTCCCCAGGCGGCCACCGGCCACGATGCTCACACCGCTGGTGGTGCCGATCGCGTCGTACTTGGCCAGGGTTTCCGCGTCGGTGGTGTAGTGGTCGAAGCTGTCGCAAAAGCGCAGGGCCATCGGGTCACGCGCTCCAGGCGATCAGCTCGGCCACGTCCGTGGCGGTGGCGCTGTCCACGGTCAGGTCCAGCTCCTGGTCCAGCTTCAGCCCGTCCTCCTGGTAGGCCTCGCCCGCGGCCATGTGAAAGACCGTGGCGGTGTCGGAGCCGAACGCGACGGTAAAGGCCACGGCGGCCCCCGTGTTGTCGACCACCCGCAGCGTGAACGCGGCGGTATCGAGGTCCAGGGTGAACTTCTGCGCGGCGCTCAGCACCAGGCGCTGAATGCTCGGGCGGCGCTTGCATCGGGCCACGTCGTCAGCTCCTCCGGCGGCGGGTGCGGCGGCGGCGGGGGCCAGGCTGAGGCCCCGCGTACATCTTCAGGCGGCGCTTCACGCGGCGCCTGCGCGGGCTCACGGTGTCCTCGATCTTGCCCGCAATCTTCTTCAGCATCCCCATCGGTTCCGCTCCTCCAGGTAGGCCCGTCGCGCGGGCTCGATCAGCTCCACCGGGCCGGTGAGTATGGCCCGCAGCATCCGATTCCGCGCGTCCACCAGCTGCTGGGGCCAGGTGCGCGGGTCCCTCGGGTCTACCGCCCGGGAATCCTCCGCTTGTGGCGCTTCACCCAGGTCCAGCTCAGTTTCCTGACCTTCTCGGCGGCCCCGCCCCTGGCGGCCTTCCGCTCGCGCTGCTGGGCGTTGTAGGCCTTCCGATACTCGGCCTCGGCCAGGCGGTTCAGGTCGTCCAGGTAGGGGTTCCCCTCCGGGTCGGTCCGCTTGTCCAGGGTGACGCTGAGGCTGGCCTGGCGCAGCCATCGCACTTCCTCCGTGTCGGGCAGGAATGACCGATAGCGGGCCCGCGCGGCGGCGGTCCCTGGCTTCGGCAGGCGCCCCCGTGCGGCGGCCTTCCGCGCCAGGCGGCGGCCCAGCTTGCTGTCCGGCCTGGGCCCTGGCTTGGCTCGGAACCGCGCGGCCTGGGCCCGCTTGGGGGAGTAGTTGCCCAGGCCCTGACGGGATCGCCTGGCGGCCACGCGGGCCTCCTAGCGGCGGCGGCGCCGGGTGGCGCGGCGGCGGCGGGCCGGGCGGCGCTTCAGGGCCTGGCGGGCCTTCCGCAGGTTACGCATGGCAGCTGCTCGCTGCTTCCTGGTGAACACGGTCCTGGTCCTCCTCTACTCCCCGGGATAGCCCCGGACATACGCATCGCGGCGGGTGATTCGGTCGCGCTCGGCCTGGAGCTTCACGCGCAGGTCGGCCACCTTCGCCACCTCGGCCTCGTACAGGGCCCGGTAGTCGGGTGGGGGCGGCGGGGCTGGCTTGGGCGCCTTCAGCTCCGCGTAGCGGGCCAGGATCGCGTCAATGACGGCCTGCCCCGGGTCGCTGCGGTTGCTCTGCCAATGCATGTGCCCGCTGAACACCTGGTCATCGGCGCCCCAGGCCTGGGCCTCCACCCACAGGGTCAGCCTGGCGGCCACGTCCACCATCCGCACCACGTCCGCCCGGCCCGCGGCCAGGCCCTTCAGCAGGTCGGCGGTGCGACCGCTGAAGGCGACATTGAGCAGGTGGGCGTTCGGGTCCGCATAGGCGGCGGCGGGGAGCAGCTGACGCAGCCAGGGGAAGCGCCCGGGCGCCCAGGCGGCGCTGGCGGGGTTCACGCCCCCGGAGGCCTCCAGGTAGGGGACCGTCAGCAGCAGGCCCCGCGGATCGGTCGCGGGGTCGTACACGATCCAGTTGTAGCTGCCGGGGTTCGTCCGCTGCCAGGTCGCGGTGGCCACGGCGTCAGCTCGCCTGGTGCCCGCGGCCTCGGTGGTGTGCCAGATGATCCCGGCGCTGCCGCGCCGCGCCCCGAACGTGGCGGGGCGCGGCGGCGGGAACACGTCGTCGACGGGGAAGGCCACCGGGCTAGCTCCGGGCCTCCCCGTCCCGGTCGCCGGTCGGATCGCCTGGCGCCTTCGCCTGGTCGGCGGCGGCCTTCTTCTCGCGCTTCAGGCGGGCCATGCGCTGCCCGAACGTTTCAGCGGGCGGCTGGTCCGTGACCACGGTGCGGGTCACGCGGCGCGTGACGGGTCCGCTCGAGGTCGCAGCCGTCACGGCGGCGCGGTGGGTCGCCTTCAGGTCGTGGGCGGCCTTCCGGTTCAGCTGGTAGGGGATGCCGCAGGTGTCACAGCGGCGCATCCCGGGCGGGGTCGGCATCGGTCAGGGTCCTCTACGCGCGGCTGATCCGGACGGCGCCGGACTTGTTGGGGACGATGTGCCACCCGTTGTAGGTCCCGCCCAGGATCCGGTAGTGGTGCCAGGGCGTGGTGATGAGCCGCAGCGGGGCGCTCACCGAACGGGTCAGGGTCAGCTGTCGGGTTGGGCGGTGGGTGGGGGCCGCTGCGTACAGGGTCACGCTGCCTGGGCCCAGGACGGCCACGTGGGTGGTCCCGGATGGGTAGCTCGGCGCGGTGGGGGCCGGGGCGGGCGGCGGCGTGTTGCCCCCGG
>JRYC01012626.1_pt1 | contig 13656 bp, 16 predicted proteins | sample 235301 | NCBI WGS metagenome assembly JRYC01 (sample SAMN03074211, study PRJNA261470) | activated sludge metagenome | biome: Common Effluent Treatment Plant; feature: Wastewater; material: Activated sludge; isolation source: activated biomass of a common effluent treatment plant treating...
CGGCGGCCGGGGCCGCGAGCGGCAGCGCCGCCTGCCGCGCCGGCGCGCATGCCGCCAGCGACAGCCCGGCAGCCATGATGAGCCCCAGACGCGCCACCCCGCTCCCTCTCGCCAAGCCGTGCGAGCTTGGGTGAAGCGGCATTCATGGTAAATGCGGCCAGGATATAGCCGGATAGGACTTTGGTTAACGCGCCTTCGACCGGAAGTTGCCCAGATTTATTGGCGAATTCAATCCCGGATCTTTATCACCACCTTCCCGGTGCTGCGCCTGTCGAGCAGCAGACCGATCGCCTCGGCGCTGCGGTCCAGCGGCAGCACCTGGCTGACATGCGGCCGGATCAGCCCGCTGCGGTGCCAGTCGAACAGCGCGGCGAAGCCCGCCTGCAGCCTTTGCGGATCGCGGCTGCGGTAGCTGCCCCAGTAGAACCCGAGTGCCGCCGCGTTCTTCACCAGCAGGATGTTGGCCGGGATCTGCGGCACCTTGCCGGAGGCGAAGCCGACCAGGACGATCCGCCCGCCCCAGGCGATGGCGCGCAGCGAGGCGTCGAACACCGCACCGCCCACCGGATCGAACACCACGTCGAAGCCGCGTCCGCCCGACATCTCCTTGAGCTTCGCCGCGAGGTCCGGCGTCTCGCTGTCGACGGTGCCAACGGCGCCGCGCTCCATCGCCACCGCCAGCTTCTCCTCTCCCCGGGCGGTGGCCGTCACCTCGGCTCCCATGGCCCTGCCGACCTCGACCGCGGCCAGTCCGACGCCGCCGGCGGCACCGTGCACCAGCAGCCGCTCGCCGGGGCGCAGCCCGGCCCTCCAGTCCAGCGCCCCCAGCGCCGTGCCGTAGGCGATGGCGAAGCCCGCCGCCGCGACCTCGTCCAGCTGGTCCGGCAGCCGCACCACGTCGCCGGCCGGCGCCACCGCCAGCTCGGCGAAGCCGCCATGGTCGACCGTCGCCAGCACCCGCTGGCCGACCTCGAGGCCCATCACCCCGTCGCCCAGGGCATCGATCCGCCCGGCGACCTCCAGCCCGGGCACGAAGGGCAGGGGCGGCTTCTCCTGGTAGCGGCCGGTGATCATCAAGCTGTCGGCGAAATTGACCCCGGCGGCGGCGACGGCGATGCGGACCTGGCCCGGACCGGCGACGGGATCGGCGATCTCGCCCAGGGTCAGGCCGTCGAGGCCGACGATGTCGTGGCAGAGAATGGCGCGCATGGTGCTGGCTCCGGTCGATCGGCGGCTGTCACGGCCGCGCCATGGTGCTATGGGCAGACGATGCCGGCAACGCCAGCCCATCTCCGCGGCTACTTCGCCATCGGTGCCGAAGGCATCAGCAAGACGGTGAACTTCGGCAATCTCGCCCGCGCCGCCAACGCCTTCGGCGCCAGCTTCGTATTCCTGGTCGATCCGGACGTGCGGCTGCGCGACGCGCTGGCCACCGACACGTCGGGAACGGCGGGGCAGCTGCCGGTCTACCAGTATCCCTCGGTCGAGGCGCTCGCCCTGCCGCGCGGCTGCCAGCTGGTGGGCGTGGAGCTGCTCGACGAGGCCGTCGACCTGCCGAGCTTCCGCCATCCGTCGCGTGCCGCCTATGTGTTCGGGCCGGAACGCTCCAGCCTGTCGCCGGCGATGCGGGCGCGCTGCCGGCACGTCGTGCGGATTCCCACGCGCTTTTGCCTCAACCTCGCCATTGCCGGCGCCATCGTCATGTATGACCGGATGCTGGCGCACGGACGTTTCGCCGAGCGCCCGGTGGCCAGCGGCGGGCCGGACGAGCCGCTGCCGCCACATGTTCATGGCAGGCCCATCCTGCGGAGCTAGCTTCGCGGGCCCTTGCAAGCTATGTTGAGCGCATAGCCTTGCCCGTCATCCAAACCCTAAGCGTCTTGCCGGAGCCCGATGCGATCCTTGGCCTTTCTCGCTCTGTTCGCCGCCGCCACGCCTGCCATGGCAGCCACGCCCCGCTTCATCGGCACGTACCAGGACTGGAACGTCTATGCCGTCGAGGACGGCAATGGCCGCCTGTGCTACGCCGCCAGCGAGCCGAAGAAGGAGGAGGGCAACTACACCAGGCGAGGGGCGGCGGCCGTCATCGTCGCCAAGCTGCCGGGCGACGCGCCCAACGAGCAGGTCAGCGTCCAGCCGGGCTACCCGTTCAAGACCAACTCCGACGCCCAGGTCTCGATCGACGACCGCGGCTTCAAGCTGTTCACCAAGGGCGAGCATGCCTGGGCCAACTCCGCCAAGGAGGACGAGCAGATGATCGCCGCCATGAAGCGCGGCTCGCAGCTCAAGGTCCGCGGCACCTCGACCCGCGACACCTATTCCTTGGACACCTACTCGCTGCTGGGCTTTACAGCCGCGTACAATGCAATGCTCAATGCCTGCAAATAGCGCCCCTGCCGCCGTCCGGCCCGCCGCCGCCCTGCCGAGCCTCCTCGGCATGGGCGCCGGCGAGCTGGCGGCTGCCGCCGTCGCGGCCGGTGCGGCGGCGCCGCAGGCGAAGCTGCGCGGGCGCCAGCTGTTCCACTGGATCCATGCCCGTGGTGCCGCCGACTTCTCGGCGATGACCGACCTGCCGGCGCACCTGCGCCAGCGCCTCGCCGCGCCAATGGCCGAAGGCGGTGACGAGAATCCGGTCGACGCGCAGGTTGGACAGGGTCTCGACCTCGGATGTGCCGAAAGGCGGGTAGAAGGCATCGTTGGACATCGCCAGGGCCGCCAGCGCCAGGCCCGCCACGAAATGCGCTTCGAGCGAATGACCGAGCAGGCTTCCCCACGCTCTCACTTGCGGGTTGAACCCGCGCCGCTCGATGCCGGCGAGGAATTGCAGCTCTTCTGCCGTTGCGGGCTCGGCTCCGCTCGCGCCCGACAGTATGCCGATATTGGGGGTGTCCGAATCGAGCGGAAGGCGGCTGAAGAGCTGGGCCGCGGCGGCGGACGCTTCTCCGGGCCTGCGGCGCGAGCGATCCGAGAGAACGGTGGAAAGGCGTGCATAAGGCACCGCGCCCCTGGCGTGAGCGTGCCCTCTGGCCTCGAGAACCAGAAACGCACCGAGGCTGCCCAGCACGAGGCCGCCGCCCTGGTCGCGGCGCTTCCAGACGGGCCGATAAGGCCCGCTGCACAGGGCGCCGGCAAGCTCCGAACCGAGAAGCGCATCCTCGCGCTCGGCATTGAGCGCTCCGCCGACGAGGAACACCTCGCCTTGCCCGGCCTCGATCCTGTGGACGGCGTCAGCAACCGCCGACACGCCGGCCATCTCTTCGCCCTTGAAGGTGCGCGACGATCCGGTCGCCTTGTGAACGATGGAGATGTTGCCTGCGAGCAGGTTCGAAAGCTGCCCGAGGTAGAGCGTGGGGCGCAGCCCTGTCGCGAGCTGTTGATTGAGATAGGCGCCCGTGGGTCCCTCCGCGCCGCTTCCCGCAAGGATGCGCGAATCGAGGGCGAGGTCCCGCTCGCCGTTGCCGGCCGCGATGCACAGATCCGTCCGTTCGAGGAGCTCCTGATCTCCGGCAATATTGGCGTCGGCGAGCGCGAGCCCCGCGGAATAGACGCCAATTCTCTGCCAGCGCTCCATCTGGCGCTGGTCGCTGGTGCGGGGGATCTGATGCGCGAAGTCGATGTCCGCGAGGGGATGAACCGTGTAGGGCGCGAAGCGCTCGTGGTCGACAACCGGCTCGGGCGCGATCGGACGGCCGAGCTTTTGCCAATGTACGTCCGCGCCTTCGCCGAGCGAGCTGACAAGCCCAATGCCGGTTATCCAGACCTCCTCGCGCCCTTGCCTCATCGGCTCGCCTCTGCCGGCTTCAGGAAGCCGAGCCGTTCGCCCTCCCGCCGGACATGCTGCTCGAGTGCGCTCGAGGGAAAGGCCGTGGTGCGCATGGTGAGCTGGGCATCGCTGACGCGCTTGCCCTCGCAGTCGAGGGTGGTCGACATGACCGCGTAGCCGGAGCCCGCATGAATGCGCGATGCGCTCACCTTCAATATCGAGCCGGGGGCCACGAACGAGCGGAAGTTCGCCGTCTTGGCGCACGCGAAGAACGGCATCCGCGTGAAGCCGTCGAGCGTCATGAGCAGATACCCGGCGGCTTGCGCCATGGTTTCGAGAAGAAGTACGCCCGGCATGATGGGATAGCCGGGAAAGTGCCCTTCGAAGACAGGGCTTTCGATGGGCACGCGCGCCACCGCCACGAGAGAGGCCTGCTCGGCGTCGAGCGCCTCGATCTCATCGAGCATTTGGAAGTATTCTAAACGCATTGTCGGTCGTTATTGCGCGGCAGCGACGCGCAGGGAGTCGATCTGGGCGCAGATGTTGCCGACGATGAAATAGTCGTCGCCCTTGTCCTTGCCCTCGTTGACCCGGGCCATCCACTCTTCGACGGGAAGCTTGATGCCGAACGTCTGGTCGATCTCGAAGGTGATATCCAGGAAGGCGAGGCTGTCGACGCCGAGATCCTTCATGACATGAGACTGCGGCGTGATCTGCTCCACGGGGACGTCGCTGCTCGATGAGATAATGCCGGAAACGGTTTCGTAGGTTGAGGCCATCAGCATACTCCCGGTTTGGTAAACGTGCGGATCCCCCGCAGCCGCGCTCCGCCTTTCCCGAATCCGGAGCGCAAGCCTGGTCCGCGCGACAGGTTGGCTACTAGCAGCGCCGCCGCCGCCCCCGCTTGACGAAAATCAAATCCGCAAGCGATTGCGGCGGCTATCGCTTCGCAAGGCAGTGGACCGGGGCAAACCGTCAACCATGATCGCGAGCGCAACAGACCGTCTTATGGAGCTGGAGATCGGCCAGACGGAGAGCCTTGCGCGTACGATTTCGGCGGAAGAAGTGGCCGCCTTCGCCCGGCTTTCCGGGGATTGTAACGCGCTGCACATGGATGACGAATTTGCCGCACGCACCGAGTTCGGCCAGCGCGTGGTGCATGGATTCCTGCACGCCAGCCTTCTCTCGACGCTGGTCGGAATGAAACTGCCCGGTCGCGGCGCTCTCTACATTTCGCAAAGCATCGAATTCACCAAGCCGGTGTTCATCGGGGATACCGTCGAGGCGCGGGCGACGATCGAGAACATCGATAGGGAGACGCGCCTCGTCACGCTGCGGACGGAAATCCTGCGCTCCGAGGACGATTGCGTCATGCGCGGGACGGCGACGGTGAAGGTGCTTCGCTTGGCCGAGCCCAGGAAGCGGGATCCGCTTCCGGCCGAGGCGGGTGCACTCCGACTTCTCGAAGGGCGCGTCGCCCTCGTCACCGGTGCCTCGCGCGGCATCGGCCGGGCCATTGCGCAACTCTTCGGCCAGCATGGCGCAACGGTCTGGATCAACTATCACAAGAGCCAGACGGCTGCCGAAACGCTTGCGCGAGAGATCGTCGAGCGAGGAGGCACATGCCGCCCGGTTCAAGCCGACATCACGCGCGAGGACGATGTCGCAAGGATGATGGAGCAGGTGACCGCAGAGGGCGGCCTCGACATTCTTGTCAACAATGCCGGTCCGAAGATCGTGTCGGCACCGTTCTCCCGCCTCAAATGGACCGACCTTTTCGATGCGTACGATCAGATCGTCGGCGGCGCCTTTCGCGTCACGCAGGCCGCGCTGCCGGCCTTGAAGGCGCGCAAGGGCAAGATCGTGACGGTTGTTTCGTCGGCCGTCCTCGGCCGCACCGCGCACAATTGGCTGCCCTATGTCGCGGCCAAGAGCGCGCTCCTGGCGATGAGCAAGAACCTGGCGCAGGAGCTGGGTCCGGACGGGATCACGGTGAACATGATTTCGCCATCGCTGGTCGAGACCGATCTCGTGGCCAACGTGCCCGACCGCATGCGGGAGATGACGGTTTCGCGCACGCCTCTGCGCCGTCTCGCAACACCGGAGGATGTCGCGGGCGCGGCCCTGATGCTTGCTTCACCGTACGCAGCGTTCATCACCGGAGAAAACCTGCTCGTGACGGGTGGCGAGCACATGCTTTGAGGAGCCTCGGGATGTCTTCGGTCTTTCTCGACCCGCGAAACGGGGGTGGCGCGCAAAGCGCCGCGCGGCGGAGCATTGAGCCGGCACCCGACAACAAGATCGACGAGATCGTTGATGCCGCCATTGCGGCGGCGCCGGAGTGCCTGCGCCAGCGCGTCATTCTGCCGTCCGTCGACTGGTCCCTGGTCGCTCCGCACAAGGTCGGTCTTCTTCTGTCGTCGCTCGAGCAGGCGGGCCTCGGCATCCCGCGATGGCTGTCGCAAGCGCTGCTCCTCGCAGGCCACACGATCGACGGAGACGCCGCGCGGAAGCTGCCGGCGGGCCTGGCGGCCCTCAACCGCCTCAATCATGCGGGCGGAGACCGGCACGAGCGCAAGGCCATGTCGGCGGCACTCGCCATGCTGGCCCACGAGACGGATCTGGAGCCCAACGTCACCGCCGCCCTCGTGCAGAGGCTCATCGCGCTCAGCTGGGACGATGACGCTCTCAGTCTTGCGCTCGCGCAATTCTCCCGCGCTCCTGACGCCCTGAAATACACCGGCAAGGCGTTCGATGCCCATCTCGAGACTTTGCCTGCCGCACGAATCCGGCTCTCGGGCACCTCGACGACATGGATATTGATGGACGCGCTCCGTCCCGCGTTCGCCGTGCAGGGCTGGCGGGCGGAGGTCACGGAAGGCGCTTTCGGGAGTGCTCTCGCCGATCTCATGGCCCCGCCCGACGGGATCGACGCGTTGGCCGTGCTGCTCGACTTCGATAGCCTCGTGCCGCGGGATTGGCGTCTCGGATCGGCGGACATGCAGAGCCGTCTCGCCGATGTGGCGGACATTCTGGGCGATGCCTTGGACGCGTTCGCTGCGCGCGCGGGCGTCCCGTTGCTGATCAGCACGATCCCGCTCCCTCAAGCCCCCACGGCGGGATTTCTGGATCGGCGTCATNNTCGTGGTCGTCGATGCCGACCAGGCGCTCGCCCCGCTCGCGGTCCGCGATCAGAGCGATGCCCGGCTTTGGTACTACGGCCGGATTGCCTATTCCGCGGACGCGACGCGGCTCATGGCGAACGCGTTCGCGGAGGCATGGCGGCTGCTGCGGCGCGGGCCGGCGAAGGTGCTGGCCGTCGATTTCGACAATACGCTGTGGGGCGGCGTCTATGGCGACGACGGCATCGAGCGGCTTGCGTGCGGCGAGGAGTTTCCCGGCAATGCCTTCCAAGCCATGCAGCGGGAGTGTCTGAGGCTCAAAGCCCAAGGGTTTCTGCTGGTCGCGTTGAGCAAGAACAATTCCGACGCGCTCTCGGTGTTCGAGCGTCATTCCGGCATGACGCTGAGGTCGGATGATTTCACGGCCGCCTCCGTCAACTGGGAGCCGAAGCCAGACAACATCCGCAAGCTTGCGGTGGACCTCAACCTCGGCCTCGACAGCTTTGTCTTCATCGACGACAGCCCGCATGAGCGCGAGGCCATGCGGCGCCTCTGCCCGGAGGTGCTGGTCCCGGAAATGCCGTCCGATCCGGCCGAGAGGCCGCTCTGGCTGCGCCGATTGAGCGCGACCTGGCTTTTGCGCCTCACGGCCGAGGATGAATCGCGCGCGCGTCTCTATGCCGTCGAGCGCAAGGGGCGGGACGCGAAGGCGGGCGCCGTCAGCGTGGAAGCCTATCTCTCCTCTCTGGAGCAGCGCCTGGTCGTGAGCTTCGTCAACGAGAAGACCGTGGCGCGCGCGGCGCAAATGCACCAGAGAACCAATCAGTTCAATCTGACGACGCGGCGCCTGACCGAGCCCGACATCACGGCGCTCATGAAGGACGAGGCGTGCGGCATGGCCGTCGTGGGCCGGGTGACGGACAAGTTCGGCGACCACGGCATCGTCACCGTCGCGACGGTTACCATCCGCGATGAGGAGGCGGTCATCCGTACGCTGCTCATGAGCTGCCGCGTGATCGGCCGGGACGTCGAGCGCGCGTTCATGGGCGAGTTGCTCCGGGAGCTCAGCCGGCGCGGCGTGCGGCGCGTCAGCGGCGAATATATTCCGACGCCCAAGAATGCCATGGTCCGCGATTTCTATCGCTCGTGCGGTTTCGAGCAGACAGGCGCCGGCGAGGGCGGGACGACGTGGCTCTTCCCGATCGACGTCAACGACCCGCCTGTTTCGCCTTATGTGACTCCAAGCTGGGAGGCTTGAATGGACGTTTATGCCGCGGGGACAGCCTTGTCCTATCCGGAGATCGTATCGATCTTTACCGAGGTGTTTCAGCACACCGGTCCGCTCACGCGGGCGACGTCGCCCGATGACATTCCGAAATGGGATTCGCTGCGGCACATCGCTTTGATCCGCGAGCTGGAGACGGCGTTCTCCATTCGTCTCTCGATGGACGAGATGATGGAGATTCGTAGCGTCGGCGACATCGAGAACGTGCTTCAGCGCCGCGGCCTCTGATCAAGCCTTGGAATTCTGCGATTGCCTGCGCCAGGCCCCCGATCGATCAAGCAAATGTGATCCAGGGTGAAGGTTGATTTCTCTCAGTCGCCGGCCAGCGACCGGGAGGATGTGGCAAACTGGGCAAAATGTGGCAATAAGCGTGTCGGTTGTTTGCTTTGCGTCAAATGCGCTCCGCGCAGAATGGCGCAAGAGGACACGCAGCAGAAATCGAACATCCAGGCTCTCGCCAGATCATGGACGCAGCGGACTGGGATATCGTCAAGTCCACCCCGCTTTTCGGGGCGATGGCATCGCAGACGGCGCAAGCGCTTGTCGGTAACGCTGTGCCGCGCCATTACGAGAAGGGCGTCACGCTCTTCATGCAGGGAGAGCCTGCGGATGCCTTCTTCATCGTTCTCGACGGATGGGTGAAGATCTATCGCACGACCCCGGATGGGCTCGAGGTCGTTCTGCACGTCTTCAAAAGCGGCGAGACCTTTGCCGAGGCCGCCATATTTCTCGGCGGGCGCTATCCGGCAAGTGGAGAGACTGCAGCGCCCTCCCGCCTTCTCCGAGTGGATGGCGCGGCCTTTCGCACGCGCATCGAGGAGCGTCCGGTGCTCGCCATGTCGATGCTCGCGTCCGCCTCCTATCAGCTCAAGTTCCTCGTCGAGCAGATCGAGCAGATCAAGGTGCGCTCGGCGCCGCAAAGGATTGCCGATTTCATGGTCCGCATGACGCAAGTCAGAAACGGCCCTGCGGTTATCGAGCTGCCTTTCGAGAAGGGGCTGATTGCCAACCGGCTCGGCATGAAGCCGGAGAGCTTCTCGCGGGCGCTGGCTCAGCTCCGCGCATACGGCGTGACGGTCGAGCGCGGGACCGTCAGCATCGCCGATGTCCGTAGCCTTCTGAGCTTTGTCGAGTACGCGCCCGATGATGATGCATAGGCACGGCTTCCTGTCCTACAGCAGACAGATCATCAAAACAGCGTGAGCGCGCCCTTTCCCGGCGCCGGCTCCCACCCTCCGCTTAACGGAAGTCAAAAGGCCCCGAAAGGCAGGCGGGGATAGTGCGCGCGAGGTCGCAACGGCCTCTTACATGACAAAAGGAGGAAATTCGCGATGACATCCCTGGATGCCGCCTGCCTCGATGAGACCACGACGCTTGTCTGGGCTGCGCCCGCTTATTGCGATGTGCGTCTCGGCTTCGAAGTGACCGCTTACGTTTACGTTCGCTAAGGGGGCGGGGTGCCGGAGACGGCCCCCGATCGTGGAGGAGCGCATGCAAGCTGAGAGGCAGCTCGGGCTCAAGGACGTGGTCGAGCTCAATCCGAACTACCACTTCCGATGGGAAGAGCCGCAACAGGCGCATGTGCTCCTCTATCCTGAAGGGATCGTGAAGCTGAACCAGACCGCGGCCGCGATCCTCGAAGCGTGCACGGGGGCGGCATCGATCGCAGAGGGCGCCGCGGAGCTCGCGCGCCGCTATCGCAAGCCCGATCTCGACGCTGAGGTTCTCAAATTCCTGGAGGTCGCCCATGCCAAAGGCTGGATCCGGATTAAGTCTTGACGGCCTGGGCATGCCGCTTTGGCTCGTGATCGAGCTGACGTACAAGTGCCCGCTCAAATGTCCCTGGTGCAGCAATCCGGTCGATTTCGACCGCTATCGCAATGAGCTCACCACGAGCGAATGGAAAGAGGTCCTGCGCGAGGGGCGCCGGCTGGGGTCGCTGCAACTTGGCTTCTCGGGCGGCGAGCCGATGCTGCGGCGCGACCTCGAGGAGCTGGTCGCGGAAGCGGATCGGCTCGGTTATTATACGAACCTGATCACGTCAGGCGTAGGGTTGAATTCGAAACGGCTTCGCGCGCTGAAGAAGGCCGGGTTGAAGCAGGTCCAGCTCAGCCTGCAGGCCTGCGATCAGGAGCTCAACGAGAAGCTCGTCGGGCTTGACGTGTTCGATCATAAGATTGCCATCGCGCGCGAGATCAAGGCCGAGGGGTTTCCCATGGTCCTGAACGTGCCGGTCAGCCGCTACAACATCGATCATACTGAAGCCTTCATCGAGCTCGCAGCCGATCTCGGCGTCGAATACATCGAGCTCGCGAACCTGCAGTACTACAACTGGGCGCTTCTGAACCGCGCCGAGCTCTTGCCCACGCGCGAGCAACTCGCCCGGTCGGAGGCCCAGGTCAACGCCGCGCGTGAGCGTCTGGGCAAGAAGCTCACCATCTACTTCGTCGTACCGGACTACCACGACAAACGCCCCAAAGCCTGCATGAACGGCTGGGGCGCGATCCATCTGACGATCGCGCCGGACGGGACGGCGCTGCCCTGCCAGGAGGCGCGCCTCATCAAGGGCATCGAATTTCCGAACGTGCGCGAGCACGGCCTGGACTGGATCTGGAAGACGTCGCAGGCTTTCAACGAGTTCAGGGGCGATTCCTGGATGAAGGAGCCCTGCCGAAGCTGCAGCGAGAAGGAAAAGGACTTCGGCGGATGCCGCTGCCAGGCCTTCCTGCTGACGGGCGATGCGGCGAACACGGATCCCGTCTGCGCCAAGTCGCCCCACAGGCACCTCATCGACGATCTGGTCGCTGGTGCCGAGAGGCGCGGGAGCTGCGGCTCAAAGCCCCTGATCATGCGTGAAGGCGGCACGCCGAGGCGCGCAGGCGTCGACTGACGCACAAGCAGGAACACAGAATGGATTTCGGAGCCTTGGACCTCGCGGCACGGTTTCTCCACGTCGCGGGCGTCATCATCTGGGTCGGGCACAACTGGGTTAATGTGGTCCAGACCCCGGTGTTCCGGCGCGTCCTGCCGGCCGATCCTCCGGAGAACGTGCGCGCGGTCTTCATCGGCGCCTCGAAACGCGAGCACGGCATCTTCCGTCATGCGTCGCTGATCGTGCTCGCGACCGGCGTCTATATGCTGTGGCGGCGCGGCGATCTTGTCGACGCTCTCGCTCTCTCCGGGCCGTCGGCCACCATCGGCCTCGGTGCGTGGCTTGGAACTCTGATGGTGATGAACCTCTGGTTTGTCCTGTGGCCCCACCAGAAGAAGGTTCTGGGCTTCATCCCGGCTTCGACCGAGGAGCGCCTGCGGTGCTCCCGCATCACATTCCTGTCCTCGCGGACCAACACCGTTCTCTCGGTGGCCACGCTCCAACTCATGCTCAGCGGAGCCCATGGCGTCCTTCTCTTCGGATGAAGGGATCCGATGTGACGATCCACAGTTTCGCCTCGGCCTCATCCACGCTACCCCGCGATGTGCTGGCGGCGCTGGGCTCCGATGTCGCCGTGTGGCAAAACTCCGGGCTCTCGGCGCTCGAGCTGCCGTTTACAGGGAAAGAGTTCGCCGACATTCTAGCGCTTGCGGAGCACGATCTCAGGGCGCTTCTCGATCTTCCCGACACCTACAGCGTGCTTTTCCTGCAGGGCGGAGCATCGGCGCAATTCTCTCTGCTTCCCATGAACCTTCTCGGGGGGCTCAAGCATTGCGACTATGTCGAAAGTGGGCACTGGTCGAGGCGTGCGATCGCGGAAGCCCGCCCGTGGTGCGACGTGCGCATCATCGAGTCCCGGGACGAGGGGTCGTTGCCGCCGCCCGGCGAATGGAACCGGTCTCACGACGCCGCCTATTGCCACTTCACGACCAACGAAACGGCGAACGGCCTGCAATTCCACTCCTATCCCGAGGCGTCGGACGTTCCCGTTGTCGCCGACATGACGGCCGATTTTCTCACGCGTCCCGTTCCCGTGGAGCGCTTTGGCGTGATCTATGCGAGCGCCCAGAAAAACCTGGGTGCGGCGGGCCTCACGATCGTGATCGTGCGCAGGGATCTTCTTGGTCGCGCCAGAAGCGGGACGCCGGCGCCTTTCGACTATGCGCGCCAGGCTGAAGCCAAATCCAAGGTCAACACCCCGCCGACGTTCGCCGTGCTGGTGGCGGCCCGGATGCTGGGCTGGCTCCGGAAGAGCGGCGGACTCGCAGCGGCTGAGGAGAGGAACAAGAGGAAGAGCGCCAAGCTCTATGCCGCGATCGATGGCGAGTTCTACCGCTGTCCGGCGCCGCCGCCGCATCGCTCGTCGATTAGCGTGTGCTTTCGTCTCCATGACCCGGCGCTCGATCTCATGTTTCTCGAAGAGGCGCAGGCGAGGGGGCTTTTGAACCTGCGCGGCCATCCCGCCATCGGTGGCATCCGCGCATCCCTCTACAACGCCGTTGAAGAGCGCTCCGTCGATGCGCTCGTGAGCTTCATGTCCGATTTCAAACGTCGCAGAGGGTAGCGATGCACAGCTTGCACAAGAACAGGCCGTATCGTCAGGGCAGCGGATTGGCCGGGTCGGCGACGGCCTGCCCCCCGCCGGGCCGTCCGGTCACTGCGATGGGCCTGTCGTTCGCCAATCCGTTGGGGCTCGCCGCCGGATGCGACCGCACGGGGGAGCTGGTGCCGTCCCTTCGCGCATGCGGGTTCGGGCACGTCGAGGTCGGCACGATCACGCCCGCGACTGGATACGTGGGCCCACCCGGCCGGCTTCCGTCCCTGCGCGTCGGCATCAACATCGGCAGCGATCGCCCTGGGCTCGACGAGCGCGTGATCGAGGATTACACGACGACGTTGAAGCGGGTGTTCGGACACTGCGACTACGTGGTCGCCAATCTCAGTGCGCCGGATCTGCGTCGGAACGGCAACACGGCGGGCGTTGCAACGCTCGTCAATCGTCTCACCGTGGTACGGGATGTCCTGTCGGCCGTCGGTGGCTATCGCGTGCCGCTGCTGCTCAAGCTCGACGCGGGGCTGCACGGGACGAGCTTTCCTGCCGCGATCATGGCGGCGCGTGTCAGCAGTCTCGACGGCATCGTCCTGGTGTCGAATTGCCTCGATCGGATCGCCGCGATCTCGACCTATCTCGACGGATTGGCGCTGATCAACGTTGGCGAGGTCGGGTCGGCGGACGATGTCAGGGCGCGCATCGGTGCCGGAGCCAAGCTGGTTCAGGTCCACAGCGCTTACGCGACCGGCGGCAGGGCGCGGATCCAGCGCATCCTGAAAGAGCTTGCCTAGAGCCTCGCCTCAGAGGCGAGGCGCTATGCTTTTGGTTTGACGCGTTTTCTTAACGCGAAGTGGTGTCCACTTCGCTTGAAAACGCTTTAAAGTTTATGATGAAACCGATGCGTGACGATCGGGGCCGAGCGGGTCCGGGAGCGTCATGGTCCAAGAAACTATGTCACCAATCAGCGGCGGGAGAGGCGAGATGGGTGCGGATGTCACGACG
>JRYC01002174.1_pt1 | contig 13653 bp, 15 predicted proteins | sample 235301 | NCBI WGS metagenome assembly JRYC01 (sample SAMN03074211, study PRJNA261470) | activated sludge metagenome | biome: Common Effluent Treatment Plant; feature: Wastewater; material: Activated sludge; isolation source: activated biomass of a common effluent treatment plant treating...
GCGGCCGTCGGGGCTGAACGCCATGCCGTTGCTGATGACCATGTCGCCCCAGAGCTTGTCCCAGCGCCGGTTCGGCCAGAGCCGGTAGATGGCGGCCACGGGCTCGCGTGGGCCCATCGGCATCGTGCCGGCGATCAGCCGGCCGGCCGGGTCGACCGTTCCGTCGTTGAAACGGTTGTCGGGCAGATGCGCCTCAGGATCGGCGATCGGTTCCAGTTGCCCAGTCGCGGTGTCGAAGAAGGCGAAGCCGTCCTGCATCGCCACCACATGGCCGCCCTGCTCGCGAGGGGCGAAACAACCGATGCGCCTGGGCAGCGTCCATGGGGTGTTGATCGCGCTGGCGGGATCGAAGCGGTTCAACGTGCATGATTGAATGTCGACCCACCACAGCACCTGGTCGCGGTCGTCCCATACCGCGCCCTCGCCGACCTTGGCCTTGATGTCCAGAACGCAATCGACATCGACCATCACCGCCCCTCCCTGTGCAGGGGCGGGTCTAGGATCATGGCCGAGCGCTGTCGAGCGTCTCCGGGAACAGCCGTTCGCGCATGCGCCGCTCGTAGGCCAGGAGGCTCGGCCGGTCCTGGACCGCCCGACGGTCGGCGCCGTCGAAGGCCTCGCACGTCAGGCCGTGGACAAAGCCGAAGGCCGTGCAGTCCGCACTTGCCGGGCGGTCGCCGAACAGGAAGGATTGGTTGCCCAGGATGTCGCCCAACGCCGCGATGTCGGCGGCGGCGATGGCTCCGATCTCCTCGGCATCGTTGGCACCGATGCCGTGGCCGAGGATCCGCGCGCGCTGATGCTCGCGGATGGTATCGGCCACCTGGTCGGGAAGCCCGCCCAGCATCCGGCTGCGCACGGTCCGCCAGTTGGACGGCGCCACCCAACGGTTGTAGAGGGTGGCGAAGTAGAGCCGATCCTCGAGCATGGCACCGATCGCCCGGCCGATGCCGCGCTGGGCCGGGGTCAGCCAGTCGTCCGGATCGACTCCGCGGCTCTGCCGCAGATGCTCGATCACCAGGGCGGAGTCGGCGATGCGCTGGCCGTCGTCGTCCTCGATGAAGGGTGCCCGGCCCTTCGGCGACACCGACGGATCGAAGATCACCTCGACGCGATAGGCAAGACCGGCGAGCCTGAGCCAGGATTCGAGCTTCACGCAGAACGGGCTCACATTGATGAGGCCGAAGCTCGGGTCGAACTGATAGAGCGTGATCATCGGCGCGCTTCCTGTTGACGTGAATGCGATAGCCGGGCTCTGCTGACAGCAGCCTGTCAGCAGCAGCATCGGAGGATCGCCCGCGTTGACGCGCCGTGCCGACCGCCTGTTCCAGCTCATCCAGGTGCTGCGCCGACAGCGCGGCCGTGCGGTGACCGCCCGCGCCATCGCTGCCGAGCTCGAGGTGTCGGTGCGCACCGTCTATCGCGACGTCGGCGACCTCCAGGCGCAACGCGTGCCGATCGAGGGCGAGGCCGGCGTCGGCTATGTGCTGCGCGAGGGCTTCGACCTGCCGCCGCTGATGTTCACCGAGGACGAGATCGATGCGCTGGTAGTGGGGGCGCGCATCGTTCAGAGCTGGGCCGATCCCGGCCTCGCGGCGGCCGCCGGCGACGTGCTGGCCAAGGTCGAGGCCGTGCTGCCGGCAGCCCTGCGGCCGCGCGTCCGCAGCCTGGGCCTGCTGTCGCCGCCGAGCGGGCGCCGGCCCGAGGTGGCGATCGACATGACCGCCCTGCGCCGGGCCGTGCGCGAGCAGCGCAAGGTCACCGTGGACTATGTGAGCGAGGGCGGCGAGCGGACCAGCCGGACGCTGTGGCCGATGGCGCTCGCCTTCTTCCCGCCGGTGTGGCTGCTGCTCGGCTGGTGCGAGCTGCGTCGGGACTTCCGCTCGTTCCGCGTCGACCGCATCCATGCGATCATGTTCGACGAGCAGCGCTATCCGCCGACGCCGGGGCGCAGGCTGATCGACTATCTGGCGAGACAGGGAGTGGAGGTGCCGCCATGAGCGATGCCAACGGGTTCCAGCTCGACACGCAGCTGGCGCAGGGCAGCGTGGCGATCGGCGACTGGCCGCTGTGCCATGTCCGCCTCAAGGACGACCGCCGCTTCGCCTGGCTGCTGCTGATGCCGCGGCGACCCGGCATCGTCGAGCTCACCGATCTCGATGCGGCGGACTACCGTACGCTCTGCGACGAGACCCTGCTGGCGACCAAGCTCGTCGTCGAGGTGGCGCGGCCGGACAAGACCAACGTCGCCACCATCGGCAACGTCGTGGCGCAGATGCATATGCACGTCGTCGGCAGATATCACCACGATCCGCTCTGGCCTGATCCCATCTGGGGCAAGGGCGAGCCGCAGAGCTATCGCCCGACGGAACTGACGGCGATGGTCGAACGTTACCGGGCCGCTGCCGCGGCGTTGTCGACGCGCTGAAGGGGCGCTTTTTTCTGGAAGGCCCGAGGGAGGACCACTCATGAGCCAGCAGACGGCCTATCTCCACCGTATGAGCGAACGCCTGGCCCAGTTCGAGCGCAGCGTTTACGAGCTGGAGCAGCGCGATGCGAACGACCGGGGGGCTTCCGAGCTTTCGGCGGGCATCGAGATCCAGCGCCAGAAGCTCAACGAGATGCGCCGCGCCGGCGCCGAGCTGAGCCCGGAAACGGTGCAGAGCTTCAGCTCCGCCATCGACGCCCTGGGCGCCCGCATCGGCCGCGAGATGCAGAAAGCCGCCTAGCGGCAGCACCTTCACCGCGCCGGCGGCGGCTCCTGATCGGTGGGGATTCCGGCAAACCAGCGATAGAGTGCGGCGGCGCGGTTGATCCATGACGCTCTGGGTGGCGTCAGCAGGTCGGGAGCGCGGTCGGCGACGGTTATCAGCGTGTAGAAGGTCCAGACACTGCCGGCCTCGCGCTGCATGTGCAGCAAGGTGCGTGCGGCACCTACCGGCAGGACCTCGATCAGCGCCATCCTGCCGCTGGTGACGTTCCTCAGCTCGACGACCAGCCTGTCCTCTCTCCTGTCGAGAACGGTCAGGCTCTGCACGATCTCGCCCAGCGGATCGTTCTGGTCGGACAGCATGTAGAGGGTGGTGCCGCTGTCCAGCTCGCGCGGCGAGAAGTCGGGCCGTGCCACCTCGCCGTCCGAGCCGGTGACGGCGACCGCCTTCTCGAACAGCGGCAGCCAGGCATCGCGGGTCACCGACCAGAACTGGATCTGCGGCAGGGCCGAGACCCGGGCGATGCGATCGATCAGCGCTTCGACGCCGGTCTGCAGGCGCATCCGCCCCGCGGCAGAGACCCAGATCGAATCCTCCACGGCCGGCCACCCCAGGCAGGCGGGCGGGCTCCAACCCTTGGGCAGCTCGCCCCGTTCCCAGACCCGCGTCCGCGGCGGTGCCCCGAGCTCGGCATAAGGTGGCTCGACGGTCCCGGCACAGGGCGGCGCCGGCCCGTCGGCGAGCGCCGCCCGACAGGCGGTCGACATCACCAGCACGAGGCAGGCGCGCATCAACCACATCTCAAGGATTCTGGACTGCAATGCGCCGGTGATCCAGGGAGTGGTGCGTCATGTCGCAGTGTTGGGGTGTCGTTCTCATGGTGTTGGCATTGGCGGCTCCTGCGGCCGTAGCGAACGCCCAGGCGCCGAGCTGCGACCAGGCCAGTCTGGGCACCGTCGCCTGCTTCGTCCGCAAGCTCTGTGCCTGCACCTATGTTCGGGGCGGCACGATGACGGCCCGGGCCGCCGGATATCGCTGGGACTGCGGCGTGATGCGCCCGTCCTGCGGTGGCGACCTGGCCGTGCCGGCGACGATTGATCCCTTCCTCGGCCCGCTGCCTTCGGCGCTGAGCCTCGATCGCAACCAGACGATCATCAATACCCAAACAGGTTCCGGCAGCACCAATCAGACGGTGACGGGGGATCGGTCGAGGGGCACCGTCACGTTGCCGGGGCAGCCTTGAGCCCCGCCCGGGGCGACGACCAAGCTCCGGGATCGACCGCGGCCCCGGCGCGGACGAGGCTGCGCAGCCGCTCCTCCTGTACCGCCAGCAGCAGCAGCAGGCCATAGGGCGTGCTGAGCTTGCCGCCGATGATGACGCTCATGATGTCGGCGAGCAGCAGGAAGATCGTCAGCATCAGCGTGTGCGACAGCAGGCCGGTCTCGCGCTGGAAGCGAAGGCCGCGCAGGAGCAGGGCCACGACGAAGCCGGTGATGAGCACCGCCCCGACGATGCCGCTCTCGAAGGCGACGTTCAGCCACATGTTGTGGGCGTGGCCGGGCGTCCAGCCGTTCCAGAAGGTGCTGAAATAGTCCTGGTAGCTGGCGAAGCCGAAGCCGGTCAGCGGCCGCTTCCTGATCTCGCTGATCGTGGCTTCCCAGACGATGGTCCGGCCGGAGAGCGTGACGTCCTGCTGCTCGCTGCCGCGGGACAGCAGCGGCATCAGGACGTCGATCGCCAGGAACAGCCCGCCGCCGACCACGAGGCCCGCCACCAGAACGTAGATCTTCCGGGCGCCCTGCAGGTGGAAGAACCACGCGGCGAACAGGCTGAGCACGAAGAACGCCGTGAAGGAGCGGGCCTGGGTCGCGAGAACGGTACCGAGCGCCAGGGCCAGGGCCAGGCCGATGGGCAGCATGGCGACCGGAGCATCGACGCGGCGGCGGTTCAGCACCCAGACGAGAGCGCACAGAAAGGCCGAGATGGCGCAGAAAGCCATGGTCTGCTCGTGGCGGATGATGCCCTTGAAACGCCAGGCCTCGCCCGGCGACAGCGCACCGGGCCAACCGGCCGCCAGCGCCGCCCAGCCGGCGACGATTACCAGCGCGCAGGCGCCGACATAGATCAGCGCCGTGCGGCTGGGCGGCTCGTCCGACACCGCCAGGCTGGCCAGCAGCACCACCCACAGCATCGCGATGTGATTCTGGCCCTCGGCCGGTGCTATCGACCATTGCTGCGACAGCGTGAGCCACAGCAGGTAGGCGACCAGCCAGATCAGCGGCGGACTCAGCAGCACCCGCCGGTCGACGCGCAGCAGCAGCGGCACGCGCAGCAGGATCACCAGCGCCGCCAGGCCGAGGACCACTGGAGTCCAGATTCGCCGCTCCTCCTCGCCGACCTTGGGACTGTCGAAGCTCATGAAGAACAGTGCTGTGACCATCAGCACGACGGTAAGGATGCGCAGCATCGACGGCCCCGGCACTTGGGATGGGGGAGCATCGGTTCTAGGCCGCGGCACGCCTCCGGCTCAATGGGCGCGGAGCATCGGGCGCAGCGCGGTACGATCAGGTGCTGCGTGGCTTGAGATGGCGGAGCAGGCGCCGCTCCAGCAGCACGAAGCCGCCGACGATGGCGAAGGTCAGCGCCATATAGAACAGCGCCGCCGTGCCGTAGGCCTCGTAGGGAGCGTAGTAGCGCGAGGCGACCAGGGCGCCGACGCCGGTGAGGTCGAGCATGGTGACGGTGCTGGCGACCGCGGAGCCGTGCAGCATGAAGACACACTCGTTGCCGTAGGCCGGCAGGGCGCGGCGGAATGCGCTGGGCATGACGATGCGGCGCAGCATCAGGGCGTGCGACATGCCGCATGCCTTGGCCGCCTCGATCTCGCCATGCGGCGTCGCCTGGATGGCGCCGCGCAGGATCTCGACCGTATAGGCAGCGGTATTGAGTGCGAACGCCAGCAGGGCGCAGAACCAGGCTTTCTGCAGCAGCGGCCAGACGAAGCTCTCCCGCACGGCCTCGAACTGACCGCTGCCATAGTAGATCAGGAGCAGCTGCACAAAGAGCGGCGTACCGCGGAACACGTAGGAGAACGCCCAGACAGGCGTGCTGATCAGCGGGTTGGCGGAGGCGCGGGCGATCGACAGCGGCACCGAGATGACGAGCCCGATCAACAGGGCCGCCGCCGTCAGCCAGACGGTCGTGAACAAGCCCTGGAAGTAGAGCGGCAGTGAGTCGATGATGACGTCGAAGCTCATGGCGCTATCTCACCGTGCCCAGGCTGTAGCGCTTCTCGGCGACACGCAGGATCAAGATCGAGACGGTGGTGAGCGCCAGATAGATCAGGGCGACCGTCAGGATGAAGGTGAACGGCTCGTGCGTCGATCCGCCGGCCAGACGGGCGCGCCGCACCATGTCCTCGAGGCCGACGATCGACAGCAGCGCCGTGGTCTTCAGCAGCACCAGCCAGTTGTTGCCGAAGCCCGGCAGGGCGTGGCGCACCATCTGCGGGAACAGGATGCGCCCGAACACCTGGCCGCCCGACATGCCGTAGGCACGGCCGGCCTCGAGCTGCCCCTTGGGCACCGCCAGGATGGCGCCGCGGAACGTCTCCGCCATGTAGGCGCCGTAGATGAAGCCAATGGAGATCACGCCGGCGATAAAGGGGTTGACGTCGATATACTCCTCGGAGCCCAGGGCGAACATCACCTGGTTCACCAGCATCTGGCCGCCGAAGAAGATCATCATCATCATCAACAGATCGGGTACGCCGCGGATGATGGTCGTATAGAGGTTGGCGATGCCGCGCAGCCACGACCGCGGCGAGAGCTTCGCCAGGGCCGCCAGGATGCCGAGCAGGACCGCGACAGCGAGAGCCGAGAGGCCGCAGGCGACGTTGAGCCAGACGCCGCCCATGATCGTGGCGCCATAGCCATGCAGGTCGAGCACGGGACCCCCGCCGCCACTGGCGCGCCGCCGGCCGCGCGGGCCGGCGGCGCGCCGGCCTCAGTCAGCTGCCGTAGACGTTGAAGTCGAAGTACTTCTTGGCGATGGCGTCGTAGGTGCCGTTGGCCCTGATCGCGGCGATCGCCTTGTTGAGCTGCTCGGTCAGATCGGAGTCCTGCTTGCGCACCGCGATCCCCGCGCCCGGGCCGAACCATTTCGGATCGGTGAAGTCGGGCCCGACGAACTCGAAGTCCTTGCCGGCGTCGGTCTTGAGGAAGCCTTCGCTGAGCGCCGCGGAGTCGGCGAGCAGCAGATCGACGCGGCCGGCGACCATGTCGAGATTGGCCTCGTCCTGGGTGCCGTAGCGGACGATCTCGGCGGTCTCGCCCCAATTGTCGGTAGCGAACTTGTCGTGGATGGTCTCGCGCTGCACTCCGATCTTCTTGCCCTTCAACGTCTCGGGCGAGAAGGCGAAGCCGCTGCCCTTCTTGGTGACGAGGCGGGCCGGCGTCTGTTGGTACTTGTCGGTGAAGTCGACGCGCTGCTTGCGCTCCTCGGTGATCGACATCGAGGCGATGATGGCATCGAACTTGCGCGCCAGCAGAGCCGGGATCATGCCGTCCCAATCCTGCTTCACGATCGTGCACTCGGCTTTCATCTCGTCGCACAGCGCCTTGGCGATGTCGACGTCGAAGCCGGCGACCTCGCCGTCCGGCTGGACGAAATTGAAGGGTGCGTAGGCGCCCTCGGTCGCGAACCGGATCTTGGTCCATTCCTTGGCCGATGCCACGGCCGGACCGAACGAGATCAGCGCCGCGAAGGCGACGCCCAGTAGCTTCTTCATGAGGCCGATCCCTGCTGCGGGTCGAAGTCGGGGTGATCGTTCCCTACGTCGACCCTCAGGTCAAGGTACCGGCCTCAGCTGCCGTAGATATCGAAGCCGAAATATTGCTTCGACAGCCGCTCGTAGGTACCGTCGGAACGGATCTCGTCGAGCGCTCGGTTGAGCTTCCAGCGCAGGCCCTGGTCCTCCTTGCGGATGGCGATGCCGATACCTTCGCCGAACCAGCGCGCATCGTTGTAGGCCGGCCCGACGAACTCGTAGCCCCGCCCTTCCTTGGTGCGCAGAAAGCCGGCCGAGAGCGAGAGGGCGTCGCCGAGATAGAGGTCGATCTCGCCCGCCGCCAGCGCCCTCACGCCCTCGGCCTGCGTCTTGTAGGTGCGCAACGGATTGCTGCCGTTGAAGCGCACGTCGACGAAGCGTTCCTGGACCGTGCCGCGCTGCACGCCCAGCCGCTTGCCGTGCAGCCAGGCGTCCCAGTCCTCGATCTCCTGGCCGGCGCGGCCGACGAAGCGGGCCGGCGTGTGGTAGTAGCGGTTGGTGAAGTCGAACTTCTGCTTGCGCTCGATGGTGATGGACATCGAAGCCACCACGGCGTCGACCTGATTGTCGAGCAGGGCCGGCTGGATCTGGTCCCAGTCGCGCTGGATCAGCTGGCAATCCGCCTTCATCCGCGCGCACAGCGCCTTGGCGATGTCGACGTCGAAGCCCTTGAAGTTCTTGCCGTCGCGCTCGCTGAAAGGCGGATAGTCGCCCTCGATGGCGATGCGGACCTTGTCCCAGGCCGGCATCTGCTCCTGCGCCACGGCGGTCGCCGCACCGGCGCACGCCCATGCGCCTACCATCCCGATCAGCGACCTGCGGTTGAACTTCGACATCTGCCCCCCACTTTCGAGCCGCAACGGCCCATCAACCATACGTAACAGCACTATCGGTCCTACTCAACCATCAATATCGAACGTAAAATAGCGAGCCACCAGCGCCTTGTAGGTGCCGTCGGCGCGGATCTTGCGCAGCGCATCGTCGAGCGTGCGCTTGAGCTCGGCATCCTGCTTGCGGACGGCGATGCCGATGCCTTCGCCGAAGAAGGCCGGGTCGGTGAGCGCCGGCCCGGTGAAGCCGAAGCCCTTGCCATCGGGCTTGTCGACGAAGCTGCTCGCCAGGGCCAGGCCGTCGCCGAGCACGGCGTCGACCTTGCCGCCCTCGAGCGCCTTGGTCGCCTGCGGCAGGGTCTGGAAACGCTGAATCTCCGCCACCTGGCTCCACATCCGGGTCATGTAGCGGTCATGCACCGTATTCTTCTGCACGGCGATCCGCATGCCGGCGAGGTCCGCCTGATCGAGCTTCAGGGCCATGCCCTGCTTGCCGACGAAGCGGGCCGCGGCATGGTAGTACTTGTCGGTGAAGGCGAACCGCTGCTTGCGCTCGGCGGTGATCGACATCGAGGCGACGATGGCGTCGACCTCCTTGTTCAGCAGCGCGTCCTGGATGCTGTCCCAGTCGCGCTGCACCAGCGTGCATTTGGCCTGGATCTCGGTGCATAGGGCATTGGCGATGTCGACGTCGAAGCCCTTGTAGCCGCCCTTGACCTTCTCGCTGAAGGGCGGATAGGCGCCCTCGATGGCCATCCGCAGCTTGAGCGGTTCTGCCGCCTGGGCCGTGCCCACGGCCAAGCCGAGGAGGACGAAGACGGCACGCAGCATCGCAAGCTCCCGCTGACGTCGAGATTGGGCCTCGCGGGCAGGTCTATGTCCACGAGCCGTCCCGAAATCAATGGCGAATCACGCCCGAGAGGAATTGTCGGAACGCTTCGGTGCGCGGCTGTGTGAACATTTCCTTGGGCGGTCCCTGCTCCTCGATCCGGCCGAGCCTGAGGAAGATCACCTCGCTCGACACCTCGCGGGCGAAGCCCATCTCGTGGGTGACCACGATCATGGTGCGGCCCTCCTCGGCCAGGCTGCGCATGACGCGCAGCACCTCGCCCACGAGCTCGGGGTCGAGGGCGGAGGTCGGCTCGTCGAACAGCAGCACCTCGGGTTCCATCGCTAAGCCGCGGGCGATGGCGACGCGCTGCTGCTGGCCGCCGGAAAGATGGATCGGATAGTAGTCCTTCCTGGCGAGCAGACCCACCTTGTCGAGCAGCATCTCCGCCTTCTCGATGGCCTCCCTGCGCGGCACCCCCAGCACGTGGACCGGCGCCTCGATGACGTTCTCGAGCACGGTCATGTGCGCCCACAGATTGAACTGCTGGAACACCATCGCCAGCTTCGAACGCAGGCGCTGGAGCTGCCTCGGGTCCTCGGGATGCATCAGGCCGTCGCGGCCGGCTTTCAGCCGCAGCTCCTCGCCGCGGAGCAGGATGCGTCCCTGGTTGGGTGTCTCCAGCAGGTTGATGCAGCGCAGGAACGTGCTCTTGCCCGAGCCCGACGCACCCAGCATGGCGATCACATCGCCCTGCCGGGCGGTCAGCGACACACCCTTGAGGACCTCATGCTCGCCGAATCGCTTGTGGATATCGAGCGCCTCGAGGGCCACCGGGCTGTCCGCCATCCGCGTCTCCTTGTCTGCGGCGCCGACACCCACGAGCGCCGAGCGCGGCCCCGCTGTCAAGGCCGCACGCGCCGCCCGGTTTCGCTGGCGACTTATCATGACGCGACAGCGACGCTAAGAGACCGCCGCGGCCGCGCCCATCCCCAGGGTGCCCGGCCCCGTTCAAAGAGGACGTCTTCATGTCAAAAGCGCTCGGAGCCGAGTTCTTCGGCACGTTCTGGCTGGTGCTCGGCGGCTGCGGCAGCGCCGTGCTCGCCGCGGCCTTTCCCGAGGTGGGAATTGGCCTCCTCGGCGTGGCGCTGGCCTTCGGCCTGACCGTGCTGACCATGGCCTATGCCGTGGGCCACATCTCGGGCTGCCACCTCAACCCCGCCGTCACGGTGGGCCTCGTCGTCGGCGGCCGCTTCGAGGCCGGCAAGGCCGTGCCCTACATCGTGGCCCAGATCGCGGGTGCGATCGCCGGTGCGGTGATCCTCTATCTCATCGCCAGCGGCAAGCCCGACTTCGTGCTGGGCGGCTTCGCCGCCAACGGCTACGGCGAGCTCTCGCCCGGCAAGTACGGCGTCTTCTCCGCCTTCGTCTGCGAGGTGGTGATGACCTTCTTCTTCCTGATCGTCATCCTGGGCGCCACCCACGGCAAGGCGCCGGTCGGCTTCGCCGGCATCGCCATCGGCCTGGCGCTGACCCTGATCCACCTGATCAGCATCCCCGTCACCAACACCTCGGTGAACCCGGCGCGCAGCATCAGCCAGGCGATCTTCGCCGGCGGTCCCTATATCGCGCAGCTCTGGCTGTTCATCGTCGCACCGGTGATCGGCGCAGCGGTCGGCGGCATCGTCTACAGATGGCTCGGCGAGCCCAACGAGCCGTCCATCGAGGGCAACCGCAGGAAGTGAGCCTCGGCACGGGCCCCCGGCCTGCCGGGGGCCCGCGTCAGATCTCGACCTGGGTTCCGAGCTCGACCACGCGCCCGGGCGGGATGCGGAAATAGGCCGTGGCGCTCTGGGCGCCGGCCGTCAGCACGATGAACAGCCGCTCCTGGAACGGGCCCATCTCCCGGCGCGGCGAAGCGATCAGGGTCTCCCGGCCGAGGAAATAGGAGGTCGCCATCGGATCGGTGGCGAGGCCGTATTCGCGTGCCTGCTCCAGCGCCGCCGGCACGTCGGGCTCGTCCATGAAGCCGAAGCAGGCGACGACGCGGAAGAAGCCCTTGCCCAGCCGCTCGACGGTCACCCGCTCCGCCGGCGAGACATAAGGCTCGTCGCTGGTCCGCACCGTCATTACGATGACCCGCTCGTGCACGACCTTGTTGTGCTTGAGGTTGTGCAGGAGCGCGTTCGGCACGAGTTCGGGCCTGGCGGTCATGAACACCGCCGTGCCGGAGACGCGGATGTGCGAGCTGCCCAGCCTTTCGATGAAACTGTCGAGGCCGAGGCCATGGCCGTGGATCTGCTCGGCCACCACCCGCCGGCCACGGCGCCAGGTGAGAACGACGGTGGCGAAGGCGGCGGCGATGAGCAGCGGAAACCAGCCGCCGTGGATGATTTTCAGGGTGTTGGCGGCGATGTAGGCGAGCTCGACCGCGAGCAGGGAGCCGAACACCAGCGCCGCCGGCACGGGGTGCCACTGCCAGCGCATCAGCGCCACGATCCAGGCCAGCACGGTAACGGCACCCATGGTGCCGCTGACCGACATGCCGTAGGCGGCGGCGAGGCTGCTGGAATCGCCGAAGCCCAGCACCAGCAGCAGCACGCCCATGGCGAGCAGCCAGTTCACCTTGGGCAGGTAGATCTGGCCGGCCTCCGACGCCGAGGTGTGGCGAACGGTCATGCGTGGCAGGTAGCCGAGCTGGATCGCCTGGCGCGTCAGCGAGAACACGCCCGAGATCAGCGCCTGCGAGGCGATGATCGTCGCCACGGTCGTCAGGCCGATCAGCGGAAAGATCAGCCACTCCGGTGCTAGGCCGAAGAACGGCTGCGCCGCCGCCGCGGGATCGTGCAGCAGCAGCGCACCCTGGCCCAGATAGTTCACCACCAGGGCCGGAAAGACGACGAACAGCCAGGCCCGGCGGATCGGCCCGCGGCCGAAATGGCCCATGTCGGCGTAGAGCGCCTCGGCACCCGTCACCGCCAGGACCATCGAGCCCATGGCGGCGAAGGCATGCCAGCCATGCGTCGTGAAAAGCCCCACAGCCCAGCGCGGATCGAGCGCGCGCAGGATGCCCGGCTGCTGCACGATCTGACAAAGGCCGAGCACCGCCAGCGTGGCGAACCACACCAGCATCACCGGCCCGAACAGCGCCCCTACCCGCGCCGTCCCGGTGCGCTGGATGGCGAACAGGCCCAGCAGCACGGCGACGGTGAGCGGCAAGACATAGGGCTCCAATGCCGGCTGCGCCGTCTGCAGGCCCTCGACCGCGGACAGCACCGAGATCGCCGGCGTGATCAGGCCGTCGCCGTAGAACAGGCCCAGCCCGACGATGGCGAGCCCGAGGATGAGCGCCGTCTGGCGCGGCGTCTCGGCACCGCGCTGCGCCAGCGCCGCGATCGCCAGCACGCCACCCTCGCCGCGATTGTCGGCGCGCAGGACGATGGTGACGTACTTGATGGTCACGACGGCGAAGAGCGACCAGAACATCACCGAGGGCACGCCCAGGATGGTGGCGTCGCTCAGCCCGAGCCCGCCGTCGTGGCGGAAGGTCTCGCGCATCGCGTAGATCGGGCTGGTGCCGATGTCGCCGAAGACGACGCCGATGGCGGCGACGGCCAGCCCGAGCTGGCTGGCCCTGGCGTGGGTGCGACCGCCTTGCTCGCCCGGTACGGCCGCAGTGGGCTGCGCGGAGGACATCACGGATGTTCCCTCGGGACGGCTCGCGGCCCGGCGGCGCGGGGCTATAGGCCGCCGAATCGCCCACCGTCAACGCGGCATCCGCGGCAGGGCGCCTGTTCGGATCCCATCGCGCCATGCTATCGGCGCCGCGCCATGCTTCACCTGAACGACGTCACGCTCCGCGTTGCCGGCCGACCGCTGCTGGAAGGTGCCACCGTGCATATCCAGGCCGGCGGCCGCTACGGCCTGGTCGGCCGCAACGGCACCGGCAAGACGACGCTGCTGCGGCTGATCCTGGGCCAGCTCACGCCCGACGCCGGAGTGCTGCGGCTGCGCGCCGACGCCCGGCTGGCGACGGTGGCCCAGGAAGCGCCCGGCGGCGAGCAGACCCCGCTGGAGGTGGTGCTGGCGGCCGACACCGAGCGCGCCGAGCTTCTGGCCGAGGCCGCGCGGGCCACCGATCCGAACCGCATCGCCGAGATCCAGACCCGCCTCGCCGATATCGGCGCCCACCGTGCCGAGGCGCGCGCCGTCACCATTCTCAAGGGCCTGGGCTTCGCCGACGCCGACCAGCACCAGCCGATGTCGAGCTTCTCGGGCGGCTGGCGGATGCGGGCGGCGCTGGCCGCCACCCTGTTCGTCGAGCCCGACTTCCTGCTGCTGGACGAGCCCACCAACCACCTCGACCTCGAGGCCACGATGTGGCTGCAGGAGCATCTGCGCAGCTATCCGCGCACGCTGCTCATCGTCAGCCACGACCGCGACCTGCTCAACGA
>JRYC01007568.1_pt1 | contig 13651 bp, 14 predicted proteins | sample 235301 | NCBI WGS metagenome assembly JRYC01 (sample SAMN03074211, study PRJNA261470) | activated sludge metagenome | biome: Common Effluent Treatment Plant; feature: Wastewater; material: Activated sludge; isolation source: activated biomass of a common effluent treatment plant treating...
CGGAGAGTTGGTTTCAGGATTCCTGCGCCGCCGGCCCGTGCTCCGATGGCACCGAGTGCCCCAAGTCCGATGAGGCACGCAATGGAGACCGTCCACGGGATAGTGCCTGCTGGAGCCAGCATCGAGATGACAAGCGGAAACGCGGCACCGACGGTGAATGTCGCAGCCGAGGTCAGCGCCGCTTGCACGGGTTGGGCGACGACATGAGCCGCCAGCCCCAGTTCGTCACGCGCATGTGCGGCAAAAGCGTCATTGGCCGTCATCTGCTCGGCAACCTTGCGGGCAAGGCCAGGCTCGACACCTCGCTTGATGTAGATCGAAGTCAGCTCGTCGAGTTCGGCGTCCGGCTGCTCGGCAAGCTCTTTCCGCTCGCGCGCCATATCGGCTTCTTCGGTGTCCGCCTGAGAGCTGACAGAGACATATTCTCCGGCCGCCATCGACATGGCGCCCGCGACAAGGCCTGCGACGCCGGCAACGAGGATCTCGTGCCGCGACGTCGCGGCGGCAGCCACGCCGACAATCAGGCTCGCAGTGGAAATCAGTCCGTCATTGGCGCCGAGCACGGCGGCGCGCAGCCATCCAACCCGCTCGATCAGATGAACTTCTTTGTGAAGAGCACGCATTTCGGTCCCCCCCTGGTTGATGCAGCAAACCTCAAGCCGACTATGGCTGATTATCGCAACTCGAACAGCTCGAAGTTGACGCTTCGCGGCGACTGCCCCATCGCCGCCAAGCCCCGCTCCATGGCCTGCCGTAGCCCGTCAGGTCCGCAATAATACATGTCGGCATCCTTGATCGAGAACGGCAACTTCTCCGTCAGCCTGCGCGCCGTCAGGCGGCCGTCGCGGCTGGAGACCACGACCTCAAAGGTGAACCGCGCATTTCGCGCTGCGGCCTTCTCCAGCACGTCGACGCCGATGGCTTCGTCGGGCGTCGAGACGCAATAGACGAGATGGATATGCCGAGCCTCGATTTCGGTGAGGCTATGGGCCCAGGCGAGGAACGGGGTAATTCCGATTCCGCCGGCGAGCCAGAGCTGGTGATTCCGCCCTTTGCGAAAGTCGAAGCGACCATACGGGCCATCCACGACGGCCTCCATTCCGGTTCGCAGCGCGCCGGGCAAGCGGCTAGTCCAATCACCAAGCGCTTTGATGGCAAGCGTCATATCGCCACCTGCCGACGGAGCATTCGCAATAGTGAAGGGATGGGGTTCGGCAAGACCGGCTTCCGGCACGCTCACGAACGCAAACTGGCCGGGAGTCCATTGCAGCTTCCGCCGCTGCGGCGACAGTACGATCTGGGTCGTGGAGCCTCGGCGGAGTATCTCGCGCACGACGAAGGTTCTGCGCCGCAAGCGCCATGCCGCTAATTCAGTATAGGCATAGGCGGCGATCCCCATGACGCAGAATGCGTTGAGATAGGCCGAAAGAGGAGAACCGGCCGCCATCGGCTTGTCGGTGAACAGCTGGTGGATTGCGACCAGAACGAACAGCAAGCCGGTCAGGCGATGGCTCAGGCGCCACCATTGATAAGGGAGCTCCAATCCCAGGAACGGCAGCCGCTTGAACCAGCTCAACAGGATCAAGCCGATGAAGCCGTAGAGCGTGAATTCGCCGAGCTCACCGGCGGCTTCCCCGAGCGTCGTCTCTCGCGTCCAGCGCTTGAAGTGGGGCTCGATCAACTGATGGCCGATCATGAGGGCGAGCGCACTGATGCCGAGCCACTTGTGCACGCGATACATGCGGTCGAGGCCGCCGAACAGCGGCTCCAGAAATCGCGGGCGCGTGGCAAGCATGAAGCACTGGCTCATGGCGACGGTTGCGGTCGCGGCAAGGGCGATGCTCGTGGCATTCAGGATGCCGAACGGCGCAACCGCCATGGCTGCAAGCGCAGCAGCCATGGCGCACAGCAGAACGACAATGATGGGTCCGATCGTGCTCATTTCAACTCCCCGCATCGTTGCCTCAAGTCTGCCCCTGGCGAACGATGGCCCCGGTCTTGGGGTCGATCATGATCCTCCAGCGCGAGCCGTCCTTGGTCGTGTAGATGGTCCAGCAGCCGCCGTCGGGCTGAACAAAGAACTTCTCATGCCCGAGCTCGCGCGCTTTTGCCTCTGCGGCTGCACGCGGCATCCATTCCTGCGGCCCATAGTAGGGGCAGGTCTGCTCCGTTGCGCGCGCGGCCGAAGCCGACAGCAACATGCCGAGGGACAGAGCCAATGTGCTTGCCTTGATCATCATGATGTTCTCCTGGAATCCGCCTGTGTCTGTGAGCCCCTCCGAGCATTCCCGACCGGAGCCGATCTGCGGCGACCCCGGCGGGAAACGTTCGCGCGCTGGCTCAGGACTTGCCCTTGCCTTGCGTGGAGGGCTTCACGATCTCAGCCGTAACAGGGTGGACGTAGAGCTCGACCTTGGCCCCATTCTTGTCGACGCCTTTGACCTCGTAGCAGCCATTCTCGGCCTTGATCTTGCGCACCTCGTAGCCGAACTCGCCGACCTTGGTCTTGATGGTGGCCTCGGGCAGCCATTGGTCGCGGGGCGTGGTGCCGCATCGGTCGCTTTCGCTGGCAAGCGCCGGCGAAGCCGCGCCGAGAATCGCACCGATGCAAAGGATTGGAAGGATATTGCGCATTGTCCTAGTCTCCGGATGAAGAGAGCCTAACGCTCTCGATGTGGGGACCCTAGCGCACCGCGCCTGTCGATCGTCTGGCGGTCGCCGACAGCGTTTCGACAGGATCGTTCTGGTAGTGAATCACGCATGCGCGCATATCGACCCACCTTTCTGATCCTCATGGCGACCCTGTTCGGCGGCGTCGGGATTTGTCATGTCGCGCTGGCGGACGACGATGACCGACACCGCTGGGATCACGACCTCGCCCGGCAGGCGCTGGAGCGGGGCGAGGTGCTGCCCCTGGAAGCGGTGCTCGCCGAGGTACGCAAATCGGCGTCCGGCGAGGTGGCCGGTGTCGAGCTCGAGCGCGAGCACGGGGCTTGGCTCTATGAGATCAAGATGATTGGGCCGGGTGGCGTGCTGACCGAGGTGAAAGTGGATGCCCGGACGGGACGCATTCTCCGCATGAAGGGGAAGTGATGCGCGTTCTGCTCGTGGAGGATGATTATCGGATTGCGCGCGATGTCACCGCAGCGGTGACAGCGGCTGGCTTTGTCGTCGAGCGCGAGAGCAACGGCGAGGAGGCGTGGTTCAAGGGTGACACGGAGGATTACAGTGCCGTGATCCTCGATCTCGGTCTGCCCGGCATGGACGGCCTTTCGATCCTGAAGCGATGGCGCGCCAGCGGGCGCAACACGCCCATCCTCGTGCTGACAGCGCGAGGAACATGGACCGAACGCGTCGAGGGCATCGACGCGGGTGCGGACGACTATCTGCCGAAGCCCTTCAAGATGGAGGAGCTGCTCGCGCGGTTGCGGGCGATCGTCAGGCGGTCGGCGGGCATCGGCTCGCCTGTCATCGAGATCGCCACACTCGTTCTCGATGCGCGGCAGATGCGGATTACCCGCGACGGCGTGCCGGTCAACCTGACGCCGCAGGAATACCGGCTCATGAGCTACCTGATGCTCCACGCGGGCCGGGTGGTGTCGCATACCGAGCTGATCGAGCAGCTCTATGCCCACGACAGCGACAAGGATGCCAATGCTATTGAAGTATTGATCGGCAGGGTGCGCCGCAAGATCGGTCTCGATGTCATCGAGACGCGGCGCGGGTTCGGCTACATCATCAATAGGCCGGCGCAATGAAGGCACGCTCGTTGCGACTGCGGCTTGCCGCTGCGGCGGGTGTGTCCCTCGGCGTTGCGCTCTTGGTGGCCTGGTTCGGTCTCACCGAGCTGTTCGAGCGCCATGTCGTTCGGCGCGTCAACGGCGAGCTCGAGACCTATGTCCGGCAGCTCGCGGCCAACGTGACGATTGCCGACGATGGCACACTGCAGATCTCGCGGGCGCTGGCCGACCCACGTTTCAGCGAGCCGTTGAGCGGCCTCTATTGGCAGATCGACGACGATAGCACCGGCGCAAAGCTGCGCTCTCGCTCGCTGTGGGACCACGTGCTCGCACTACCGACCGATCCGCTCGACATCGGCGCCGTGCATCGTCATCGACTGATGGGACCTGCCAGTGCAACGCTTCTCGTCGCCGAGCGCCGCGTGATCTTCCCGTCGGCCAAACAGCAACAGTTGCGCATCGCAGCGGCCATCGACGAGAAGGAGGTGATCGACGCAAGATCCGCCTTTGCCGGCGACACATCGAAGTCATTGCTGTTCCTGGCGGCCATCCTACTGATCGCAAGCTGGATTCAGATCACGATCGGCTTGAAGCCGCTGGAGGCGTTACGGCGCAGCGTCGCAGCCGTGCGATTTGGCACCGGCAATCGCCTGACTGTGGAGGAGCCCGAGGAGGTGATGCCGCTGGTCGCCGAAGTCAACGCGCTGCTCGAGGAGAAAGCCAAGACCATCGAGAGCGCAAAGGCCCGCGCCGCCGATCTGGCACATGGGCTCAAGACGCCGCTTACGGTTCTGATGACCGACGCGGACCGTCTCAAGCAGCGCGGCGAGGCCGACATCGGAGCCGAGATCGAGGATGTCGTCGGCGGAATGCGGCGACACATCGAGCGCGAGCTTTCGCGCGCGCGCCTCCACGCAACGGCATTGCGTCCCGTTTCATCATGCTCGGTCGCCGAAGTTTGTGCGCGCCTCGTTCGGGTGGTGTCGCGTGGTCCAGAGAGCGCCAAGCTCGATTGGCATGTCGACGTTGGCGACGACGTGATTGTCGGCATCGGCGCTGACGATCTCAGCGAGTTGCTCGGCGCCGTGCTCGAAAATGCCGCCAAATGGGCACGAAGCAACATCTACATTTCGGCGCAACGGGGCGATCCCGCTCAGATCCACATCGACGATGACGGTCCCGGGGTGCCTTCATCACAGCTGGCCGGAATCGGCCGACGCGGTGTTCGCCTCGACGAGACGGTCGAGGGCACTGGCCTGGGGCTGGCTATTGCCGGCGAAATCGCCGAGGCGTACGGCGGCCGGATCAGCTTCGAGTCTCGCGAACCGAACGGCCTGAGGGTGATCGTGTGGCTGCCTGAGCCGAAGCAGATCTGACTAAGCACGCGTCCACTCTGCGCGCGTCCCGCACGATTGCGCCTCACCTGTCAAAACGCTGACTTCGCCTGCCAGCGGCCCGACAGCCGAGACTTGGTAGCACTCTCTCAACACGACGTGCGGAGGGTTCTACGATGTCGATCGAGCCAGTGGATACATGCCGCCGCGAGCAAGTAGTGGCTCCAGCCGATATTCGGGTGTGGGATCGCGGCGTGCGTAGCTTCCACTGGCTGCTCGTTGGCTCGGTTGCCGGGGCGCTGGCGACGGGCTTTCTCGACGAGAAATGGCTGCTCGACGCCCACGTGATTTTTGGGACCGTCATCGCCGTCCTCATCGTTCTGCGCTTGGTCTGGGGCTTTACCGGCACGACCTACGCCCGCTTCTCGAGCTTCGTCTGCCGCCCGTCGACCGTGCTCGCCCATGCCCGCGACCTCGCCTGCCGACGGGCAGAGCATCACGTCGGCCACAACCCACTCGGCGCCATGATGATCTTGGGGCTCCTCGCCGGGCTCGTCGCCTTGGTGGTGACCGGCATCTTCGTTCTGGGCGGGGTCGTCAAGGAAGGCCCGCTCGCGGCGTTCACGACATTCGCTCAGGGCCGATCGGCTAAGGAGGCTCATGAGGCGCTGGCGTTCGGCCTGCTCGGCCTCGTCGCGCTGCATGTCACAGGCATCGTGGTGGAGAGCCTGCGCAGCCGCGAGAACTTGGTGCGGGCCATGCTGACCGGTGCCAAACGGGATCGACCCGAAGCGATTGCGGTTCAGGCCGTGGCGGCACGTCCGATGCTTGCGGCCGGTGTTGCCGCGCTCGTGCTGATACCGGCAGCAAGTGGCATCGGCTTTCTCTCGCAGCGGCCCGCACTCGGTGTGCCGGTCGCGCCGCTGGATGCAGCCTACATCCGGGAATGCAAGGCCTGCCACGCCGTTCATCATCCGAGCCTCGCGTCCACAGCAACGTGGACCGGCATCATGGGCAACCTCGGCGATCACTTCGGCGACAACGCCAGCCTCGATCCAGGCGTGACGGCAAGCCTCGTCGACTACCTCACCACCAATTCCGCAGAGCATTGGGACACCAAGGCTGCCAACCGCCTGCGCAAAGCCAGCGCAGCAGAGCCATTGCGGATCACCGCGACCGATGGCTGGAAGCGAATTCACCGCGACATTCCCGGAGAGGTGTTCAAGCGCAAAGCCGTGGGCGGCAAGCTGAATTGTGCGAACTGCCACACCGACGCCGAAACCGGGCTTTTTGCCCCCCGAGCCATCCACGTTCCAAAGGAGAAAACGACACCATGAGCAAGATCACGATGATAGCCGCCGCAATGATCGTTGCCGGAGCGACGGTAGCTATCGCTGCGGCAAATCCGGCGCAGAAGGCGGTGCAGGATCACTATGCCGCGCTGGCGCGTGCCGCCGATCCGACCTTCAATGAGGGCGACGCCAAGCGGGGCGAGGCCTTCGTCCTTGGCCGGCACACCGGCGGCAAGGCCGAGACGCCCTCCTGCACGACCTGCCATACGAGCGACCTGAAGAAGCCGGGCCAGACGCGGGCCGGCAAGGAGATCGCGCCGATGGCGGCATCCGTCAATTCCAAGCGCTACACCGATCCGGCCGAGGTCGAGAAATGGTTCAAGCGCAATTGCAGCGATGTCCTGGGCCGCGAATGCATGCCGGCCGAGAAAAGCGATGCGCTCGCTTATCTGCTGAGTCTTTGAACGATCGAGCGAAGGAACCCGAACCATGACGATGCCCCCACGCCGCGCCGCCGCCCCTCTCCTTGCTGCGCTGCTCTCGCTGTCCGCTTTCCCCTCCATCACGCTTGCCGACGGCCTCAGTGTCGCTCCCGTCAAGGACCCGATGGTGGCCAAGGAATGCAGCGCCTGTCACATGCTTTATCCGGCGGGGCTGCTGCCGGCGCGGTCTTGGCAGGCGATGATGGGCAACCTGAAGAACCATTTCGGCGACAACGCCGACCTCGACGATGCGACCCGCAAGCACATTACCGACTACCTCGTCGCCAACGCCGCAGACACGAGCGGACGCGGTGGAAGGCTATTGCGCGACATGGACGACAGCGCCGCGCCGTTGCGGATCAGCGAAAGCCCATGGTTCCTGCGCAAGCATGAAAAGAAAGGCCGCATCGCGCACGATACCCTGAAGCGCCGCGGTGCCAAGTCTCCAGCCGACTGCAAGGCCTGTCACCAGGGCGCGGAGAAGGGCTATTTCGAGGACGATTGACCATTGGCCCTTTCGGCACATTTCTTGCTCAGTTCGAACCAAACATCGAAGTGGCCACAACAGGCACGCTCGACATTGCCATGTTGCCTCCGTGACATGCTCCCGAACAGCCTCGTCAATCAGTCGGTTGAGGTTGGGATCGCAGGGACATAACAGTGCAACCCTATGTGCGGTTGGGAAAAGTTTGGGATCGCAAGCCCGTGGCTTCGCGCGGCGAACTGAGGTCGCTCTGGTCTGCAACCCTCGACGACAGCACCGGCACGGCAGAGGAATCCCAGAAGCGGACATAGATTGACGCGAGGTCGGCGACGCCACGAGCGCCGGCGAACACGCCCGGTTCCTGGGTTATCGCGTCGGTCGATCGGATCCCGAACTTCTCCGCGATTTTGTGCGCGTCATCGACAACGATCGCGTCTGCCATCCATCCCGAACGAGAATCACAACCTCTCCAAAAAGTCGTTAGGCAGGCCATGCCGAAGATGACGGTTGTTCAGCAAGAACTCGTGCGCTTTCGTCAGTGGCAACCCCAGCATATGCGCCTGTATGACGGTGTAACAGAAACCGATCAGAAGCGACAATTTTGGAATGCGCTGGAAGGCCTGCTCCAGGTCCTGGCGCTTGTCACTCGTCATGTGTACGACCGCGTTGCGCGTGCTGCTCACGAGCTTCGCAAAATCAGCCAACTTTTCGACCTCGCCAGGGTAGCTCAGCTTAGCCACGGGTAGAATGACGAACTCGACAGGTCGCATCAGTTCATGAAGCGCGTCGCTATATGAGGTCGAATTCGAGTTTTCTGCATTTTGCACCAAGCGCAAGGCATACGTCTCATCGATCCCGGCGTCTTTCAGTGTAGCTTTGATCGCGGCAACGGCTTTTCGTCGCGTTGGTTTGTCCACGAGCTTGGATGAAGGCGCGACTTCGCGGCCGAGCACTTCGAGAGCTTGCGCGATCGAAATGAAGCGAGCCAAGCCATCGTCTGTATCGCGGATGGCATTGCAGTACAGCCACCGAGACAGTCGCACGACTTCGGAGGCATCGAACCAACGGTCACAAGCCCGTTGCAGGACGCTAGGGTCATACAAATCCGCGAGGATTTGATGGGTCATGGGCGGATCGAAGGCCTTGCCGCGCTCTCCTAATTCCCAAAGGATTGTGGCGGTCCCGTACGCCTCTGAAGCGTATGCTTCCACCTCGAAAGTGAAATCCTCGAAGGACAGGACCGTGAGCAGGTTTTTGAGCTGATAGACGATGTCTTCGCACACGCGACGGTCGGCATCGGGTGGTGGCTCCAAACTCAGCGAGGCGACGGTCGTGTACTCGTAGCCGGTCGCATGCGACATGCCGTGGGAACATCGCGTCACTTGTCGAAGCTTGAAACCTGTCTTCCCGAACGTAATCAGGTCCCCGCGATGCGGTTTGAACGCCCAGACCTCCTCCGGCTGTCCGAGTGTATCGAAAAGTTCGCGATGATGGTCAGCTGACACCAAGTAGCTGTCGAAGCCGGGGAACCGGAAGAAACCGCCTAGTCGACCGTCCAGCAAGCTGACGCTTCGGACCGGTGTGTCCGGGCGACCGGGATCTCCCAGCCAAATGCGCGTCGGTTGAAGGTGGATTTCGCAGTGAGAAGCACAAGACACATAACTGCTACTCGTGCGGACATTCACTTGCAAACAGTCATCCAGAACCAATGCCCCGAAGCTGGTGCTTGCTGCCGAAATCCGCGGTCTGGCGGGAGGCTTCGTTGCATCGAGCCAAGGATGCTTCAGGTGCTTGATTCGCACCAACTCGGTCTGGTCGAGCTCCACGATCAATTTCAGTTCCGGGTATCCGTCTCGCCAGCAAAGAGTGCCGACCGCCGTGAGTTGGTCGAGTTGCCACACCGTCATAATCGGTGCTGAGAGTGAACGAAATTTTCGGACGGTCTCGATGCTGGACATGTTATCTACCGAGTTCGGCGCTTTGTGCTGGGCCACCCAATGAAGGAATTACCGGAACGCGTATGCACCGGGCACGATGCAGTAGCCAATAATCTCGGGGAGCTTGCCCATGTCGTAGACGTGCACGCCGAACCCCTCTTCCTTGATCCCCGGCTGCCCGACATTGCTGAACCGGACCATGATGATGCATCCCTCGGGCGACTCGGGGGTTCTGCTCTCGCACGCGTACCTGAGCGCTAAGCTGCTGGTCCGCGCGAACGAGATCGAGGCGAGTGCCCTCACTGGCCGGAAGCCCTCGGCCATAATCGGCCGAAGATTCGCAGCGGCAGTGCCGTGGAAGAAGATCAGCGGGTCGTTCTCCATCTCGTCCGGAAAGACGCGATAGCCAGTCTCGTCTGTCGGGTTGGGGAACGTGAATTCCTCGGGCAGCACCACTTCGGGCGCCTCCCCGGCTTGAACATCCGCACTGCCATCGCTGTTGCCGTTGTCAGCTGGCATCGGAGTCCTCCGAGACTGGCTTCGCAACGACGAGCGCCGGGTCGAGACCGGCGGCCAACTCGAACTCGATCACCTTTTGCTGCATGAGTTTGAAGTCCCACGGAAAGTGACCGAGCACCTCCGCCCAGAGCTCGCCTGCCAGCACGCAATAATAACGCGCATCCTCCCGTGTAATGCGCTCTTGTGGCAGCACGGTTCGACCATCCGCGATATCGATGTAGAGGCAGGACTGTCTGAACCCCTCGATCTTGCCGCTGTCCACATCCTGAAGTAGCTGCTTGATCCGCTTCTTGCCAAACACCCGATCGAGACGTGCATTGATGAGCGCGCCGGATACGACACCCATAAAATGCTTCTTCCGATGATCGCGACCGAGCATGCCAAGGTCTTTACGGGTTGCTTCCCTTGGCCGATCCCACGCCAACAGGTCCGTCCACAATCGCCCGAGTTTGCCGACCTCTTCGATGGCGAGGATCGCAAGAAAAGCTGCGAGAGGATAATGTCCTTCGAGGCAATGGCGGCAGGCATCGGCCCACAGCCGTTCGACATGGGCGACCAGAGTCTTGTACTGCGACAGGCACTCGTCGAAAGTCTTGCCAGAAATCAGCGACGGGCCATCGCCAAAGAGTTCCGATTGGGTCTTTGCGAGCTTCTCGAAGAGGCGCGGTCCATCCCGCCCTGAAATGTTGCGCGCGATCTGCTCCGCGCCCTGGATCCCGCCTATATGCTTGCTGGCCTCGCGGCCAACCTCATCATGCAAGTGCTTGACGATCCTGGGGTCGCTCATCAGCACATGGTAGGAGCGGGTGTAGGTAACAAAGCCTTCGTAGTCGCCGTCGGGTGCCAACGCGAGCTGCCCCGCCCGCATGACTTCCAGCACCGACATGCGGCCCTCGGCGAGATCGGCCACAAGCTCGTTCCAGCGCTTCTCGGCGGTGCTATCCATGCTGGCAGTCGTTATCGTGTAGGTGGGAGGCGTGTCTAGTGTCCGCTGTTGGATGTCGAGCGATGGTGCTGCTCAGAGCATCATTTGGCTGACGAATATCAGCATTTGACGGCAGCTTTCTCTGCAACGTCACCGGCGAAGAAGCGCCGCCGCCGACGTGACGGATGGCGGGGTCACACGCTCACTCGCTTCGTGCCAGCGCCATTACCTCCGCTTCCGTCAGCGGGCTTCTTGGGTGGTGGCTCAGGCAATTGGCAGACAGGATCTTCTGCAGTGCGATGCGCTCGCTGGCGACGTAGAACTGACCCGCCGTCAGCCGACCGATATCGGCGACGTCGCCGCCCTTGGCCTGCGCCAAGTCCCGCACCGCCGCGATATGTGCCTGCGCGTTGAGGAAGCCGTAAACGTGGGTCGTGGCCGAACCGACGATCTGGCTGTGAATGCCCTTCGGCGCCTGCGTCGCGAACACGAGTCCGAGACCGTATTTGCGTGCCTGGGCGGCGAGCGCGCGCGTGCTTTGGGAGCATGCGGTGGCGGGCGAAGCCGGTGCGAACGTTTGCGCTTCGTCCATCACATAAAGACCGCCGAGGTCCCCACCCGCCGGGTTGCGCTTGACCCAGGCAAACAGTGCCATCTGCAGCGCATTGACGAAACTCTGCCGCTGATCGTCGTTCGGCAACCCGATGAGGCTGATGACCGAGACCCGCGCGCGTTTGCCTCTCGTTGGCGTCAGTAGTACGCCCGGATCGACCGGAGCGCCGTCGCCGCCGAATAGCGGATCGACGACCGTGGCGGCCTGCAGCGTCTGGCTCATGTCTTGGGCGAGTTCTACGCCCTCAGAGAGCGAGCTGACGTCAGCCGGCAGGTTGCCGAGGTAGCCGAGGAAGGACTTGAGCCCCGTGCCCCCATCCATGACGAACCGGCGCAGCGCTTCATTCAGGACGGCCTGACCCTTCGTGTTCTTCGCCCCCGACCTCGGCAGACCTGCCCGCGGCGCCAGCGTCGCGACCGCATTGTCGACGGCTTGATCCAGCGCCTCCGGGTCGTCGGCCACAGCCGCGAGATCGCCGAGCGGCTGGAACGACAGTGGCCGCCCGGTTGCCCGTCGCGGGGTCCAGATGACGACGTCGGTCTCATTCAGATAGCGCCGCGCGCGCTCGGCATCGCCCTCGCGCCAGCCAGATGGCGCCTCTGGCCAGGGCAGCCCCAGTCGCGCCAGATCGTTGTTGGGATCGAGCACGATCGAGGAGACACCGGCGAGAGCACACTCCTCGATGATGCGACGGAGAAAGACGGTCTTGCCCGAGCCCGATCCGGCGAAAATTGCAGTGTGACGGCGCAAGTCCTCGAGCCGCATGGAGATCGGCTTGCCGGTGTCGGGCGACACGCCGAGCACGATGGCTGGCGGTCCGGGTGGAGCATGAGCGGTGATCGCGGTTGGCGGTCGCAGCGGGATGCGCTCCGCTGCGGGAGGCGGCGTCGGACGCACAGCCGTTGGCCCTTCGCTGCGTGCCTGGGGCGACGGGTTAGCCGCCGAGCGGGAGCGTTGCATCTCCGGCGATTGCGGCTGCCCATTCAAGACGGCAGCCAGAAGGCGCGTGCCGCTCGCCGGTCGTCGTGCTCGAAGCCAGGGCGACAGGGTTTCGCCGTGTGCCTTCTTCATTGTGGCAACGGCAGCGAAGACGGCAAGGTCCGACTTGTCGAGTGGCAGCAACTTGCCACCCAGGCTCTCGAACTCGACCACTGTTTTTCTCGTTNNGACGCTTTACGGCCGACAAGCCGAGCCCCGATTCATTGATCGCCCGCCGCAGCTGATTGAGCGCCGTGCGGGGATGCGTGCCCAGCACCGCACGAAACGACCAGTGCGCCTCGTCCTCGGTGCTTGCCGTAAGAAGCTGCCGAAGGCGGGCGTGCAAGGTCGGGTTGCGACCCGGCAAGCCGTCGAGCCGATGGCTCTCGCCGACGCCGTTCTCCGCGATCCAGGCCGAGAGACCCGCGTAGAGGAGTGATGGCAAGGCCGTATCAACGCTTTTCTCGTCGAGCGCGAGATCGATCTGAGCGGATTTCCGTGCTGCGGCGTAGGCGTCATCGAACGAATTGAGGTCGGCGTCATTCAGCCCTTCCTCAGCTGGCAGTGACGGCGGAGGTGCTGGTTTGTCGGGCTCAGAGCTCGCGAAGGCGGAAAGCTCTGTAATAGCACCTTTGCGCCGGCAGTTGCGAATGTGAGCCTCGGCTATGCTGATAAGCTCGCGTGGCGAGTAGTAATGAGAGTCGGAAAACGCCTCAGGAAGAATTGGCCACGTCGGATAAGGTGGCGCGAAGCTCAAGCGTTGATAGCCCGACTGGAAATAGGCGGAAATGAGTGCCTGCCCGACCTCGGCCGAAGGTACGTTGTGAAACCGCAGCAAAATCGGGAAACGGGCTCCAGCGGAATCGACGGCCTTCGTTGTAATGAGCTTCCATGTGGCGGCAAAGCAGGACAGCACGATGAGACTGTTAGGGCTGTCCTCGGCAAGATCCATCAACCCATTCGCGACGTGATTGAGAAGAAGTATCTCAGGGCTGTCTTCGGCCGAGTCTCGTGAGGGGACTGCAACGAGGCCATCGAGTTGGTCCACGCAAACCACGGCGACTCTGCCAGCTCGGGCCGTCAGAAGATCAATCGCCGCAACCACCATGCGTGGCGCAAGAGATGGTGTGGCAAATCCAAAACGCCGCTGGCTTTCCGGGTCAAGATCGACTCCCTGCAGGAAGCTCGTGCCAATATCGCACGCCTGCAAATCATCATTCTCGGTGGCTTGCAGGAGAATGGCAACAAGCACGTCGAGGGCACGGCGCGCCTCCGGCGTCTTGCCGACGTGCTCGCGCAGTAATGGACGCACCGCCGCGATCTCGGCGGCGAACATTTGCTGGCGGG
>JRYC01002131.1_pt1 | contig 13631 bp, 10 predicted proteins | sample 235301 | NCBI WGS metagenome assembly JRYC01 (sample SAMN03074211, study PRJNA261470) | activated sludge metagenome | biome: Common Effluent Treatment Plant; feature: Wastewater; material: Activated sludge; isolation source: activated biomass of a common effluent treatment plant treating...
CGGCGGCGAAGGCTTCGACTCCCTCTACGGCGGCGGCGGCAACGACGTCCTGAGCGGCGGCTCCGGCTCCTTCGACATCATGGCCGGCGGTGCGGGCAACGACATCCTGGTCAGCGGCAATGTCGGCAGCAACATGCGCGGCGGCGCCGGCGTCGACAATCTCTACAGCGGCCTCGGCAACGACTACTTCGTCTTCGCCAATGGCGACGCCTCGATCAACGCCGGCCGCGACCACATCTGGAACTTCGAGCACGGCTGGGACAAGATCATCTTCGATCCGATCGGCGCCCAGCACTTCACCTATATCGACCAGAGCGAGTTCACCGGTGCGATGCAGATCCGCTGGGGCATCATCGGCAACGACGTGCTGATCCAGGGCAATGTCGACGCCAACCGCGACACGGTCGACTTCGAGATCACCGTCCACAATGTCGGCTCGCTGAGCGCCGGCGACTTCATTCTCTGACCACGAGTTCCGGACGGAACGGGGCGGAGCCGGCCGGCTCCCCTCGTTCCGTCCGGCGTTCGATGCGGTGGTGGTCGGGGACGGTCTCGTCGGGCAGGCGACCGCCGGCCGTGGTGACGACGCCTAGCTAGACCCAAGGACAGTTCGAGTTCCTGTCCCCGAACGTCCGGCCTTCCGCGAACCGCGTCGGCGCGAACGGCTCCAGCTCCGCCACCCTGGCACCTTCGACCAGGTGCCGTGCCACCAGCTTGCCGACGCCGATCATCTTGAAGCCGTGATTGCTGTCGGCCAGCATGTAGGCGTTGTCGGCCACCCAGCCGAAGATCGGCACGTTGTCCGGCGTGAAGGCGCCGATGCCGCCGTTGCGGCGCTTCTTGTAGTGCTGCCGGCAGCCCTTGAAGCGGTCCATCAGATAGGACAGCGTGGCGCAGTAATAGTCGGCGAACCAGGGATCGGCCTGGTACTCGTCGTTGGCGTGGCCGTAGGGCTCCAGCACCGCTCTGGGGCCGAGCCTGATCGGGATCGTCCCGCCCTGCACGCCCGGTGCCCCGATCCGCTCCGCGGCGTAGCGCACATAGGTATAGAAATGCTTGCCCTCGAACTCGCGGCCGTCCTCGGTCACGACCGGCGTGTTCATCAGCTCGACATGCAGCACCGGCGGGTCGCGGTCGTCGGCGGTGCGGTAGCTCGAGCCGTTGAGAAGCACCTCGCCCTCGAGCAGCCGCCAGAACGTCCACATGTCCTGGCTCTCGGCGATACCGCCGTCGGGATAGCGCATGTCGAGCCTGTCGGGCTTGCCCAGCCACTCCCAGTGTTGCGGCATCCAGGCGCCGGCGGCGATCACCACGCAGTCGGCCCTGACATCGCCCTCGGTGGTGCGGACGGCGGTGATCCGCCCGCCGGTCATGTCGTAGCCCTCGACGCCGACGCCGTAGACCTGCCGCACGCCCCATTGGTCGCACTTCTCCTTCAGCCCGCGCACTGCCGTGTGCGTGCCGGCATAGCCCGAGGGCCGCTCGTGCAGCACGCAGTCGGCGCGCTCGGTGTTGAAGTCCGGCCAGATGCCCTCGAGGAATTTCCGCGCGTCCGAGCCGACATAGAGATCCGAGCGGTAGCCGACACCGTTCTGGCTCTCGTGGATCTTCTCGTAGTCGGCCTGCTGGTTGGCCTCGCCGACCGAGACGTAACCGACCTGCTGGAAGCCGAAATTGACCGGGTCGCTCTCCCAGACGTCGACCGAGTGGCGCAGGATCGCGTGCAGCGGCGAGGTCATGTAGAGATTCCGCACGCAGCCGCAGGCGATGCCGGTGGCACCGGCACCCGGCCCGGTCTTGTCGAGCAGCAGCACGTCCGAGCCCCTGCCGCGGCCCGACGTCTCCAGCGCCATCGCCAGGTGCCAGGCCGTCGACATGCCATGCATGCCGGCACCCACGACGACATAGGCGGCGTGGCTCGGCAGGTGGCTGATGGTCATGCGGAAACCCTCTTCGGATGGCCGGCCAGCGGATGGGCGACGCTCTCCTTGGCGCTGAAGGCGTAGCGGCGGATCAGCTCGCCATAGCCCAGCGCCAGGTAGCCGCCGTTGCGCGCCAGCAGCTCGGCACGGTGGGCGCGGTAATAGGCCGGCAGCTCGTACCAGGCCAGCCCCGGCGCCTCGTGATGCGCGGCATGCAGGTTGTTGTTGAGGTAGAGCAGGCCGAACACCGGCCCGGCCTCGACGACCATCGTCCGGCCGTCGATCGTCTCGTGCGCCCGGTGCTCGCAATAGGAGCGCAGCAGCATCAGCGAGGTGCCGGGATAGACGAACAGCAGCAGGTATTCCCACAACGGGATGCCGCACACCGCCACGACCCACCACAGCACCAGCGCCGCCGCCGGCAGGTGCAGCAGCCAGGCCGCCGCCACCTCGCGGTCGCCGGCCAGGAGGTCGCGCAGCTCGCTGATGGCGAAGCGCGTCATCGACACCGCCGGCCCGATCGTCAGCCGGCCGGCCAGCGTGTTGTTGAGGCGATGCAGCGCCTGCAGCACCGGCGGCAGCCCGGCCCAGCGCTCCGGCAGCATGTACCAGCTCTCCGGATCGGCCTGCGGATCGGTCAGCAGCTCGTTGCGATGATGGGTGCGGTGCAGCTTGGCGTAGCGGCGGTAGGGGTACCACAGCCCCAGCGCCGGCGAGGCGATCAGCTCGTTGAGCCCGTTGTGCCGGGTGGGGTGGCCGTGCAGCGCCTCGTGCTGGGCCGAGCCGTGCAGGCAGACGAGATAGCCGCCCAGCGGCATCACCAGCCACCAGGGCAGCGCCGTCGCCCACCAGGTCAGCAGGCCGAAGGCCAGGTAGATGCCGCCGAACAGCGTCACCGTCGGCCATTCGATGCCACGACGTGCCAGCCCAGCCGACATGCCAGGTTGTTCCGTTCTTTCCGCGCGCCGGAAAGCCTAGCCCCATTCCACAGCGGTTGAGAATGCGCGGCAATGCATCATTCGTTGACGATACGACGCACACGCTGCATCTGTTGATCAGTCGGACCATCTGTGGCGGATCGTCATGAGCAAGCGCGACACCGCCAGCGCCTTCCGCGAGCGGTTCCTCCTGCTGATCGAGCGCACCGGCCTGTCGCGCGCTGCCTTCGCCCAGAAGGCCGGGCTCGACCGCTCGACGCTGTCGCAGCTCTTGTCGGAAGCCAATGTCCGGCTGCCGCGCGCCGAGACGATCGCCCGCATCGCCGCCCGCCACAACGTCTCGATCGACTGGCTGCTCGGCCTCAGCCAGCACGACCAGATCGCCGCCGACATCGTGCCGCAATTGCAGATCGAGGCCGACGCCGCCAGCCCGGCCGACGAGCGGCTGCGGCGCTGGCAGGCCGAGGCGCACGGCTACAAGGTGCGCTACGTGCCGGCGACCCTGCCCGACCAGGTCAAGACCGACGAGGTGATCGCCTACGAGACCCGCCGGCTCAGCCCCGCCGTCGCCGAGGCCTGGGCCGGCGCCACCCACGCCCGCATCGACTTCGTCCGCCGGCCCGAGACCGACATCGAGGTCTGCTCGTCCTGCCAGAGCGTCGAGGGTTTTGCGCGCGGCGAGGGCGTGTGGCAGGGCTTGCCGCGGCGCGCCCGGCAGGAGCAGATCGAGCACATGGCCGCCATGGTCGACGAGCTCTACCCGACCTATCGCTGGTACCTGTTCGACGAGCTCGAGCGGTTCTCGGTGCCGTTCAGCGTCTTCGGGCCGAAGCGGGCGGCGATCTATGTCGGCGACATGTACTTCGTCTTCACCTCGACCGAGCACATCCGCGCCCTCACCCGCCACTTCGACGCCCTGGTCCGCCATGCCCGCGTCCAGGCCAACGACTGCGCCGCCTTCCTGCGCGACCAGGCGGGGAACGCCCGATGATCGCCTCGCTGCCGATGTACGACTGGCCGGAGATCCGCGACGCCACCGACGCCTGGTGGACCGGGCTGGCCCGCCACCTGCGCGCCCAGGGCCTACGCGGCGTCCCCCGCGCGCTGGTCCGCGGCGGCCCGCCCGAGGCGGCCTGGACGCACCCGGCGCTGCTGCTGAGCCAGACCTGCGGCCTGCCGCTGGCCCGGCGCTTCCACCGCAAGCTGCAGGTCGTGGCCACCCCCTGCTACGCCGCCGAGGGCTGCGACGGCCCGACCTATTCGAGCCTGATCTTGGTCCGCGACGACAGCGGCATCCAGAGCCTCGAAGACCTGCGCGGCCGCGTCGCGGCGTACAATTCCACCGATTCGCTCTCCGGACACCTGGCGCTGCGCCTGGTCCTCGCGCCGTTCGGCCCGCTGCTCGCGGGTACGGTTGAGACCGGCAGCCACGCCGGCTCGATGGCAGCAGTGGCCGAGGGCCGCGCCGAGGTCTGCGCCATCGACTGCGTGACCTATGGCATCGCCGTGCGGCATCGGCCGAGCCTGACGGCGGGCCTGCGCGGCATCGCCTGGTCGCCGGCGATGCCGGCACTGCCCTACGTGACAAGCGCCTCCCGTACGCGAAGCGAGCTGCTGCAGATCGTGAAGGGCCTACAGATCGCCGCGGCGGACATGGCCCTGGCGGAGACACGCCGAACCCTGATGATCAACGGATTCGTCGAGCCGCTGCCATCGGCCTACGACAAGGTGCCCAGGCTCGATGAGACGCTGCCGGCTCTGTGCTGAGCCTCGCTCGCTCAGAAATCCGTCCTGACCCCGCCCTCGGCCTTCCGCCGCGCCACGAACGCATCCAGCTCCTCGGCGATCGCCGGATCGAGCGGCGGCGGCTCATAAGTGGCGAGGATCTCCTTCCACAGCCGGCTGGCCTTGCCCATGGCGTCCGGCCGCCCGGCCTCGACCCAGCTCTCGTGATTGCGCCAGTCCGAGATCAGCGGCGCGTAGAAGGCGTCGCGGTAGCGGGCCTGGGTGTGGGCCGTGCCGAAGAAGTGGCCGCCGGGGCCGACGTCGCGCATCGCCTCCATGGCCAGCGTCTCGGGCGTCACCTCCAGCGGCGTCAACATCTCCGCCACCATCTGCAGCAGGTCGACGTCGAGCACCGTCTTCTCGAATGAGCAGCACAGGCCGCCTTCCAGCCAGCCGGCGGCGTGCTTGATGAAGTTGCCGCCGCCCATGATCGCACCCCATAGCGCGAATACCGATTCGTAGGCCGCCTGGGCGTCGACGGTGTTGGCGGCGCAGACGTTGGAGGTGCGGTAGGGCAGGTGGTAGCGGCGGGCGAACTGGCCGCCGACCCAGGCCGACTTGACGTATTCAGGCGTGCCGAAGGCGGGAGCGCCGCTTTTCATGTCGACGTTGGAGGTGAAGCCGCCATAGACCACCGGCGCGCCGGGGCGCACAAGCTGGGTCAGGGCGATGCCGGCCAGCGCCTCGGCGTTCTGCTGCGCCAGAGCACCCGCCACCGTCACCGGCGCCATGGCGCCGGCGAGCGTGAATGGCGTCATCACGATCACCTGATTGCGCGCCGACATCTCGATGATGCCCTGCAGCATCGGCATGTCGAGCCGGAGCGGCGAGCTGGAGTTGATGATCGAGAGGATCGACGGCTCGCGTTCCAGCGTCGCCGCGTCGATGCCGCGGCCGATGCGGGCGATCTCGATGCCGTCCCGGTTGCGCTGCCGGCCCAGCGAATAGACGTGGAAGGCCTTGTCGGTGAGCCTGACGAAATCGGCGAGGCAGTCGAGGTGGCGGATGGAGGCGTGCAGATCGACCGGCTCCACCGGATAGCCGCCGGTCAGGTGCAGGATGTTGAAGATCTGGCCGAGCTTGACCAGCTCGCGGAAATCCGCCTGCGAGCCGGGCCGGCGGCCGCGCTCGGCGTCGGAGCAGTTGGGGGCGCTGGCCATCTGGGCGAAGGCCACCCAGTTGCCGCCGAAGCGGACATGGTGCGCCGGGTTGCGGGCGTGCAGCGTGAACTCGGCCGGTGCCGTGCCGATCGCCTGCATGACCAGGCTGCGGTCCAGGCGCACCCGCTGGCTGCCCGCCTGAACGTCGGCCCCGGCCTTCTCGAGGATCGAGCGGGCCTCCTCGTCGAGGAAGTCCATGCCGATCTCTTCCAGCACCTCCAGCGAGGCGAGGTGGATGGCCTCGAGCTCGTCGGCGCTGACCGCCGCCACCGGCGGGAAGGGCAGCCGCGGCTGGCGGAAGGGCGGCTGGACGAAGCCGTGCGAAGCCGCCGGCCGCCGCCTGCCGCGCCGTTCCGCGCGCCCCGATTCCTCGGCCGTGGCCATGCCGCCTCCCTCGCCGCCCGCCGCAGAGTGCGCGCTCGCCGCCGGCCTGCCAATGGCGGCCGTGGCGCTCAGTTGTGGTCAGCTCCGAACTGCGTGCTAAGATCCGTTTCCATCAGCCGCGATCGACAACCGAACAAGCCAGGGAACGCCGATGAGCGAGAACAAGGAAGCAGTGAGGCTGCACCCGAAGGTCGCCGAAGCGCAGGCGCTCATGGATGCGGGCCGGATGGGCCGGCGCCAGTTCGTGCGCATCGCAGCCTTGCTCGGCATGTCGGCCGGCGCGGCCTACGCGATGGCGGGCCTGCCGCAGCCGGCGGCCGCCGCCGAGGGGGCGCAGGGCCTGCCCTTCCCGCCGGACGATCCGAACGCCAGGCAGGGCGGCGTGCTGCGGGTGGCGATGCAGGTCCAGAAGATGGAGGATCCGGCCACCTACTCCTGGACGCAGATGTCCAACCAGTCGCGCCAGATCATCGAGTACATCGCGATGACAGGGCCCGACAACGTCACCCGGCCGATGCTGGCCGAGAGCTGGGACGTCTCGGACGACCTCAAGACCTGGACTTTCCACCTGCGCCGCAACGTCACCTGGCACAACGGCGATCCGTTCACCGCCGAGGACGTGATCTTCAACTTCACCCGCTGGGCGGATCCGGCGCTCGGCTCGTCCAACGCCGGCCTGTCGACCTTCTCCGGCCTGATCGACGAGTCGAAGAAGCTGATCCCCGGCGCCATCGAGAAGGTCGACGACCACACGGTCCGTCTCAACCTCAGCAAGCCGGTGCTGTCGGTCGCCGAGGATCTCTACAACTACCCGACCGCCATCGTTCACCGCTCGTTCAAGCCGCCCTTCAACGACAACCCGATCGGCACCGGTCCCTACGCGCTCGCCGAGTTCGAGGTCGGCAATCGCTGCATCCTCAAGCGCGTGACGCAGATGGCGAACGGCCAGCCGTTCGAATACTGGGGCGGCAAGATCCATCTCGACGAGATCCACTATTTCAACTTCGACGCCGAGAACCAGCTCACAGCACTGGCCTCGGGCACGGTCGACGCCATCTACGAGTTCGGCATCGAGCAGATCGAGCTGGCCAAGGCGCTGGACGGTCACGTCATCCCGACCCGCACCGCGCAGACGCTCGCCTGCCGCATGCGCGTCACCGAGAAGCCCTACGACAACGCCAAGCTGCGCAAGGCGGTGCAGCTCGGCCTCGATCGGCCGGCCTACCGCGAGCTGATCTTCGCCGGCGACGGCGATGTCGGCGAGGACCACCACGTCTCGCCGATCCATCCGGAATATTTCCCGCTGCCGCCGCTGAAGCGCGACGTCGCCGCCGCCAAGGCCATGCTCGCCGAGGCCGGCTATCCCAACGGCGTCGAGCTGACCATCGACGTCGGCAACACCGACGGCCCGTGGCAGCAGAGCGTGTGCGAGATCATGCGCGACCAGCTGCGGGAGGCCGGGATCACGCTCAACATCAACGTCATGCCGGCGTCGAAATACTGGGAGATCTGGGACAAGACCCCGTTCGGCGCCACCGCCTGGACCCACCGGCCCCTGGGGACCATGGTGATGTCGCTGGGCTACCGCACCGGCGCCTCGTGGAACGAGAGTGCCTACAGCGATCCGGCCTTCGACCAGGCGCTGGACGCGGCCGAGGCGGTGCTCGACGTCGAGGAGCGCAAGAAGAAGATGGAGGCGGCGCAGAAGATCCTGCAGGACGCGGCCGTCGTCATGCTGCCCGTCTGGCGGCCCGTCTACACCATGACGACGAAGGCCGTGCACGGCTACCCGGCCCATCCGACCCAGTATCACCAGTTCAACAAGGTCTGGATCGAGTCCTGACGCTGCCGGGTCGGCCGCCCGGCCCGACGGAGGGCCGGGCGGCGCGGCGGGGAGACGCGCGATGAGGTGCTGGCGGCCGTGGCGAAGCTGATCCTTCGCCGCCTGGCGCAGATGGTCCTGATCATGGGCGTGATCTCGCTCGTCCTGTTCTTCATCTTCGACAGCCCGGAGTTCAAGAAGCAGATCGCCGTCAACGAGCTGGGCGGCTTCGGCGTGCGCCAGCTCAGCGAGGAGGCCTACCAGCAGTGGCTGGCGCAGAAGGGGCTGAACGTGCCCTTCTTCCAGCGCTACCTCGCCTGGGTCGGCGACGTGCTGCGCGGCGATTTCGGCCGCTCCTACCAGAAGAACATGGATGTCGGCCCGCTCCTGGGCAGCCGGCTGGTCAATACCGGCATCCTGGCCTTCTGGGTGTTCGCCCTGATGATCCCGCTGGCGCTGGTCACCGGCGTGCTGGCCGGCATGCGCGAGGGCTCGGCGCAGGACCGCACCATCTCGTTCGTCTCGGTGCTGTTCACCTCGATCCCCGAGATCGCGACGGCCATCATCCTGACGGTGATCTTCGCGCTCGGCCTGGGGTGGGTGCCGGCCAAGTCCGCCATGACCCAGGGCTTCGATTGGCGCCAGCTCGCTCTGCCGGTGCTGACCCTGGTGCTCTACGACTTCGGCTACGTCGCCCGCATGACCAGGGCCTCGATGGCCGAGGTGATGACCTCGCAATACATCCGCACCGCGGTGCTGAAGGGCCTGCCCTATTCGCGCGTCATCATGCGCCACGCCCTGCGCAACGCGCTGATCGCCCCCTTCACCATCATCGTGCTGCAGCTCAACTGGCTGCTGTCGGGCGTCGTCGTGGTCGAGGTGTTCTTCCAGTACGACGGCTTCGGCAAGCTGCTGCTCGATGCGGCGCTGTTCGGCGACATCTACGTCATCCAGGCCGCCACCTTCATCGCCGTGATCGTCGCCGTGCTGTCCCAGATCATCTCGGACGTCGGCTACACCTTCCTCAACCCGCGCATCCGGTTCGCCTGATGAGCACGGCCGTCCTGCTGCCCGCCCGTCCCGGCCTGCTCGACCGGCTGAGCGCGCCCAAGCCGCTGATCGCGCTGATCCTGGTCATGTGGCTGCCGCTGGTGGCCTTCGTGATGTTCCGGCCGCAGCTCGGAGCGCTCGCCGACTGGATCCTGCTGCCGGCGATCCCGGCCCTGCTGCTGCTCTACGTGCTGGGCGTGCGCGCCTGGCGGGAATCCTGGGTGGCGGTGATCGGCCTGACGCTGGTCTGCTTCTGGCTGCTGATGGCGGTCTCGGCCCCCTACCTGCCGCTGCTCGACCCCAACAAGCCGCTCGCACCCTTCGCCCTGCCGGGCACCACCCGCAACGACGTCACCTTCTGGCTCGGCACCGACTCGCGCGGCCGCGACATGCTCTCGCGCACCATCTGGGGCTGCCAGCGCGTCATCGTCTGGGGCGTCACCGCCACCCTCGTCGCCTACGTCGTCGGCACCGTCTTCGGCCTGGTCGCCGGCTATCTCGGCGGCTGGTGGGACGAGGGCATCTCCTTCGTCTCCAACGTGCTCCTGTCCTTCCCGGTGATGGTGCTGTTCATCCTGATCCTGAACTATCTGGGCCAGAGCGGCTTCAACATCGTCATCGCCGTCACCTTCGCCTCGGCACCGGCCATCATGCGCATCGTCCGCGGCCTGGCGATGGACGTGCGCACGCGCGACTACATGTACGCCGCGCAGACCCGCGGCGAGCATCCGCTCTACATCATGCTGATCGAGCTGCTGCCGAACGTCCGCGGCCCCCTGATCGTCGATGCCTGCCTGCGCCTCGGCTACACCACGGTCGCCATCACCACGCTGACCTTCCTGGGCCTCGGCCTGCAGCCGCCGGACCCGGACTGGGGCCTGATGATCAAGGAGGCCTCGACCACGGCGCTGCTGTTCAAGTTCTCCTACCAGCTGCTGATCCCGGCGCTGTCGGTGTCCAGCCTGATCCTGGGTTTCAACCTCATGGCCGACGGCCTGCGGGAGATGAGCCTGCGTGACTGACCAGCAGCCGATCCTCGAATGCCGCAACCTGTCGATCTCCTACCATACCCGGGCCGGCGAGATCCCGGCGGTGATCGACTTCAACCTGCGCCTGATGCCGGGCGAGGCCCACGGCATCGTCGGCGAATCCGGCTGCGGCAAGTCGACGGTGGCGCTCGCCATCATGCAGTATCTCGGCAAGAACGGCGGCATCGCCGGCGGCGAGATCCTGTTCGAGGGCCGCGACATGCGGGCCATGAGCGAGGAGGAGCTGCGCAGGATCCGCGGCTCCCGCATCTCGATGGTCTACCAGGAGCCGATGGCCTCGCTGAACCCGTCGATGACGCTGGGCGAGCAGCTGGCCGAGGTGCCGATCTACCATGACGGCGCCTCGCCCGAGGCGGCGCGCGTCAAGGCGCTGGAGATGCTGGCGGCCGTCCGCCTGCCGGATCCCGAGCGCATCATGCGCAGCTACCCGCACCAGATCTCCGGCGGCCAGCAGCAGCGCGTCGTCATCGCCATGGCGCTGCTCTCCAATCCCAAGCTGCTGCTGCTGGACGAGCCGACCACGGCGCTCGACGTCACCGTCGAGGCCGGCATCGTCGAGCTGATCAAGGAGATCTCGGCCGAGTTCGGCACCTCCATGATCTACATCTCGCACAATCTCGGCCTGATCCTCGAGACCTGCCACCGCATCACCGTGATGTATTCGGGCCAGGCGGTCGAGGTCGGCGACGTGCCGGACGTGTTCGAGACCATGCGCCACCCGTACACGCGCGGCCTGTTCGGCTCGATCCCCTTGCCGGGTGCGGACAAGAACGCCCGGCCGCTGGTGGCCATCCCTGGCCAGCTGCCGCTGCCGCACGCCAGGCCCAGGGGCTGCTTCTACGGTCCCCGCTGCGAGTTCTTCGTCGCCGGCCGCTGCGACGCCGGGCCGATCCCGATGCTGGATTCGCCGCCCGGCGAGGGGCACCGCGTCCGCTGCGTCCGGCTGGACGAGATCGACTGGTCCCTGCGCCGGGTGAAGGGCGAGGAGCGCGAGCCGGTCGAGCCCGGCGACGTCGTGCTGCGGGTCGAGGATCTGAAGAAGCACTACGTCATCGAGCAGCCGGCGATGTTCGTCCGCGGCAATGGCGAGGCCAGGACGGTCAAGGCCAACGAGAACCTGACCTTCGACGCCCGCGAGGCCGAGACCGTGGCCATCGTCGGCGAGTCCGGCTGCGGCAAGTCGACCTTCGCCAAGGTGCTGATGGGGCTCGAGCAGGCGACGGAAGGCTCGGTCTACCTGGGCAACCTGGAGCTCGGCCGGCTGCCGGTGATGAAGCGCGACGCCAGGACCATCGCCAACCTGCAGATGGTGTTCCAGAACCCCTTCGACACGCTGAACCCCAGCCACAGCGTCGGCTGGCAGATCGGCCGGGTGATCAAGAAGTTCGGCGTCGAGACCGATTCCGCCAAGATCAAGGAGCGCGTCGGCCAACTCCTCGACACCGTCAAGCTGCCGCGCGACTTCGCCAAGCGCCGGCCGCGCCAGCTCTCCGGCGGCCAGAAGCAGCGCGTCGGCATCGCCCGCGCCTTCGCCGGCCGGCCGCCGGTGGTGATCGCCGACGAGCCGGTCTCGGCGCTCGACGTCTCGGTGCAGGCCGCCGTCACCGAGCTGTTGATGGACGTGCAGCGCGACCACCGCACCACGCTGCTGTTCATCAGCCACGACCTGTCGGTGGTGCGCTACATCGCCGACCGCATCGTCGTGATGTATCTGGGCCAGGTGATGGAGCAGGGTGCGACCGAGCAGATCTTCGCCCCACCCTACCACCCCTACACGGAAGCTCTGCTCTCCGCCGTCCCGATCGCCGACACCACGGTCGAGAAGCGCAAGGTGGTGCTGACGGGCGAGATCCCGTCCCCCGCCAACCCGCCCAGGGGCTGCCCCTTCAACACCCGCTGCCCCTACATGATCCCCGGCCTGTGCGACGTCGAGCGCCCGCCGGTGCGCGAGATGGCGCCCGGCCACTTCATCGCCTGCCACCTCGACGAGACCCGACTGCGCGGCATGGCGCCGGTGATCCGAGTGCCGGAGCAGGTGGAGGCGAGCCGGCCAACCGGACAGTAGCCACGGGGGCGTGTTCGCCGCGTGTACGACCGATCAAACCACATTCACATCCAGTGCGGCCAGCCAACCGAGTGGCGCTCTGCAACTCCATCTCACGCGCAGCAGAGCAGGCGCCCTCGATGGCAAGGCAGATTCTCGCCTCTTGAACAGCTCAGAATCAGGCTTCACACACTACGCGACTAGCACGATCATCCCGTCATCACTTCAAGCGCCGCGCGGCTCTTTGCACACGACGCTTGGCGGGAACGCCACGATCCGCAACATTCCACAAGCGGTGTCAGATAGCGATTGTCATGATGGACCAGCGAAGCGCATCCGAAGAATTGGCAGATCGGCTGTTTCCGATTCGGGACGACGTGTCTGATGTTGAAATTTTAGACATCCCACCTGAGCAACGCCGCCTCCACACAGAGACGTATGATTTCACCGTCGCGACGATCCTTGATTATCTAGAAAAGGGTCGCATGATCATACCGAATTTCCAGCGCAAATACGTTTGGAACCGATCGCAAGCGTCTCGTTTGATCGAGTCACTCATAATTCAGTGTCCAATACCTGTGATATATCTCGCCCAAGACACGGCCGAACGACTTTCAGTCGTTGATGGAAATCAGCGACTAAAGAGTATCCAGCTGTATGTTAACGACGGATTTAAGCTCCGCGGCCTCACTGCGTATCCTGAGCTAACTGGTCTCAAGTTTAATGACCTCGATCCGCGCTTCCAGCGTCATATACTAAATCGCACTCTCCGCTGCTTGACAATCATGAAAGAGACGCATCCTCGCATCAAGTTTGATGTTTTCGAACGATTGAACACCGGGGCCGTCCAGCTCAATGCTCAAGAACTACGTCACGGACTAATGTATGGTCGATTAATGGAGCACATTGATGAGCTTACAAAGCAAGATGTATGGAAGCAGCTTACCGGCATCAGCCTCGACAAACGTATGCGGAGCGCTGAATTGATTCTCAGATTCTTTGCTCTTCTACATGCAAGAGAGGAATATAAGAAACCGCTAGAAGGCTTTCTAAACGACTTTTGCGAATCAAATCGCGATCCAGACGTCTCTACTTTAGGGCGATGGACCGCTGATTTTATTGAGGTAGGTGCGATCGTGAAGTCACTCTTCGGCGAATTTGCCTTTCGACAGTTCGACAGCCGTCTAACGAAGCGGCAGAATATAAATGCTGCTCTATTTGACGCTGAGATGATAGGTGTTGCTGTAACAAGGCCGCGGGTAAACTGGCAGACCATGGAGGAGCGTCAAAATTTCTTAGAAGCAGTGGCTGATCTTTTGGTCGATCCACAGTTTAAGCGGTCAATAACAGCCGCCACAAGTGATGAAAGTTCAGTACAATTTAGGATAGGTCGATTTACCCAGTTTCTAAAGTCAATATTCTAACTTTCGGTAGCGTCCGCACTCGTGGTGGAAATTCGGAGCCTGTGAAGGTGTAG
>JRYC01009243.1_pt1 | contig 13627 bp, 11 predicted proteins | sample 235301 | NCBI WGS metagenome assembly JRYC01 (sample SAMN03074211, study PRJNA261470) | activated sludge metagenome | biome: Common Effluent Treatment Plant; feature: Wastewater; material: Activated sludge; isolation source: activated biomass of a common effluent treatment plant treating...
TTTAGCAACGATCAACGCCAGTTGGCTTGCAATGAAATCCATGAGGTTCCGATCGCCTTGCTTGGTTCCCCTCCTTGCCGGAGGCGGGAAGAAACGTCCTGCTCCGCCGGGAATGCCCTACCGACTTTCGCCTGCTCTAAAGCGCTTTTCGATCCGANNTTCTTCGACGAACCGGCGTCCACTTCGTCGGAAAATGCTCTAGCAGATCAGGCATGCGCTGTCTGTGGCCGCCAAATCCCGTCCCCAATGCTCAATCGATGAGACGCAGCCAGTTCGGTCAGAGATTGTTCAATCTACGTCTGACCTGCTCGAAAGCTGCTCAGGGCACTTCCAATGGGACCATTTTCGTTACAACTGCCGACAGGAACACAAGATTCGCAAAATACTGGCTCTTGTCGCCAGCACCGTGTTGCGGTTCTGCCCCAGTCGCGCCGGTGGCCTTCATCCAGCTCCCGGTTTTTCGGAGGCTTTCTGTCCTGCCGGCAGGCCCTCAATGATCTGAGGAACTTTCGTTCGCTTGCGTATCCAGCTAACCCCTACGAGATCGTAAAGTCCAACGAGCGCCCGGTTCAGGTTGTTGTATTTGGATACCCCAGCCTGTCGCGGCCGATCGTTCACCGGAACATAGGCGACCTCGTGGCCATAAGTTTGGAACAGGGCGGGTAGATAGCGGTGCATCGAGGTGAAGAACGGCAGCCGCAGGAAGACCTCGCGCCAGTACGCCTTGATGCCGCATCCAGTATCCGGACACTCGTCCTTCAGCACGGCGTCACGGATCCAGTTAGCCGCCTTTGACGCCCAACGCTTCGAGCCAGTGTCCTTACGTGACGTGCGCCAGCCGTTGACGAGTGCTGGGCCCTTGGTGCCGGGAGCAGCAAGCCGCGCCACCAGTTTGGGAATGTCGCGCGGATCGTTTTGCCCATCGCCGTCCATGGTTGCGATAACCGGGTTTGTGGCGGCGTGGATGCCTGAGCGAAGGGCAGCACTCTGACCACTGCGGCTATCATGGCGCAAATACCGAAGTCCGGGATGCTGGCCCGCAGCAATGAGTGATTTGATCTCCTCGCCCGTCGAATCGGTGCTCGCATCGTCGACAACGATCACCTCCGCCAGCATGCCGGCGGGCACGTGCTCATAGGTCTCAGCAACGAGACGGCCGATGTTGCCGGCCTCGTTGAGGGCCGGAATGACGACGGTAATGCGCATGACGGACCCTGTTTGGCACTCGAACGTATCGGGGCCGATGTCAGAAAAAGATGTCGGAAAAAAGAGCGAACAAATACCCTGGGCCCTCACGTCGTTGACCGCCCGATGGGCCCTCCCCTTGGCGGCAAGACTACCAGTCTTCCCGATCGCGCCTCAACCTAGTAAATGACCCGCCAGGGACTAAGCTTGGATAAACCGCGAAAGAGCGCGCAGGGCGGGAGACGCAGCAAACATGGCAACTGGGGTTCGCGCCGCTGGAGAAAAAAGCGAAGCGCGTTGGGTCGTAGCCTTTGTGCTGGGACTTGCGGCACTACTTGGTCTGCGCGTTGTAGCCCTGAGCCTGAATGGCACCGACCTGTTCTTCGATGAAGCTCAGTACTGGTCCTGGAGCTTGACGCCCGATTTTGGCTACTACTCCAAGCCGCCGCTGATCGCTTGGATAATCAATGGCGCGACCGGAATTTGCGGCCACAGCGAGTTCTGCGTTCGTTTGCCCTCGCCATTCGTTCACACACTCACCTCCATCGTTGTGTTCCTTATTGGCCGCCACCTTTACGGCACGATCACCGGCGTCATCTCCGGTCTCGCCTTCGCCACCTTGCCCGGTGTCTCGCTATCAGCCGGCATCATTTCGACTGACGTGCCGTTGTTATTCTTCTGGGCCCTGGCGCTCTATGCGCTGGTCCTGCTGCGCGATGGCAAGAGCTGGTGGCCAGCGTTGCTATTGGGCGTCGCGCTGGGCGGCGGATTGAATGCCAAATACGCGATGATTTGGTTCGTGCTGTGCTTGGGCGTCTATCTCGTCGCCACGCCGCGCGATCGATGGATGTTGAAAGATGCCCGCTTATGGGTCGCGCTATTCATTGGCGCCGCTCTCATTGCGCCCAACGTCGTTTGGAACAGCGCCCACAAGTTCGCCACCCTGTCGCACACCGCCGACAATGCCAATTGGCAGGGTTCGCTGATCAATCCGGGCAAGGGTCTGGAATTCTTCGGATCGCAGTTCGGCGTATTCGGGCCAATTCTGTTTGCCGGCTTGCTTCTTGTCGTCTGGCGCGCATGGCGTGAGGGTGTCTCGCCTGAAGATCGGCTCTTGCTGTCCTTCGCGCTGCCCGTCCTTGTCGTAATCACCGTGCAAGCGTTCATCTCGCGCGCGCACGCAAATTGGGCCGCCGTGTCATACGTTGCCGCAACCGTCCTGGTCATCGCCACGATGGTCCGGGATTTCGATTGGAAGTGGCTTCGAGGCTCCATGGTGCTGCACGTCGCAATTTTGTTGGCTCTCGTCGTTGCAACGATATTTGCTGGTCGCTTTGTGCTGCCCGGCGGGGTCGATCCGTTTGCGCGCACACTTGGCTGGAAGGCACTGGCCACCGCGACCCGCCAGCAGCTCAATGAGGCGCGCTCAACTGGACACCCCTTTTCAGCGGTTTTAACCGATGATCGCGCTGTCACCGCTGAGCTGCTGTATTACATGCGCGATGAAGCAACGCCCGTGCTAGCCTGGCGTGAGGGACCGCGGCCGCGAGATCATTACGAGTTGACGCGGCCCTTCGAGGCGTCCACGAAAGGTCCAGTGCTGCTCGTCAGCGTCGGCAAAGCGAATAAAAATCTCACGGCAAAATTTGAGCGGTCTGAAACGATCAATGAGCGTAAGCTGGCCGCAGGGGCCGGCAAGCCACGCACCGTCTATTTCACGGCGCTCGAGGGATTGAAACAACAATGACAACGGCCGGCATGAAGCCGAACGAGAAAACCGCCACCGGCATCCCCGATGAGATACAACTCTCCGAGGCATTCGTACTCCTAGACAACAGTTCCGCTGATGGCGGCGCATCGCTGTTTTTTCGCGACCCAGTAGACGTCATCACCGCAGCCGAGCCCGCTGATGTGCCACGCGCACTTGAGCAAATCGAAGCGGCCTTGGCAGCGGGGCGGCACGTTGCCGGGTTCCTTGCCTACGAGTTGGGCTATGTGCTCGAGTCCAAGCTCGCCCCGCTCTTGCCAAAGGACCGCAAAGTTCCCCTCATCTGGTTTGGCGTTTATGGCGATCCCGACGTCATGACCTCCAAGCAGGTTGCCGATTGGCTTGTCAGTCATACGCTGAGCCACACCTACGAATTCACCAACGTCGCCCTGGCATGGCAGCGAGATGAATACGTCTCGCGGTTTGCGCGCGTGCAGGAGATGATCCGAGCAGGCGACATCTATCAGATGAATCTGACGTTCAAGGCTCGCTTTGCCTTGACGGGTTCACCGCTTGCTTTCTACCGCGACATGCGCCAGCGCCAGCGCGTTGCCTATGGTGGCATCGTCGATACCGGAGCCGCGACCGTTCTATCTGCCTCGCCTGAGCTTTTCATCGAACAGCATGGGCGCGTCATCGAAACACGGCCGATGAAGGGCACCGCATCGCGCGCCGGCCGCGAGGACGCTGATGCTGAGCAACGGCGCATCCTGGCAACCGATGAAAAACAGCGCGCCGAAAATCTGATGATTGTCGATCTGATGCGCAACGATTTGGGGCGTATTGCCGAAATCGGCTCGGTTTCTGTTACCGATCTTTTCACCGTGGAGACTTTCCGCACGCTCCATCAGATGACGTCAGGCGTTCGCGCCACATTGAAGGACGGCATCGGTCTACGCGAGTTGCTCGATGCGATTTTCCCACCGGGCTCCGTGATCGGGGCGCCCAAGATTCGCGCAATGGAACTGATCCACGAGATCGAAACGGAATCGCGCGGTGTTTACTGCGGAGCGATCGGCTACATCGCACCCAACCGGCAATCCATCTTCAATGTCGCCATCAGGACACCGGTCGTATTTCGCGATGGTACGGGCGAGATGGGTATTGGCTCTGGCGTTGTTTATGATTCAGAAGGCGGCAAAGAATACGACGAGTGTCTCTTGAAACTGAAGTTCCTGACCGATCCTCCAAAGAGTTTCGAGCTGATCGAAACGCTTCTCTATGATGGTGATGGCAAGAGCGGTTATGTCCTTCGCGATCGTCATATGGAGCGGCTGGCTGCGTCGGCGCGCTATTTCCGCTTCCCCTACGATGCTGCCGCTGCCGCCGGAGCGCTTGACGCAGCGGTTCGCGGTAAAGAGAGCGAGCGCTTACGGGTTCGCCTTCTCTTGGCTGAAGACGGTCGCGTCACGGTAACATCGACGCCGTTGCCGCCACAGGCAGATGACTGGGTGATGCGCTTTGTAATCTCCCAAACGCGCCTCTCTCCCGCAAACCCTTTCCTCTATCACAAGACGACACGGCGTGAGATGTACGACAAGGAGTGGCAGATCGCGCACGACACGCACGGTGCCGACGAAGTGATCTATCTAAATGAAGCGGGTGAGTTGGCGGAAGGAAGCCGCACGACGATCTTTATTGAAAAGAGCGGCAAACTGCTAACGCCTCCGCTGGAGGCTGGCCTGCTTCCCGGCACGTTGCGTGCTGAACTTCTTGCCTCGGGCCGTGCCACTGAAGCGCGGCTGACACTCGAGGATCTCGCCAGTTCTCAAGCAGTCTATCTGGGTAATTCCGTGCGCGGCCTCGTTCGCGCTGAACTCATTGCTTGAACCCGGTTTAGTTCACACGATGTTGTTCAGCTGAACTTTGGTAAGACCAATTTGGTTTCGAATGGAGCGCGGAATCATTTTCCGCTCGCCTCCCCGATGGGAGTTTCCACAGAAACAGATGCCGGCTCATCTTGAACGCCACTTCCCTTGATGAGCGTAACGACCGTGAGGACAAGCGCAGCAAGCGTAAGCGCTGTCGCAATAAAAATACCGCGACGCGACTTTCTCAGGCGACGATTATAGCTGGGAGACTTAACCAATATCCGCATAGGGAAACGTTAGTCGCAATCATAGCTGTTGTGCGCCAGGGCGCTGAACGCCGCGCGACAGAACAGCACACATAATTTGTACGCTTATGATTACGTGAAAACGGCGTTCGTATCGCTATTGATTGGCGCAGTTTGTTGGATGTTTCTTAGCGCTCGATCTGCTGAGCTGTAAGCAACAATGCTTCCATCGAAAGCGTGAATTGGTCTCTCAAACAGAGAATTAGACCAGCGCGCATTAGCCAGACATGATTCAATCTACCTCTGACCTGCTGGAGCTAAAATTCACCGCTCGTATGTTTATATTCGCGTCTGTGAATGCGGATTGTCGCCGATCGCTCCAGACAGTCCGGCTAACGGAATGTTGAGCTGAAGTGTGAAGCGGGCAAGCGCGAAAAAAGACGCTCAAACTTTGCAATCGAGATCGTGGCCGCGATTCAATGAAACAGGAACTCGCTCCAATGCGTTTTCACGCACCGGCACATCCGCCATGTGCCCCGCTGCAAATTGGGCATCACGTCTGATTGGGTTCTGCTTAGAGCCTGATCGGCTGAACTGGAAGCAGCCATGCTTCCATAGAAGGCGTGAATCAGTTCTCAAACAAAAAATAGTGCGAGCCACGATGGCCAGACCTGATTCAATCCAAATCTGGCCTGCTCAAGTAGCGGAATGTGGAGGGCCGCAAATGCGACGACCGACAGCAGCGCGCTTCGCGTCAAAGCCCGCGCATCATGCAGCCAGCAAGAAGCACGAATTGAGCGAACAGCAGTGCCCAGAACTCGTGGCCGGAGAGAAATGGTATATCGGCATTGAAGAACTTGGAGATCAGTACGGTAACCGTCACCACGATCGCAAAGACGAACGTCAAGATGCTCGGAGCCTTCAGGGCCATGATCGCGCTTCTCCTTGCAGGTCACGGGGCCCGAGCCGATCGGCCAAGGCGAATTTTTCCCGGTGATTAGATTGCACTACTCAGCGCGGCTTATAGCAGCCGCACCGCCTCGCCGCAGCAACCCTTCGTGCAGCCTGTGGGCAACTTCATGGCGCAGCACGGCTGCAGCCCCGAGCCGGCCCTGAGATTGTCAGCCGTCGAACGCCTAACCATGTGAAATTCATTGATTTCAGGATGCCGCCATTCGCAGCGCGCGATTGTTGCGCCGCCGCCTAGCACGGGCCGAAACATGCGACCTCAAAGCCGTCATTAGGGCAAACGCGCTCGTCGATTGCGCCATTCGCCAGCGACTCAGCGGTCTTGCGTCATCGCGCGAGCGACAGGCCGTGGCCGCTCCGGTTCTGCTCCGGTCTGCGGTGGGCGCGGGGTGGTGCCTTGATCGGGCGGAGAAGCGCGTCGTGGCCGGAATAAGCGGCGGATTACCAGCAGCAAGAAAAGCGCCACCAATGCCAAAAGCACCACCGAGACCGGGTGCTTATCCCAGATCAGAACCGGGCTGACACGGCCCTCCCACGCCATCACCATGTCGTTATAGGCCGTAACGGGGTCAAACACGCCTTGCGGGCGCAGCACCATGTTGATGGCCGCCATTTGGTCGCGGCTGGCAAGAACGGCGTTTCTTATGCGTTCGGGCGCAATGAGCTGCATGGTGACGGGCTCATTGGCGACGGCCTCCAAGACGCGCTCACGCGGGCCCGCTTCGAGCTTGCTGAGATAGCCAGAGAGTGTTTCGAGCTCGGCCTCAGATAGGCTGCGGGCAAGCGGTTTCAATTGTTCGGGGCTGAGGTCGAACAAGGTGTCACGCGCACTCCGGCTCACACCAGCCAGCCGGGTTATGGCGAGCCGGTCGCCAATCGCCAGCAGCCGCTGCAGACTGGTGCTGCTGAAATCCTCTGGCTTGGCGCGCCGATACACTTCGTTGGTAACGACGCTATCAATTTTGTCGCCAGCAACGGCCTGCCACTTAAGCCCGGTTTCGAGAGAGCGTTGTGCGGCGGCGATCTCCATGGCCGCGGGCGGCATATGTGAGACGGCCTGGTCAAGCGTTCCGTCATCAAGCCGGCCGATGACGCCGGTGGTGCCTTCCTCAGCCAGGATCAAAGCCACAACCGCATCGAGTCGCGGTAGCTGATTGGCTGAAAGTCCATTGAGGTACGTTTTGAAGCGATCGTTCGATTCAGACAGCTCAAGTATCTTTGCGTGCGCGCGCCGGAACGTTTGCCACACATCGACCACCTGGTCGCCAGCCTTCGCCGCGATCTCTTTAACGTGCTCCTGAATTTGCTGTGAAATCGCAGCAGCAAGTTCCTCGCGCACTTTCTCCTTGGTCGCTTCCGACTTCATCTCATCGGCAATGATCGGCAAAACGCCATGGCGAAGATCCCAGATGTCCTTTGCGATGAGGACGAGCCCGACGCCGCCTGCTGCCGCCGAAACAATGCGCGAGAGCACGGCGCCAACCACCCTCTGCCCGAGCCGGCGCGCAAGATTGGCCATTTGCCGCCGCAACACGAGGATCGCGACGCCGGTAATGCCGCCACTCGATTCCTTGATCAGATCGGTGCTGGTCACCGCGGCCTGTCCCGCATCGCCACCAAGGCTACGCGTCCCCTCGACGTCCGTGGTGACAAAACCGGCAACAGCGCTGCCGTAACGCGGGCCAAGGTAAGCCTCCAGACAATTGAGAGCCGGTTGGGCGGCATCACCGGTGGCAAGCTCCAACCGCTTGCCAATATCTTGGGCAACACCCGTCGCCAGCCCCTCGATCGCCGCTTTCATGGCTTCGGAGCGATAGACGCGCTCGGCGACGGCCGTCGCCAATTCCTGCGCCGTCTCTTTCGACGCGAGACTCTTGATGAGCGAACCCCAGCTCGTTTCATCGCGCACTTCTTCGACCGCAAGGTCAACGCGCGTATCGACGATATGGTCGAGATTGCCCGTGCGCCATTGGTCCTTAACGATCTCGTTGTAGTCGACCTGTGAAATGCTAGCGGTGAGCGTTTTCTCGATGATCGCCGTAATGGCCGAGCGGAAACCCGCTTCATCGCGCGTCTGGCACGCCTCGTAGTCGGCACGTGACATCGGCGCCGCGGCACTCGCGGGAGCGGACGGCAGGCCGGTGACGGCGACAGCTAGTGCGCTGATAAAGGAAATTGGGCGTGCGGCACGTCCGAGCAACGGCAGGCTCCTCTATTGGCAACGCAGCACACCGGCTGCACACGTTAGCACAACCGGACCAGCGGCCTCCGCATCAGCCAGTGACATATATAGCTCAAAATGAGCGATAAGCGTGACACGATGCAGAGCTTTCTGAAGAAGCATTCTTTATTATTTCCCGCCAGATCACGCCGCCCGGCATAGGACGGTATCGGTGGCGGCTGTTGACCATCTTCAGCTCGGCCCCGCCTGTGAATGGCTTGACCATCATCCTTCGCCGCCGCATCAATGGCGCCGTGTTGGGGACGGTCGTTTTCAGTAGCGGGGGCATGGCTGATGAATGCGGTGATGGCCGGCGTTATCGGCTACATCTTATTCCAGTTCGCAATCGGCGCCCTTGTGTCGCGTCATATCTCCACTGAAAGTGACTACATCACCGCCGGTCGAAAGCTTGGCCCCCTCGTCGGTGCGTTCACCGTCTTTGCTACCTGGTTCGGCGCAGAGGTCATCGTCGGCACGTCAGGCTCCGTCTACGAACAAGGCTTGAAAGGAGCCGAGTTCGATCCATTCGGCTACGCCGTGTCCCTCTTCATTGCGGGCTTCGTATTCGCCGCAGCACTCTGGCGGCGTGGACTAACGACGTTCGCGGACTTTTTCCGTGACCGCTTTGGCACGATAACCGAGCGCCTCGTCGTCGTCCTGCTTGTTCCCGGCAGCATCTTTTGGGCAGCAGCGCAAATCCGCGCCTTCGGGCAGGTCGTAAGCGCTGTTTCCGATGCCGACGTGACGATCGCGATCACCTTCGCGGCGATCGTCGTGTCGGCTTATACAGTTCTCGGCGGTCTGATGGCGGACGCCATTACCGACCTTGTTCAAGGTATTGCCGTTATCATCGGGCTGGTCGTACTTGCGGTGTTGGCAGCGGGAGCCGCAGGTGGCTTCACCGCAAGTCTCTCCGCCATTCCTGCCGAGCGCCTCGACATTTCATTGGCGACAGATGGCGCAGGCTGGATGGAGCGCCTGGAGCATTGGCTCGTGCCGATTTTGCGGCACTGTGGTCGCAATCGAGCTCGTGTCACGCATTCTGGGGTGCCGGTCTGCCAAGGTCGCAGCACGCGCCACGATGACAGGCGCTGGGCTTTATCTCGCGGTCGGCCTAATCCCAGTTTACCTTGGCCTGATCGGGCCAACGATCTTGCCGGGCATCTCTGGCGACAGTATCGAGCAGGTCGTCCCTCAGATGGCCGAACACCTGATGCCGGATCTGCTCTACATCATTTTTGCTGGCGCTATCATCTCTGCAATTCTCTCGACCGTGGATTCGACCCTCATCGCCGCCGCCTCTTTACTCTCGCATAATGTGGTGATGGAGCTCGTTCAAAACCCGAGCGAGCGTATACGTCTCATATCCGTTCGCATATCCGTGGTGGTCCTGGCCATTGTCGCCTACGTCCTGGCAATGACAGCGACTTCGATCCGCGATCTCGTCGAGGTAGCGGCCGCGTTTGGCAGTTCCGGCGTCGTCGTTTGCCTTGTTTTCGGCCTGTTCACCGGATTCGGAGGACAGGCGAGCGCGCTCGCGGCTTTGATCACCGGTGCCGGTGTATGGGGCCTTGCGACACTGACTGGCCTAACCGAGACGCCCTACACAATTGCTTTGTGTGCGGCGGTTGCCGCCTATGTGCTTTTGGCCCGTATTAATTGGCAAAGCTCTGACCGCAGCAAGCCACCCCGGGGCGTTCGGTAAACGGCGCTTAATCATAAGAATTGAACGCACGCGCCAGTTTGTCCGCGAACCGCTAGCTTTCGTAAATCGGCAGCGATCAACGGGCCTATCCCGCCCATTCCGCTCAGTCATAGTCAGTGTCTAGTCGGGGGCTAGCACCCACATGTGCATGGTATTGCCTTGCGTCTTTAGGCGAGCGGACGGTGTGTCGCACTCACCATTTCATGCTGCATCGCAACATCAGTTTGTTGCAGCTGTAATCTCGCGAAATGCAGGTAACGCACCCCGTGGCGTACATTTTTCGCGATCCACAATTTTGCCAAAATCCGTTGTGGAGCAATCTGGTTTCCATCAATTGTTGCCGATTGTTACAGGGTTGAAGTCAGGTTGCGTCAGACTGACCTATCGTATTCCTGGTCAGGTCTGGCACAAGGAGGGGGTTAGCTCGTTAAGTGTGCAGTGCAGCGATAAATCGATCGTTGCATTGTGCGGCACAAAAAAACGGCAAGGGTTATTGGGAGCTGTGCTCCACACAATCAGACCCTGCCGGAGTGGCGGACAGCGAAAGCGCTTTCAAAGCGAACGCGATCCGCACGGGTGTCCGCCGGCACGTAGTTTAGGAGCCGCGAGAGCTAATTGTGGTGCCCCTACAACTTGGGGATTGGCTACAGGGGCGAAATTAGGCTACTCCTTACTTAGAGTGGCGTGAAAAAGAGTTGTGATAACTACATGAGCAACAAAGAAAAAATTCATGGCCATCAGGGGAGTTATAAGATCCCCGGCGGCCGTACTGGCGTGCTCCTGATTCACAGCCTGGGGGGCACTCCCGTAGAGCTACGCTATCTTGCCCAGTCGTTTGCGCGTGAAGGATACACGGTCAACTGTCCGTTCATCCCAGGAATGACAGCTGGAACGGATGTGTCGGGCATCTCCTCTTTCGAGGATTGGTACGCAGGTCTTGAGACCGCATACGAGGAAATGGCCGAGACGTGCGATACGATCTATGTGGGCGGCCTTTCTGCCGGTGCAGTGTTGGCGCTCAATCTTGCATCAAAGCGTCCTGAACGTATCGGTGGCATCATGTTGTTTGCCCCGACGCTTTGGCCCAACGGCTGGTCGATCCCGTGGTACTTCAACTTCTTCCGATTGGTGCGCGAGCGCTTCACCGCGCGTTTGTTCCACTTCCGTCAGCGCGCGCCATACGGCATCAAGGACGAACGCATCCGCAAGTTCGTCATCGAGAGCTTCTCTGCTGACGACCGTCCGATCGAGGATCTCTTCGGACGCGGCGGTGGTCTCGTCTATCAGTTTCTGCGTCTCGTGAAACATGTAAAGCGTATTCTTGGGACCATCGATAAGCCGGCACTCATCATGCATCCGCGTTTCGACGATCAAAGTGATCTGTCGAATGCGTTCAAGCTGCAGCGCGGGCTATCGGGAATGGTCGAGACCGTTGTTCTCGATGACTGCTATCACATGGTGACCCTCGACAGGCAGCGCCATGTCGTTGTTGATCGCGCGCTTGATTTCGTCGATCGACTGGTCGCCGCTGAACAGGCCCGTGTGGTCAGGCCGCTTTCCGATCGCCAAGTCGCAGTCTCGCGGGCGGCGGAATAGGAATAGAACAAGCGAAATGTAACGAGGACCCGCTGGCTTGACCGCTGGCGGGTCGTAAAATCTAAAGATTGACGTTTGCGCAATCGCGCCGCGTAGAAATGCCGGATGCTTCTGTGGATGTGCGAGCATGTTTGGCCGCACGTTACCGGTCACTCACTATTTCGAGTTCATTCGTGGTTAGTCGGGCTGCATTAATGTGCCCGACACTTCCGGCAAGTGCAGCGAGACGTGTTCAGCGCGCAGCAGACGTCGATGCGCTGCAATTAGGCAATGTATCAGGCGCCTTCGTCCATGTGTGCGACTTGCTGAGCAGCCGCACGCCCTTGTAGCCGGTCATTATCAGATTTTTGCCCGACAACTGCAGGGCCGCATCATAGGATTTACCGACCTTGGGATCGTACACCCAGCCATCGTCCCACGAGCCATCAGCTTGCCGCGCTAGGCCGCCTAGCACTTGTAGGCCGCAGATGGACCGCGCACGCAGCGACGGATTGGGGTTGTTGCCATCGTTCAAAGGCTCACCACGCGCATTGAGCGGCTCTTTGAGCCAAACGATGCGCCCGCATAGCTTTTGCGTACCGCACTCGAAGATTTCGACGGCGCCCCTGCCTGTATCGTCGTACCAGATGCCAGCTTCACGGGGGGCAGCGTTAGCCGCAGTGGTCCCGAGCGCGACAATAGCCGCCGCAGTGAGCGCGCCACCCAACAAACGGCTGCGCGACGCATTCCGCCGTCCATATTGGCAACGTCCATGCCCGCGATTGTTACGCGACGTCGCTGATCCGAACATCTGTTTGACCTCGAAATTGCACATGGTTCGCTACATTTTTCCAAGTTGGAGAAAGCACGCTTCTAGCACACCAAAGCGGCAAAACAGTGGACTGAAGCACTGCCTCCGTGGCGAGAAAGTGATGTTTTGCCATGACTTTGGGCACACGCGTGCATGTGGAAGCAAGACCTTCGCAATGAACTCGTTAAGAAGTGGCCCAAGGTATGCGGCGCGAGGTCGCCCAGTAGTTTCAGCTCAAGTTTTGGCATTAAGAGACTTGACGCCGCGGTCGTGCCCTACTTCATCTGTTCATGATCGCGATCAATATTACTTTACGCGCGGCATTACTCTGTCGTTTCAAATCTCCAACGGCAGAACGCTTGCTGGCAGGATGCCCAATCAAGGTCCAACGCGATGATCATGACCCTAGCCTTCCGCAATCTGGTTCACGACCGAATCCGGCTCGTCGTGACGCTGGTCGGCATTCTCTTTTCGATCGTCCTGGTTGCCGTACAGCTGGGCCTTTATCTTGGCTCCAGCCGTATGATTACCGCCAACATCGATCATGCGAACGCCGACTTGTGGGTGACGACGTATGGCGCCAAGAGCTTTGAGGACGGTGGTATTCTGCTGAACTCGGCTGAGCGCCATCAGGCGTTGGCGACGCCGGGCGTTGAGAGCGTTGTGCCGCTGGTCGTTTCGTTCGCTGAGTGGCGCAAGCCGAGCGGCGGCTCGACGCGTGTCGTTGTCGTTGGCACCGATCCGGAGGACAATGGACTTGTGCCTTGGGCGCTGAAGCACGGCACCTGGACGGACGTGAAGACACCCGACGGTGTCGCGATCGACCGGTCATACTTCCGTGACCTCGACGTCATGGGCATTGGCGATACCGCGCAGGTAGCCTCCGGTCGTGTACGCGTCAAGGCGCTGACAGAGGGCGTTCGCTCGTTCACCCAGTCGCCTTACGTTTATACGACGCTGGCGCGCGCGCGCCATCTACTCGACCGCCAAGGCGACGCAACGAGCTTCCTCCTTATCAAGGTAAAGCCCGGCGTAAACATCGAGCATGTGCGTGACGAATTGAAAAGCCGCCTGAAGTCAGCGGAAGTCCTCACCACGGCGGAGGTCCGTGATCGCAGCTTGAAAACATGGCTGTTCAAGACCGGCGCCGGCATCGCTCTGATTGGTGGTGCGCTTCTGGGGCTCCTCGTCGGTACAGTGATCGTCGCACAGACGCTTTATTCATCGACTAAGGATCACCTGAACGAGTTTGCGACGCTGCGCGCACTAGGCTCGTCATCAGGATATATCCATCGGGTGATCCTGGGACAGGCGGGCTTGAGCGCGGTGATCGGCTA
>JRYC01013378.1_pt1 | contig 13616 bp, 25 predicted proteins | sample 235301 | NCBI WGS metagenome assembly JRYC01 (sample SAMN03074211, study PRJNA261470) | activated sludge metagenome | biome: Common Effluent Treatment Plant; feature: Wastewater; material: Activated sludge; isolation source: activated biomass of a common effluent treatment plant treating...
GAACTATCCGTTAACCAACGTCGTGACCACAACGGTCAACGGCGAGACGCTGAGCACTACGATTTATGTTTACATAAAGGATGAGTAAAGGAGAAGCATAATGCTAAACGACATCGAAACGTTGCTGGCCGAGTTGGGCGCAACGGCAGCCGACCGCGTTCTGGTATCAATGGCTTCCGGGGACAAGCGAGCGGTGTTTGTCAGTTACAACCCGGAAGCAAAGACATATGAAGCAGCCATCTTTGCCGCCGACGGCAGCCGCACGGTCATTGCCAGCGGGACATGGCCTGTCACCAAGCCCGGCAAGAAACCGAAATGAGGCAGCGCATCACGAAAGCGGTTCGCGCCAAGATAGAGGACTTGTATTACGAGGGCCTGACCATCAACGAGATTGCGGCTCAATGTGGAGTAAGCAAGTCATTTGTATCCAGATACCTGCTGGATTCCGACCTGCGGGATGCACGGCGAAGATTGACACAGGCGGAGTGCGACAGGATATGTCATCTATACGAGCGCGGAGTGCAGATAAGTGCCATTGCCCGTCTGCTGAGGGTGTGGGACAGCACGGTATGTAATGTTGTCCGGCGGCGTGGACTGGTCAAGCGAGTGCGTCCCGTGCGGGAAGACGAGGTAGAGAGAATCCGGCAGCTATGGCGTGAGCAGCCGAACGCCTACCGCATCGCCAAGCTGACCGGACGCAGCAGAGGAACTGTTCTGTCCATTGTGCGCGAGCATGGCGACTATTACCCCCGTGACTGCACAATTCGGTACGAAGACAAGAAGCACGTATGGTCATGGGTGATGACGGGGAAAAGATGATGAAGCCGAGAATCGGGTTCAAGACACACGTTTCCAACAGCGCCGACGGCTGGGGCGCACAATACCTGCACCGCTTGGTCGATGCCGGTATCCCGCCGGTCGTCATGGCGCTGGACGGGGCGGGATTCGTTTTTGAAGCACAGGAGGCGATGAAGAAAGCAGGCTGGTCGGCAGAGAAGATGCGCTCGGCGGCGCTGGTCTACCGCAACACGCAGAACGATATACCCGCGTACCATCTGACACCGGAAGAAGCAGCCGACCGGCAGTGGGAGTACCATTACAGCCGTATCCCGCCGGAGCTTGACCGGCAACTGGTCTGGCTGGGGATAACCAATGAACCGGCACACGTGCTGGGAGATGCCGACCTGCCCGACGGCGGCGGCAGGTTACGGAGCGTCTTCCGCTACAACAACCTGCTGGTCTACGACAACGCGGAGTGGCTGGCAGCCCACGCCTTGCGGCTATGCCAGCACGCGCTGGACAACGGCATCCGCCTGACGGTGCTGGGTTGGTCGGCGGGCACGCCGGAGCCGTTTCAGTGGCGCGGGCCGGAGATGGGCAAGTTGCTGGCCCTGTTGCGTAAGCACCCGGAGCAGTTGGGAATTGACCTGCACGAGTACAGCCTGACGGTGGACACGCTGGAAGAACCGGCGCTCATCGGGCGCTGGCAGAACATCCCTCGCCCGTGGCCTTCCATCTTTGTGACGGAGTTTGGCTGGACATTGCGTGAGGCCCCTGTTGTGGAGAGGGGATTGCCGCAGGTGCTTCGGGCGTACACGAATTGGTATGCTCACGAGGAGATTAAGGGGCTGGCCCTGTGGACATTGGGGAAGGAAGGCCATTCGTGGGAAGGCATCGGCAAGGTGGTGNNACATACCGGCGGCAGAAGAACCGCAACCGCCAAAGGAGACAGGTATGAGCTTGGAACAATTTCTGTGGGACACGGGCCTGAGCGCTTCTCCCCTGAACATGGATGCCGCCCTGCAAAAGGCGATACTGGCCGACGGGTTCTACCCGCTGGGGCCGGAGAAGTGGGGGGCATATGAGGGTGTGACGTATGCGGTACAGGCGGCAATTGATTGGGACAGCAGCGCTCATCCCCGCCGTATTTACTATGCCAAAGTCCCTGATTGGGGAAGCGTGAGGTGGATAGCAGGCAACGAGAGTATGGAACCGGCAGAGATGAAGATGGTACGTTGGCCGGTGGATGACGCGCCCTACATTACACAGAAGTTCGGTGCACGACCGGAGGTCTACAAGGGCTATGGATTTCCCGGTCACGAAGGCGTGGACATCCGCACCCGAATGGATGCCCCTGTCCGTGCGGTAGCCAACGGGATGGTCGGCAAGCGGACAACGACCGGCAATTACGGCAATGCGGCACGTGTCAACCACAACGGCGGATGGCAAACACTGTATGCCCATCTGTCCGGCTTTTCCGGTATTACGGAGGGTTCCGCTGTCCGTGCCGGTGACGTGCTTGGTTACGCCGGAAGCACGGGGAACTCGACGGGCGTACACCTGCACCTGACGCTCAGTCACGAGACGCAAAGCTACACCGACTCTGACGGCAATCGTTGGCCGAGAGGCATCCATGACCCAACAGAGTTCCTTGCCCCCTTGCTGTCGGCAGGGAAGACAGACCTGTTGCCCTATCTGCGCGGCAGTGGTGTCATCTACCAGATGCAAGTTACTTGGCAAGGCCAGCAACACAGCCAGCAGATGCAAACACAGCGGGGTGCGAGCAACGTCTTCTGGCAAGTCAAGAACCATGAGTGGGAGGAGTTCCTCTACGACGTAAACTACATCCTGCGCGGGATTGACACGTCGCCGGGCGGCAATATGTACTATTGGCAGCGAGAGAACGCGCTTGCCATCGCTGCCCGCTGGTGTCCACGCCTGATGTCGGTTGGACAAGTGTACGAGCGCAACCCGCTGGTTACGTTTTACAACAAGGATAACGGCGAAATACTGGACAGCCCGGCCAGCGGCTACCATCGCAGTTGGCTGCTGTATGCCAAGAAACACGACACTTGGTTACACCCGAAGGGGAGTATACCTTTCACAGATGTTGTGGAACTGCACTGGCTGTTGTCCCCATCCGCTTCTTCGCCTGCTGAAATCTACTTCTACGCCCGCGACTACGGGCTTGTCGGCTGGAGTTCTTCTTCCGGCGACTACTCGTTTGTCTCAGAGGTGTTTAGGCCGGGAGAGAGAAGCGAGATGTCAAGAGAGAAGGTCGTGATTCGTTAAGTGGCTTGGGAAGCTGGTGCGTGTGAGATTTCCACGTCACTATTGTAGCGATTTCGCCAAGGGATATGCAAGTTTATGAGAAATCTCTCATCTTTCAGGATTAAGGAGTAAAATGCACGCTGAAGCATCACAGGCAATGGACAATATTCTTTCTTCCTGCCGTTTATCTGGGGAACTAAATGTACTGGATGTAGGCAGTTACGATGTAAACGGGAACTATCGTGGGCATGTGGAGCGGCGGGGGTGGAAGTACACGGGGCTTGACATCAGTGCCGGGCCGAACGTGGATGTTGTCTCACCAGACCCCTACGACTTTTCTGTCCCTGCCGATTCTTTCGACATTGTAATGTCGGGTTCGACAATGGAGCATGTGGAAGCGATTTGGCTGTGGGTTCCGGCGCTGGTGCGTGTCCTGAAGCCGGGCGGGATGCTGGCGATTGTGACGCACTGGCAATTCCCTGAGCACCGTTACCCTGTCGATTGCTGGCGCATCATGCCGGACGGGATGCGGTATTTATTTGACCAGACCGGCCAGTTGGAAGACTACGGCATCGCCATTGTTTCTCCTTACGACATTGCCGGTACAGCATACAAGAAGTGAGGTAAACGAAATGAACGAAATGATTGAATATACTCCTGCGGTTGTGTTTGCGGCGCTGCTGTCGGTGGCGCTGGAATGGATTCCTGCTCTGGACACGTGGTGGGCCGAACTGTCACCGGCCAAGCGAGCCAGCCTGAACGCACTGGGCGTGGCCCTTATCTCCATCGGCGTTGTGCTTTACCAGTGTCGCTTCGGCTCCACATGCCCGGCGAATATGGGCGAGACGATATGGGACTTCCTGCTGGTGGCCTTGCTTAGCTTGGGGGCTAATCAGGGAGTTCATGCGACTCTGAAGCGAGGGAACTTTGGGCGAAGCCTTTAGCTGGCGGGTCGCCGGATAGACCCCCTTGCAGGCAGCGGCGCACGTATGCCTTGCCGTTAAACAGCAATGTGACATAGGTGTAGCCGACGGGAGTTCGTTCCTTTAGGACGGGGTTCCATTCGTCAACGACCTGTTGAGAGACTTTGGTGACGACCGCCGTTGCCAAAGTCTCTTTGTCCATTGGGTCGGTATTGACATTCCATTCTTCGATTACAACACTTGCGCCGACAACGGGCGGAGTAAGAAAGAAAATATCGTTCATGAGAGAGAGGTTAACACAGGCGGGTTTTTGTACGCAATCTATTGCGTGTATTTCTAACCGGCCTATCATGAAGGCATATTGTGGATTGAGAGGGTTCTATGAATGAATACAGCAAGCGAGACGAAACGGAAGAAAGAGCCGCCAATCTGGTCAGACAGATGTCGGGGCTGTCTCGTGACGAGACGGTCAGAACGCTTGTGGCCGGACTGACGGGCTTGGGAGTTGTGGTGTTTTACACCGACGACTTGGCAGCACGGCGTGAAACGGAGCGGGAGGCGGATGTAGTGCCGCCGGTGTACAGGGGAGGGAAGTGGTGATGCGTGCCGACTTCCCGGTATCGGCCTACTCCCTGTTTCCCGCGCAAGCGGCGATAGCGCGGCGCAAGGGGCCGATGGAATGGTCGTCGTCCTGCCCGAAGTGCGGAGGTGAAGACAGGTTCATGCTCTTTGCCGCCAACGGTATCCACGGCGACCGATACTGGTGCAGGCAGTGTGGCTTGAAGGGATTTATGGACGGCAAGAAGAAGTTGACACCGACCGAACTGGCGGAGTACGCCGAGAAGCGCCGGTTGCGTCTGGAGCGGGAGCGTCTGGAGCGGGACAAGCGCGTGCAGGCTTTAACCACCAGCGCGTACTGGCGCGGCTATCATGACGCAATGCGTGATGCCGGTCGCATGGCGTGGCGAGAGCGCGGACTGCCGGACGAAGCGCAGAACTGGTTCGACCTGGGATACACACTGTTTCAGGGACGCAATGCCCTGTCCATTCCGTTCCACAACAGGGAGTGGGCAGTCGAGACGGTGCAGTACCGGCTACTCGATACGGACGGGAGCGGCAAGTACCGGTTTGAGAGCGGCTATCCCGCCGTACCGTTCTGGACGCGGCCCATGACTGCGGGTTGGCCGGTCATCGTCTGTGAGGGAGCGATTAAGGCGGCGGTGCTGTTCTGGCGGCTGGTCGTCGAGGCGGAGCGTCCCTACAATGTTGTAGCGGTGACGACCAAGACGCCGGGGCGCAACGAATCCGAGCGATTGGCTGAGGATATTGTCGGGCATGAGGTATTGCTGCTGCTTGACCCTGACGCGACGAGTGCGGAGCGGCGGCGGGTTGGAAAGCACTTTGAAGCAGTCCGGCATGTATCACTGCCGGGCAAGGTGGATGACATGCTGCTGGATGGGTTGGGGCTGGATGTATTCGAGCGCTCCTATCTGGCGCAAGCAACGGAGACAGTACTGTGAATGTGAATGGACTGACTGAGGGTGTGCGGCTTCTGCCGCGTCTGAACGAGGTGGCCGCGCAGATCGAGGCGGCAAACAACGATCTGGAGCAGGCTGTTGCTGCTGTGGTTGAGGCCGAGCACAACTATCTGCTGCTGTTGCGTGAGTTTCGCGGGGCGTTGCCGGGCGATGCTGACGAGTTCCTGGCGAGTGTGTTTCCCGCTGATGTGTGGGAGCGTTTGCTGGAGCGTCTTGAGGAACTGGATGAGAGCGAAGGTTAGACCGGCAAGGCCATCGCCTATTCCCACTCGCCTGCGGGAAGTGGCGGAACTGGACAGATACCTGCTGCGCCTGCAAGTGAGTACGAAAGTACGCGGCACGAACTGGCGCAAGCGCGGGATGCCCGTTGCCGCTGACATCTCTGGTACGTTGCGGTCGCGAATCGTTGAGACGCGAGCCGCGTTGCGACAGGAGATGGATGGCTACGTGCCAGACCTGCCGATTCTCTACAGCGCGATGGGTGTTCCTAACACGCCGCTCATGTCGGTGGTGGCTGTGCTGACGCAGCTTGACCCGGCAAGGGCAGACAGCCCGGCGGGGTTCTGGCGTTACTGCGGGTTGGGTGTTGTCCACGGCTATCCCGACCGTGTGTACAGCCTGATTGCTCCCGGCAGGATAACCTACTCTACCGTGGCGCATGGCGAGATGCTAAAGATGGGGTATCGTCTGACGGCGAAGAATTGCCCTCCGTACCATGAGGTTTACGTGGATTACCGTAACAGGCTCCTGCGTGACGGCGTGCGCGAGAACGTAACGAAGGTGCGTGGCAGGCGATATGTCGCAAAGCTGTGGCTGAAGCACCTGTGGCTGGCATGGCGACGGATTGAAGGCTTGCCGGTTGGGGAGGCCCATGAAAGCGACAGGACGAGTTTGGCTGCGCCGTTTGGGTGGCGGTGATACAATACGGGAAGCAGGGGTCGGGCGAAAAAGACACCCCCATATAAAAGATACCCCGTATCCGACCCCTGCTTCCCTCTGGAGAGACAATGGACTATTACGAGCGGCGAACGTTCATTACATCAGTCGCCAGAAACGCGGCAGTTATAGCGGTGGCGCTGATAGCGGTGATATTCATCTCGGTATATGACGGGATACCACCGAGGCATTACTGGCTGGCGACGGCGCTGGCCGGTGTGCTGGTCTACAGCACGGTGAGCGCTTCGCTGCTGGTTTACTTCCAGCGACCGGCATCTGTTCCGACTGTGGAACCGGAGTGGAGTGAAGATTCCGAGCCGGACGAGGAGCCGGACGAGGACGAGATGGAAGTTACATGGAACTGGCTAAAGGAGACAGACCTGGATGGATTGATTCGGTATGTGGAAGGAAAGAACGCAGTCCTGTCGCGGCAGGCGGTAGCGGAGTGGGTAGACCCGCGATTCTACTCGTTACGTGACGGAGACAACTTCATTCCGTTTCCTGTGTTGATGTGTCGGGTCGGCGCGGCTGTGAAGGTTCTGGCAAACGGGCAAGCGAGGTATGCGTGGAAGGATAACGCATCCACCACGCTAAGACGATTGCAAGCAACGTTGACGGGCGCAGCCTCCCCTCCCCCACCGGCGGAGGTACGGAATGGTTCAATAACCGGTGATAACCGGTCGGTGTTGGAAATAACCAGTCGGTAATTTTACAGTTTAGGAGAGTAACAGAAATGAGTCAGAATATTTGGGATACATTAAGTAGTAAGGTGCGTGGTGGCCCGATGGCGCTCTCGCTGTTCGTCATCGCGTTGGCGGCCCTCGTTATAGGCATTGTCCTGTCCGTTGAGGACTGGAAGTCGTCGTATGATGGATTGATTTATCTGGAGCAGGCCTTCAGTATTCGCACCGTCTCATGGAGTTGGGTGCAGTTGGTGATGGCGATAACGCCGTGGGTAGGACAGATTGTGTTCCTCGGCCTGTGGTCACTGGACACCTCGCGTCGTTGGGCGCTGGCGGTGGCAGTCATGTGGTTCGTGCTCGACTTCGTTGCCGACGTGCAACTTCGCAGCAACGCCGTGTTGTTTCCGCTGGATGGTGGCAGCATGAACCTGAACCGCACCGTTGCGGTGTCGTCCATCCTGACGTTCCTGTTCTTCACGGTGGGCGCGGAACTGTTCGTTACCGCAGGCAGCGCGATAGTGGTCACGCTGTTTCCTGACGCGGTAAAGGAGTTTGCCAGGCTCAGGGCCAGTGTGAAGGTGGCCTTCCGTGATGCCGAGCGCATCCTGAAGCAGTCCGAGCAGCGCGGTGGTGGCTCTGGTGGAGGGCAGAGTCACGGGCTGCCGACGGGCCAGCCGCGTCGCAGTATCGGCAGTCTGGCTAGTCTGCTTGATGAGATAGATGAGTAATGGGTATTCTTGACGGATACAATTACGCGCTGCTTAAGTCCGGCAAGGGCGTGGACAGTCGGTCGCTGCTGCTTACGCCCACCTTCTTTAGTATGTACGTTGCGTATTCCAGTGCGCCGTACCAGAGCTACTTCAGTATAGTGTTCCCTTTTTCCGGCGCGGCCTATACGGTTACAGCCGGGCAGGAGCTTGCAGTGATTCAGGCTGCGCTGCAAAACCGTTTAGCCGACGTGGATTTATCCGGTGTTGCTGTTCGGGTTGGCCTGCCCGATGTAGCTCGACTTGTATCACCGGCAGTTGGCTGGATAATGTTGATATACGGCAGCGGACAATCTTACATCGCTATGGACGAACCGGGCATAATCAGGAGTATGGCGCTGAGCACCGCCGGAATCCATGTTAAGTTGGAGTGTAACGAGTATCGCGTTTGCATGGGCTATGATGGGTGGAAGGGCGGTACGTCCGAGGGCCAGTACGCTCCTTAGAGACAGATGAGAGACAGGCCCATGTGGTTGTAACGGTGTTATACTATGTCCATCGAGGCGAACGCGAACGAGCGTTCGAGGTCACAGTCCGAATCCTCCGTCGGACTCGGTGGTGTACAGGAATGAGCCGGTCTCGTGACCTGACCGGCTCAACATTATGAGTTGGACACGGACTCAGTTAACCAAGCAGTTAAGACAGGCCGGGTGGGTATCCGGCAAGGGGGCGGCGGCGGTTTATCGCTCGCCCAACGGAACGTGCCTTCAACTGGATGCGTACCATCAGGAGAAGGGAATCTTGTGGAGATGGTACGCGTCACGTGAAGAAATACCAAAGGAGATTGACAGCGATGACCGATATTACAAAGCGATTGCCCTTAACCTTATCCCCTAGCCTGCGTGATGGCAGGCTGACAACGCCGAGCGGGGAGGGCGAGATGCTCCGCCGGGAGCGCGTCGATGATGAGTGGTGGCTGACGCTTGACGATTACGTAGGGGGGATTGAGGAAGACCTGCAACAGGAATGGGCGGCGTTTGAAACCGACGACATTCTGTTGAGGGATGAGTTCGGGGAGTGGGATGTATTGTGAGCGATGAGCGCTGTATCGTTACCCCTGCCGAGTTGGGCGTGCTCGGCGTGCAGGCTGTCCAGCGGCTACACGACAACCGCGAGCGCCTGATGCCGATGGGTCTGCCGGGGATGGATGATTACTTCATCCCACTGGAACCGGGTAGCCTGACCATCGTGCAGGCACAAACCCACAACGGGAAAAGCTGGTTTATGAACCGCTGGATGCGTCGCATGATAAAGTATCTGAAGCACCGCGAGCGCGATGAGGTCATCGTATGGGTAGATACCGAGGTGACTGCCGACTACCTGGCGATGAACCGTGTCACGTCGGAGAGCGGGATAGGCTATCGGGATATAGTCTACAGGCCGGGCCTGGACATGAAGGCGTTGGTACGCGCCGCCGCCTCCATTGCCGGAGTTCCGCTGTATACGATTGCGACGCGGCTTGGCAAGGATGGATCGGAAGTGCACCTGACCAACATCCGCAAGGGGATTGACATGCTCATAAAGGGTCAGGTGGATGGAACGCCACGGAAGGTGGCGGCGGTGTTTATTGATTACCTTCAATCCCTCCCCCTCGATCCTGTTGTTCGCAAGGAGAGAGAGCTTGACAAACAACGTCGGCTCCAGGTATCGCGAGATGTGGATACTTGCCGGGTGATTGCTTCGCAATTCGACTGCTCGGTCATTCTTGGTGTGCAGTCGAAGCAATCGCCGGAACAGACGACTCTGTGGCGTTCGCTGCGCCTGCCGGGGATGTACGACGGGCAGGAGACGGCTAACATTGCCCAGCGAGCCGACCGTATCATATCCCTGTCGGTTGCTGCAAGGAACTACCCGGCGGGAGAGGTTCTGGAGTACCGAAACCGGCAGATTACCGTCGTGGACAATCTGATGTTCGTTGGCATATTGAAACAGCGCGGCGACAATTTCCCGTCCGGCAAGGTGTTCGCCTACATGCTCGACGGCTCGGCTGTCGACCCTGACTTGGCAATGATCAATGTGTGGGACGGCGTTTAATTCGGCTATCCGGCTATATGCCGCAGCATAACAGGGCTATCGCAATAGAGACTTCCATTGCCCGGCCCGGCTTCGACGCCCTGCGAGGTTGGGTCGGGCGGGTGTATAAGGAGAACAAATGAAAGAGAAAATTTATCGGTTACTTGTTGCTGTTCCTTTTATCCTGTTTGGGGCCATGCTGGTGATGGTGTTGAGTCGTAGCGACCTCCTGTCATGGTTGCTTACGATCCTCGTGGGTGCTCTGGCCCTGGCGGGGCTGTATGTCTATCGTAACATGCCGCGAAGCACGCGGACGGACGGCGAATCGCTGTAAGGGGAAAATAAAAAGATGATCGCGTTTTCCCTTTCACCTGACGATTTGGCTGTGGCGCACGCGGTTGGCTCGGCACGCAACGCCGACAAGGTAAGGCGCGGCATTTCCACGCGCAAGCACGCCGTTGCCGACAGCGACGAGCATGTCCACGTACTTGGCGCGATGGCCGAGATAGCGGTTTGCCGCTGGCTGTGCGCCCCGTTCAACGACAGCATCTTGCCCGGCGGCGACGGCGGTACAGACCTGTCGTGGGGTGGCCTGACGTTTGATGTGAAGATGCGGAGCGGTTGGGGCCGGGACTTGCTTATACTGCCTGATATGTCGGACTTCCGCGCCGACATCGCCGTCCTGTGCTGGCCTGGAAAGCAGTTCGGCAAAATCGTCGTCGTCGGCCTTGTCTCGCGGGAGAGGTTCCGCGTGGAGGCTCGCACCGATATATTGACAAATCCCCCACGGCTGGTAATGCCGTGGAGAGAACTCACAGGTATACAGAAGGAGAATGATGGCTTACTTTGCAAATGGAACCGAGGGTGAAATCTTCGAGAGTCGGTGGTGTAGCCGGTGCGTCCATAACGACATCAACAACGTTTGCCCGGTGATGATGCTGCACTTTGTCTTCAATGACATCCAGGTGGATGCCGCGAATCGTGTAGACGCCGGTAAGCCCATCGGCAACGATGCTTCCGCTACCGCGCTGTTGATGCTGGGCGAGTTAATACGTGAGGATGACGGACGGCCAGCGCAATGCGCGATGTTCTTTGCCGCCCCTGATTGACGCGGGATGAGTATGAGCGGTTGATGAGAAAGACCCCTGAACAGAGGGGTCTTTTGTTATAATGCGGGTGTGGAAAAAACTGTGACAGGAGAACATAAAATGGAACGTGAATTGGTGGTTTTGGTGATTGGTGTCGTAGTCTCGGTCGTGCTGGTCTTGTCTTCGTTCTACGACGGGCCGGGGGGTGACGAATGATGGACGCGCTGAAAAGAGCGAAACGGGCTATGCTGGCCTACGAGGAAACGAGAGGGCGAACCGACCTGCCGGTTGAGGCGATCGACGTAGTATGCGAGCGTCTGTTGCGGCAAGCGGAGATATACGCCGCCATTGCGACGGCACAGGAACTTCGCGCCGCCAGCAACAGGGCCGGGGATTACACATCGACAGGAGCAGACGAGGAGTATAGACCATGAATCAGGATTGCTATCACGAGACGAGGGAGCGCCTTCAGGCGGTGGTGGATGAAAGTGGGCTGTCCCGCTATAAGTGGGCTATCACCAACGGCATCTGCACCGGCACGGTATACGATGTGCTGAATAGTCGCCCGGTATCCGTGAAGCGCCTGAACATTGTCCGAGCCTTGCTTGGCTTAACCGCTGTTGGGGTTGAAGTAGTGACGATTGACCCAACCCGGCAGAAGATTGTTAACCGACAGGGGCCAGCGTCGTATATCAGCCGACAGGTACGGCTGGCGGTGGGAGAGGCCGGAATCGTGGATGACCTGATTAAGAATGTCTATGGTTACAAGTCGTTTAGCGAGTGGTTCCGTGCGGAGATTTTGGATGGCTTGCTGGAGACATACAGCGTGGCTGTGGAAGGTGTGTTAGAGTAGATTCTAAGGGGGGCGCATGAAGCGCAACCCCACCGACGGGTGTTATCGTACCCATCAGGAAAACGGAGAGCAATATGGCAGGAAACAGGTCGGCTGAGTTGTGGGTGGAAGACGGGATTCTGGTGCTTCGCTCGGATTATGACGAGGGGTTTATCGCGGGGCTAAAGCTGGGTATCCCATCGTACCTTCGGGAGTGGGGCAGGCATGACGGCGTGTGGAGGGTAAGTCTTTCTTGCAAGGACACCCTTCTCAAGTTGTTGAGCGATTACGACTATTATCTTGTGGACAGAACGGCGGGCACAGCCGAGGCATCAAGAGCGAGGGTTGAGACGGTGACGATTCGCATGAACTACGTCGGCAATGCCCGGCGGCGCAATGATGGAACGGTCACGGCCTTTGGGATGGATGAGCGGGGGGATTGGGTTTACATCCTGCCCTTGGCCGCCTTACAGGCGTGGTTTGGGGTTACAGCCAACCCGTCGCAAGCGAGCAATTATTACGAAGTGCTTGGTGTGAAGGAGGGGGCGACGTTGGCGGAGATTAAGAGCGGGTATCGAAAGGGAGCGAAGCTGTGGCATCCCGATGTCAGCAGCGACCCTGATGCGGCGGGTATTTTCGGGATATTGACCGAGGCCTATCGCGTGTTGTCCAGCGACGAAGACCGGCGACGGTACGACGTGGCTCGGCGGCTGATTGGCAAGGCTCCAGCTTCCGTCAACCGGACGACGGATACGACCGTATGGTCTGTCCCAGACAGGTATCGCTGTGGCTATCTGGATGTCGAGGGAGAGTGGGCTGTGGGTATGGCAAATCCGAAGATGCGAATCGTTCGCATCTTGAAGTGGCAGGATATTATCAATCGTGCCGGGCAACGAATGGTTTCGCGTTGGGTTCGTGATTCAATAGATTATAGTTGGGTATAAGGAGAACCGATGAATTACTTACGAAAGGCTGATGCGGCACAGGGAAGTTTGGAGCAGGTCGCGTCGGAGCGGGGCGTCCGGCTGGAGCAGGCCTTCGCCAACGCACGACTTGTCGTTGTTATCGACCAGTCGGGCAGCATGGCAAGCATGGACTCGCGAGACGGCAGGGAACGATTTGAGGTTGCGGAGACCGAACTGCGAAGGATTCAGGAATTGTATCCTGGAGCGGTGGCTGTGTTCGAGTTTTCCGACACCATTCGCTTTTGCCCTGATGGTGTGCCGACGCGGATGGGGAAGGGTACTGACATGGCGGGGGCCTTGCGATTTGTGCGAGACCTGGACACGCTCTACGACATCGTTGTGATTTCGGACGGAGAGCCGGACAACGAGCGGATGGCGATGAGCATTGCACGCACATTTAAGGGGCCGGTCAACACCATCTATATTGGGCCTGCCGGTGGAGACGGCGAGCGGTTCCTGCGGGAACTGGCGCACGCGACAGGTGGCAGGGAGTATCGCGGCGACAAGCCGGGCGAGCTAATGCCGGGTGTTATCGCCCTTCTGGGAGGGGGGTCTCAATGAACGGGCATACACAGGCGGGAATCGACGCTTATGGAGGCTCCCCTTTCGATGACTACGAACCGATGCCGGAGACGACGGACGTTCCCTGTCCGCGATGTGGTCGGGCGCTGGGGTGGAGCGGATACGTTCTGTATTGCGACACCTGCGGCGAGAACGGCGACTTCCCGGCCATATGGATAGACCTGGCTGACATGGAGCGCACAAGAGAGAAGCTGGGGGAGGTTCCTCCGGACTTTTAGCAACGCAGGGAGGGGGGGGG
>JRYC01005617.1_pt1 | contig 13547 bp, 10 predicted proteins | sample 235301 | NCBI WGS metagenome assembly JRYC01 (sample SAMN03074211, study PRJNA261470) | activated sludge metagenome | biome: Common Effluent Treatment Plant; feature: Wastewater; material: Activated sludge; isolation source: activated biomass of a common effluent treatment plant treating...
CAGAGAGAGACCATCGCCGAGCTGGCCTGCATCGCGCGCGATCTCGATCGCCATGTCACCGGCATCGCGGCGGCTGAGCATGGCGACCAGCGACGCCGAGAACCCGGTATTGCGGTCCTTCTTCACCCAGCTCACGGAGCGCTGCACCACCTCGCGCCGCTCGTTGCCGTCGAGCAGCAGCGACACCAGCGTCAGCCGCTCGCGATCACCCTCGAGCCGGCCGAGATCGTCGAGCTTGCGCAGCAGCAGGCCGGCCTGCTTCACGTCGCCGTTGGCCGCCTCGAGTTCGGCGAGACGCACGATATCGGACGGCTGGCGATAGCCCTTCTGGCGGCAGCGCTCGATCGCCTCGCGCTCGCGAGCGAAGTGGCCGATGAGACGCAACCCCGATATCAGCTCGTGGCAGGCCGATTCCGAGTAGCGCCGCGTGACCACCCGGCTCAATGCCGACAGGTAGGCCTCGGTGTCCTGGATGTCGCGATAGAAGGTGACGAGACGGCGTTGCAGCATGTGATCGCGCGGACGCGCTGCGGCCAGTTCCTCGAGCATCGAACGGGCCTTGGTCAGATTGCCGAAATGCGCATAGAGGCGCTCGAGCTGGAAGACGGTGCGCTGCGAGCGGTCGCCGGCCGCATAGCGCTGCTCGAGCAGGCTCAGCGCGCGCTCGTTGCTGCCGTCGCGCTCGAGCATGGCGACACGTTCGGCATCGCCCGGCAGCAACGCCACGCCGGCGATGGCCGCGCCCATGAACAATACGAGCATGACCAGCAGTTGCGGTCTCAGATAACGGGCGAGAGCGTCAGTCATGGCACGCAAACCTCAGCTCGACCGGGGCGATGGCGTCGGCGGCCAATGTCAATTGCAGGAGCCCATGCTCGTCGGCCGTGGTCGAGACGCCGGTGAGTATTTCGTCACCGCGAACGACCGNNGTGATCGACGCCATCATCGCGCGAACAGGAGCCGATGCATCGAGCGCGCGCAGAAGTACCTCGACGACCCGCAACTCGTGCGCAACATCGTCGCGGACGGCTGCGAGAAGGCGCGCGGCATGGCGGAGGAGACGATGGGCGACGTGCGCGAGGCGATGGGCCTCGGGTACGGCTGAACCGGCGATGTCGACCGCATCCTCGCTCGACCTCGAGCATCCGTCGCCCACGCCGAAGCCGCTCGCGCGCATGGTGAAGTTGCAGCCGTCGCCGTTCGCCGCCGACAACCGCCAGCGGCTGTCACGCAGCACCGGGCGCTCGGACGAGGCGCGCGGCGCCGCTTCGATCTCGGCGCGATTGCCGAGCGTCAGGAGCGCGCGCGGCACCGCGGCATCGAGCGTCACGTAGAGGCTGCCGTTGAGCCGGCGACCGCCGAGCACGCCGGTGCTACGCGTCACATCGACGGCGATGTCGTCGGCCTTGTCGAAGCGCACCGTCTCTAGCGCACCACGGTTCGACACCGCGAACGAACCGTTGTCGACGCGCTCGATCTCGACGCCGAAGAAGTCGTCGGCGATAGCCGCATAGTCGGACGCGGCGATCGGGGCGACGGCCGAAGTGCGCGCGAGGTCGAGGAAGTGGCGCACGGCCGCCAGCGCCGCCGGCTTCTCGCCCGAATACATATGATAGTAGAGATTGAACGGCTTCAGGCGGCGCGGCGTCTCGGTGTTGCGCAACGTCTCTTCGAGCATGAAGAAACCGTAGTAGGGGCCGGTCCAATCGTTGGTGTAGGTGTTCTCGTTGCTGTTGGCGGCATAGATCTGGCGCTCGGCGCCGATGCTGCGCGCGATCGGCGGGACGTAGCTGACGGACGGAAACTCGCGGTCGAACCGGCTGTCGCCACCGTTGATGTTGTGCACGCCCGCGACGCGCGTCGCAGCCACGGCCGCCTCGAACGGCGTGGTATCGCCGCTCCACTGGTAGAGCTTCGCCTTCTTGCCCGGCGGCGCATAGGCCTCGGCGATGCCGAGACCGCCGGCGACCTCGCTGCCGAGATCGAACGGGTTGCGCAGGTAGGTGCGCGGCAGATCGTCGGTGCCCGCCACGTACTTGTTCGACTGCGTCACCGGCGCCGGCTTGCCAGCGATCAGGTGCACTTTCTCGCTCAGGCGTTCGCGCAGACTCTGCTCCGGGCGCTGGTAAGCGTCGATCTTGGCGATCTCGACGGTCCGGTCGTAGCGCTCGAAGAACTTCCAGTCGTAGGGGTGGGTGTGCGTGTGGCTGGCGACCTCGACCTGCGGCAGCGCGAACAGCGCGCGCGCCACCGATTGCGAAGGTGCCTCGGCGCCATACTTCGGATCGACGTCGCAGCCGATCAGCCCGACTGTCACAGGCAGATCCGGGAACGGCAGGATCGCCTCGCGGTAGACGACCTCCGACGACCTCAGCCCCTGATCCTTGAAGGCCTCGATCTCGGTCATGTTGTTCCAGCCGTCGCCGTCGATGTGGCTGAAATAGATGCGCCGCCCGGCGACCGTGGTGGTGTCCGGAATGGGAAAGCGCTCGGCGCCCAGCGCGAGTTCGAAGAACGCAAACGGGTTGACGATCCAGGCGAGCCGGTCGGCGGTCGGCTCGTAGAAGATGGTGAAGGCCTCGGCCACATGGCCGCCGCCCGGAGACGTCGTGATGACCGCCGAGACGTCACGTTCCGCCGCACCTGCGGCCGGCGTCCGGATGCCGAGGTGAACCACGGTCTTGTCGCCACCGGATTTGAGGACCGGAAACGGCGGCAACACCTTGTCCAGCGGACGCTCGAAGGCGACCATCGCCGCGTCGCTGCTGGCGATCTCGGCGCCGAGCGTGACCTCGACGAAATCGTCGCCGTCGACGAGACCGAGGCGCTGGTAGAGGCGATCGGTGACCGGTTTCAGCCGCTCACCCGCATCGGGCAGCACCTCGCCCAGAGCGACGTAGCGCAATCCGGTCTTCTGCAACGTGTCGAGCAGCCAGCGACCGACCAATTCCGGCTCGCCGAGCGGTTCCAGAAACCAAGTGACGATGCCGCGATAGGCGGCCAGCGTCTCGGCGCCCGGCAGCGGCTTGTTGACGTCATGGTAAACCAGCCGGAAGCCGAGATGGTTCAGCGGCATCTCGGCAAAGCGATGGATGCGCGAGTCGCTTGGTGCCGGCTCCACCCGACCGTCGTAGAGCGCCAGCACGGTGCGCGTGACCTGTTGGGCGACGAATGCGATTTCGACGGCGCGTGCGGAGGTTGCGGCGTGCAGCAGGCCGATCACGATGGCGGCGAGCAGCCCGAGGTGGCGCACCGCCACGGCTATGCCGCAATACCGGCGGGTATGGGTCCGTCCCACGCTACGCAACGCCACCGACATGTTCCGAAAACGCCCCCAAGCCCGCGAATGCTACGCCTAATGCATTTCGCGTTCCAGCCCGACAGAAGCCCCGCATATATTGGCCGCAACGAGCGCGACAGCCTCGCCACACCAGTGCCGGGCCGCCATCGCTTTATGGGTTAGCCCGAGCGCGGGCACAACCAGGATTTGTGCGTGATATCTTGTCTCTGTCAGCGATAATGATGTGACTGATGCAGCACGCGCGATGCCGCTTCCCGCGTCACCCGGCACTTCGCCGCCTTCCCAGCGCAGCGTCGATACACTATGCAGGCGGCTCACACCCGAGCGTCGGGCGGCCGCGTCGCATTTCCGCAGACCGACATCCAGGACATGGCACATGCGTTTCGTCATGCTCGCCCGAAATCCGAGCCTCTACTCCCACCGCCGCATCGTCAGCGCGGCGCACGAGGCCGGGCACCAGATCGACGTGATCAACACGTTGCATGTCCACATGAACATCACGTCGAACAGCCCCAAGCTGCGCTACGGCGGGCACGACCTGCCGCTGTTCGACGCCGTCATCCCGCGTATAGGCGCCTCCATCACGCACTACGGGCTCGCGGTGCTGAGGCAATTCGAAATGCAGGGCGTCTATCCGCTGAACGAGAGCGTCGCCATCGGCCGCTCGCGTGACAAGCTGCGCGCGCTGCAACTGCTGGCGCGAGCCGGCGTCGGCATGCCGGTGACGGCGTTCGCACACGGGCCCCGCAAGGCCGAGGACGTGATCCGCGAGGTCGGCGGCGCTCCCGTCGTCATCAAGCTGCTCGAGGGCACCCAGGGCATGGGCGTGGTGTTGGCAGAGACGGAAGCCTCGGCAAAATCCATCATCGAGGCCTTCAGTGCCGCCAACATCAACATCATGATTCAGGAGTATATCGCCGAGGCCGCCGGCAGCGACATCCGCGTTTTCGTCATCGGGGGCGAGGCCGTGGCCGCCATCCGCCGCAAGGGCGTGCCGGGCGAATTCCGCTCCAATCTTCATCGCGGGGGGCGGGCCGAGCCGGTGGAGCTCACGGCCGACGAGCGGGACACAGCGGTGCGTGCGGCATCCGTCCTGGGGCTCAATGTCTGCGGCGTCGACATGCTGCGCGCCAGCCGCGGCCCCGTGGTCATGGAAGTCAACTCCTCGCCCGGCCTGCGCGGCATCGAGACCGCCACCGGCATCGACGTGGCCGGCCACATCATCGCCTTCATCGAGCGCCAGGCGGACAACGGCGGCCCTCGCGCCGAGGGATGAGGCATGACCGGGGGCGGCACGGCGCCTGAGGGTGCCTTTCACGGGGCGTTCTCCGGCGGCGTGCGACTCCCTGCTTCACATTCAACTTTCTCTAGGTTAAGCGAAAGATATTCTCGCTTCCGGCCTGCTGTGGCAGGGCCTGACAGGGGCTATGTTGCATCCGAACGGTGTTCTCGACGTCGTTCGACGATCTGACGTGGTGCTGCCGCCAGGGCCACTCGCCTCGACACCAGCATCGCCGGCAGCCCAGTTTCAGTTGTCGGTCGCCCTGATGGCAGACCGCAGCCGGGCAGCAGGAACGCCTTCTCCGGGGGGAGAATGGGGGGCGATCCTGCTTTGCGCGCGCCGGTGGAGCACCTCGCAAGAAGCGCTCCACCGGCGCTGCGCAGCAGCACCCCGATGCCTCGTTCGGACCCCGCTACTCGTCGCGCAAGCCTGGCCGGGTGGGAGGGTACTGTCCGGTTCGCCTTGATCACGTACCGGAGCGTCAATTATCATAGTGCCACGGGGCATCCCAGCGCGCGCGGGCGTCGCTGACCGTTTGTGCATGTGGCCCGAGCGGAGCGGCGGGAATGACCGAGCAACAGAAGCACTTCCCCGAGTTCTATGTCACGGCCCCGCAGCCGTGCCCCTATCTGCCCGGACGCTACGAGCGCAAGCTGTTCACACACCTATCACCCGACAAGCCAGCACTGCTCGTCGACAATCTGCTGCGAGGCGGATTCCGCCGCAGCCAGAACATCGCATATATGCCGTACTGCGAGGGTTGCCACGCGTGCGTGTCGGTGCGTGTGCTCGTTGACGAGTTCGAGCACGGCAGGACGATGCGGCGGATATTTGCCCGCAATCGCAGCTTGACGGTTGCCCGCGTGGCGCCACGCGCAGTGGGTGAGCAATACGCGCTGTTCCGCTCCTATATCGATGCCCGTCATGGTGATGGCGGAATGGCCGACATGACGGTGCTCGACTATTCGATGATGATCGAAGATAGCGCTGTCGACACATTTCTCTCCGAATACCGCGATCCGGTGGCTGATCCGCTCACCGCACAAGGTCTCGCCACCAAGGGGCGGCTGCGCGGCGTGGCGTTATGTGACCGCCTCTCCGACGGCATATCGATGGTTTACAGCTTCTATGATCCGGACATGGAGTGCGCCAGTCTCGGCACCTACATGATCCTTGAACACATCGAGTATGCGCGCAGTCTCGGCCTGCCCTATCTCTACCTCGGTTATTGGATCTCAGGGTCACGCAAGATGGCGTACAAGACCCGGTTCCAGCCGCAGGAGCATTTGACGTCGAGTGGTTGGAAGCGCGTGTGACACGCTTCGTTATTTGGCAAGCTCCGCTTGAAGCTTGCCAAACATGTAAGTCCATTTCTCGATCTGGATGTCGACCAGCTTTTTCATGCGCGTGCGCAGGTCATCGAGAAGGGCGCAGTCAGGCTTGGGGGCTTCTGCGCCCTGCTGGCCCATGCGTGAAATCTCGTCGAGCAGCTCTCCGGCCGATTGATCGTAAACTTCGATCTTATCATCCTTCACAAAGGGAACGGCGGCCTTCATGAACTCGTCATGCGACCAGCCGCGCTTGTCTTTGAGATGGCGCAGCTTATCCTGAAATTCTGGACGGTTCTTGAGATTGAGATCGCGCAAAGCTGCTGCGGCATCATCGACCACGGCCTCAAAGTCGGCACGACTACAAGCCGATGCAGCCGCTGGTCCTGCGAGCGCCAGCAGCATCGTCAATCCGAAAAGGGTGCCCGCGTTCCCGTGCACCATTTGTCGCTGTCCTTCTCTGGGGACGATCCTCGATCGTGTTCATGTATAGTGGAATAATGAACCCGATCCAGCCCCATGTATCGAGCGTGCTTTCAGACTGAACCGCCAAGTCTCAGATACTGATGACCAACAAGATCTGTTGTCGTGATGTGCGACCTTGACGCGATGACATGGGAATGCGGCCAAAAACAGTTCTGCGACGCAACTCCATCAGCTGGAGGCGCGTTGAACGTGACTATCTGAACCTCTCGATTAACTGAAGGCCGGTCCGAACCGATTTGATTTTGGGAAGCCGCGCGGGACTGTGCGGCCTGCCTGCGAACGCAACCCGACCCATTCCTTCAAATCACGCCATTCGAGCGTGAACGTGCGCCCTGCCGGATCGAGCCACGTGAGTCCCGCCGACTTTGCGAAAACGCGCACGTNNCCCTTGCCTCTGGTCATCTCGTTGACCTCGTCGAGACGGAAGATCAGCATCTTGCGGTTCTCGCCAACGACCGCGACTTGATCACCATCGACGGGGACGACGAGACGCGCCTCATCGGGCTCGGAGACGTTGAGCACCTGCTTACCCTTGCGGGTGGCCGCCACGACTTCTGCCTCGGGCACCACAAAGCCATAACCGGATGTGGAACAAACGAGCAGCTTTCGTTCGGGTTGGTGAACAAAGGCTTCCGCGAAGTCATGGTTTTGCTCGATATCCACCATGAGGCGGACCGGTTCGCCGTGACCGCGCCCACCGGGCAGGGTATTTGCTTCCAGCGTGTAGAATTTGCCGTTGGTCGCGAACAACAAGATCTTGTCGGTCGTGAACGCCTTCAGCGCGCGCTTGAGGCCGTCGCCCTGCTTGAACTCGATCTTCGACAGATCGTCCTGGTGGCCCTTCATGGCGCGGAGCCACCCCTTGTCCGAAAGGATGACCGTGATGGGTTCCTTTTCGATTAGGGCGGCTTCCAGGTCGATGTCGATCTCTGGTGCGTCCGCGAACGATGTACGACGCCGACCGAGCGTCGTCTTTTTGGAATAGCGCTCACGCGTCGCCTTGATTTCGTCGGCGACACGCTGCCACTGCAGATCGTCTGACTTCAGCAGCTGCTGCAATTCGCGGCGCTCACCCGAGAGCTTGTTGTGCTCGGCTTTGATCTCCATTTCCTCAAGCTTCGACAAACTTTTTAAGCGCAGGTTCAGGATGGCGTCGGCCTGGACCTCGGAGAGCTTGAACCGGGAAATCAGCTTGGCCTTGGGATCGTCCTCGAAGCGGACGATGCGGATGACTTCATCGATATTGAGATAAGCGATCAGATAGCCGTCGAGCACTTCCAGGCGATGCTCGATCTTCTTCAAGCGATGGTTGGAGCGGCGGACCAACACCTCGATGCGGTGTTCCAGCCACTGCTGCATGACCTCGCGCAGCGAGAGCACATTGGGGATCTGACCGCCCGACAACACGTTCATGTTGAGCCCGAAACGGGTCTCCAGATCGGTCATCCGGTAGAGTTGCTCCATCAGGATGACAGGATCGACAGTGCGCGTCTTAGGCTCGATGACGATGCGGATGTCCTCCGCACTTTCATCGCGGATATCGCCGAGCTGCTGCAGCTTGCGCTCTTGCAGAAGCTCCGCGATCTTTTCGATCAGTTTCGATTTATGGACCTGATAGGGGATCTCGGTGATGACGATCTGATAGCCACCTCGCCCCAGATCTTCCTTCTCCCATTTCGCCCTGATGCGAAACGAGCCGCGGCCGGTTTTGTAGGTCTCGATAATCTGCTCTCTGCTATCGACGATAACGCCGCCTGTCGGAAAGTCAGGACCAGGGACGAAATCGATGAGCTTTTCAATGGAAGCGTTGGGGTGCTTGATGAGATGCAGGAGTGCGGCACACAATTCATCGGTATTGTGCGGCGGAATGTTGGTTGCCATGCCGACGGCGATGCCTGACGAACCGTTCGCCAGCAGATTTGGGAATGCGGCCGGCAGAACGACTGGTTCTTCGTTCGTCTCGTCGTACGTCTTGCGAAATTCGACGGTGTCCTCGTCGATGCCATCCAGCAAGTCTTGCGCAACTTGCGTCATGCGGCTTTCGGTGTAGCGCATGGCGGCGGCATTATCGCCATCGACGTTGCCGAAGTTCCCCTGACCATCCACCATCGGGTAGCGGACGGAAAAATCCTGCGCGAGACGCACCAGCGCGTCATAGATGGCCTGGTTGCCGTGCGGGTGATAGTTACCCATCACCTCGCCGACGACTTTCGCGCATTTCTTGTATCCCGCCTGCGGATTGAGGTTCAGCTCACGCATGGCGTAGAGAATGCGCCGATGCACCGGCTTGAGGCCGTCGCGTACATCTGGCAGAGCGCGACCCATGATCGTCGACAGGGCATAAGCGAGATAACGCTCTTCCAGCGCTTCTCTCAGATTTACGGGCTCAATTGGGCCCTGGCCGGGCAGAATCGGTTTATCGCTCATGTGCTCGAATTAGCGCGGCGGGGGCCTCTGCCTCAAGTGCCACAGCGCCACATTCCACCACGCGGTTAGGCGCAAACTGCGAAATTCCGGCGTTCGGGGCTCCTGCCTTAGTGCCAGATCCTCATGCTGACCATTTGCGCGGCCACTATGCGGCAGTCTCATCATCCTCGCGCCAGCAGGGTCTCAAGGCGGACGCGCGGTTCGGGCAATTTGAGGTCCCGTGGGGTGAATATCCGCTGTTGGAGGAAAAAGCGCGACAGCTTCAGCCCGTTCATAACGTCAGTTTCGGTGACACCGGCACCGGCGCGGCGGCCGTGCAAAAGAAACGCGGGTAGCGCCAGCAACCGGTCGCGATAAGGCTCGCCAGCAGAGGCGGAAACCGCGCGGCCCGATTTGGGCGATACGTAAATGAGGGCGTCGTTGGAGCCAGTGGCCGCGCACGCCTCGAGATCGAGGCCGAAGCCCAGCTCGGCAAGTAAAGCCAGCTCCCATCGCACCATCAGCGCGGGCCAAACGGTCGAATCGTCAAGAAAACCTAGGACGAACAGCGTTATCTCGTAAAGATTGGGATGGGGGTCACGCTCGGGCAGAAGCCGGGCCAGGGACGCCATCGACGTGAGCCCGACAAGTGCGGCGGCATCGTCCATTGCACCTGCTGCGTAGCCGGTACGCAGCTCCAGCGTCATGTGGCCCAGGTGCTCGGAAAGGCGGCCCTTCCAGCTTGCATCGACATGGTTGCCGGTCTGGAGGATTGGTCGATTCTTGCGGGAGCGGCCGCCATGGACGAGGCCTGTATGGCGGCCATGTACACGCGTGAAGAGTTCGACCACAGAGGCGGTTTCGCCGTGCGGTCGCACTGACAGAATGATTCCTTCGTCGCTCCAGTTCATTTGGAACCGCTCATAACACAACAGGGCCACGTGCCGCATCGGCCGCTGACATAGCGCTTGGACGTGAGGGCGTGGTGCATTGGAGCCCTTGCGCGCCCGACACGTCGCACTTGGCCATGGAGTGGGCAGGCGAGCTAGGACTGGAGCGGAAATCAGGCCGCTCAGCCCTTTGGAAATTCCAGGCCCATTTCGCGATAGCGCTCGGGATCGTCCTTCCAGGACTCGCGCACTTTTACGAACAAGAACAGGTGAACATCGCGTTCGACGATGTCCTTGATCTCGGCGCGAGCGGATTGGGAGATTTGCTTGATCGTCCGCCCGCCTTTGCCAAGCACGATTGATTTTTGGCTATCGCGTTCAACGAAAATTGTTTGCTCAATGCGTGCTGCGCCGTTCTTCAGATCTTTCCAATCTGTCGTCTCAACGGTGATTGCGTATGGCAATTCGTCATGCAGCAAGCGGTAGATTTTCTCGCGCGTGATCTCGGCTGCGAGCAAGCGCATTGGCGCGTCTGAGATTTCGTCTTCGGGATAGTGCCACGGCCCCAATGGTACGTGACTTGCGAAATAGGATTTCAGATCATCGACGCCCGAGCCTGTCTCAGCCGAGATCATGAACGTTTCAGCGAAAGTAAAACGGTCGTTCAGCGCCGCCGCAAGAGCCAGCAGCTTTGCCTTGTCGCCAACACGATCAACTTTATTCAAGACGAGGATCGCGGAACGTTTTGTTTCCGTAAGACGGCTCAGAATGCGTTCGACGTCGGGCTGAATGCCTTTTTGGGCATCGACCAGCAAAGCAACAATATCGGCATCGCCCGCACCGCCCCAGGCAGCGTCGACCATGGCGCGATCAAGCCGCTTCTTGGGATCGAAAATGCCTGGTGTGTCGATAAAGACGAGTTGGCTTGCCCCGGCGATGGCGATGCCGCGCACAGGCACGCGCGTTGTCTGAACCTTGTGGCTGACGATCGAGACCTTAGCGCCCACAAACTGATTGACGAGCGTCGACTTGCCCGCATTGGGGGCGCCGATGATGGCGATGAAGCCACAGTGCCGCTCAGCCTCATCAATATCAGGCGTCACCGCAGCGGATGCAGCGGGCACCGCCTCGCCTGTGGCTTCCTTGCTTCGTTCGTCACTCACGTTTCAAGTTACTCCAGACACCTTGCTCTTTGAGCATCGTAGTTGCTGCGGCCTGCTCGGCCTGGCGTTTCGAAGTCCCCTCACCTTCGGCCACCAATCGCCCGTCAATGGTCACGCGCGTGATAAAGCGGGGCGCATGATCGGGGCCCGTACGACTTTCCTCAGTATAGCACGGCAGGGGTAGTCCTTGACCCTGCGCCCATTCCTGCAGTGCCGACTTTGCATCGGCGATTGCACCTGCGCTAGCGGGTGCGCCTTCCAATCGGTCATGCCAAAGCTCAAGTATGATCGCCCGAGCGCGTTCGAAACCGACCTCCAGATAGATCGCAGCAAGAACCGCTTCCATGGCGTCGGCCAGGATCGTGTGCTTGTCGCGCCCACCACTGTCGGCTTCGCTGTCCGACAAGATCAGGGACGATCCCAGATCGATTGAACGGGCAATGTCCGCGCACGTCTCACCGCGTACAAGCCGATTGAAAGCTCGCGCGAGTTCGCCCTCTCGCGCCTTTGGATGACGCTCAAATAGCGTGTTGGCGATGGCCAAAGCCAACACGCGATCGCCAATGAACTCGAGCCGCTCGTTGTCGGGACGCTGGCGGCCGCCGCCGCGCACGCTGGCGTGGGTCAAAGCCTCATCAAGCAGATTGCGGTCCTTGAACGTGTGGCCGAGAGCCGCCTCCAATCGCCGGATTTTGTCGGATCGTAGAGGCATGCGCTATCTGCTTGTTGGGCGCCAATTAGCGTACGAGCTTGAAGAAACGCGACCACCGGATATCGAATGGCCAGGTCCATGGACGTGTCCAGCTAAAGGCGCCGGGTTCATCGACGGCTGCGGAGAAGAAGATGACCTCCGCGCGGCCAATAAGATTCTCATAGGGCACATAGCCCACGCCCCATTGCGCACGGCTATCGGTGGAGTTGTCACGGTTGTCGCCCATCATGAAGTAGTGGCCCTCGGGTACTTTGTAGGGGCCGACGTTGTCGAATGGTCCGTTGGGCTCGCTATCCAGCACATCGTAGCTGACACCGTTGGGCAATGTCTCCTTGTAGCGCTTGAGGCGGCGCGGCGGCCCACCATCCTCGCGTGTCAGGAACTCGCCGTTTGGTTCACGGGGAACTTCCTTGCCGTTAATGAATACCACGCCGCCACGCACGACGATCTCGTCACCCGGCAATCCGATCAGGCGTTTGATGTAATCGGTGGAATTGTCCCGCGGCAACTTGAAGACGATGACATCACCGCGCTTTGGCTCAGCTCCAAAGATACGCCCATCAAAAAGATCAAAACTGTTGGTGAAGGAATATCTCGAATAGCCATACGACAGCTTGGAGACAAACAGATAGTCGCCGACGAGCAGCGTATCCTTCATCGAGCCCGATGGAATATTGAATGGCTGGTAGAAGAACAGGCGAACCACCATGGCAATCAATAGCGCCTCGATGACGATCTTGATCGTATCCCACCAACCGCTTGATCGTGATGACGTCATGTTTCGCGCCTGAATAAATTGAACCAATGGAATCCGTATTTTCCCGATGTCTACCGGGACGTGGGCGAATGTGCCGTACTCATGACGCAGGGACGCAAAAAACTCCATTGGTCCGCAAAGGCGAGCGGAGCCCTTCGTCCGAGCACTGAAAACGGATAATTCTTGTGTTGCCTATAGCGGCTTCGGAGCGTCTGCGCAATTCGTAGGCGACTCGTCAGCATATTGGTGTTGGTTGGCAACTTCACGTTGCTTCAACACGGCGAGAGCATTCCTCTTTGCGCAAACAATATTTTTGTTCCTGCAAAGGGGAAATGGGGCATTTCCAATCGTGCTGCGGTACGTCGATTGCTGTTTATAATCGGCGCGACAATTGCCGTTACATTCATATCCGTCAGCGGGAATCGACTTTTGTCGGAATGGCGGAAATTATGACGATTGCCTGAGCGAGCGGAAAATCGTCGGTCAGTGTCAAATCAATGCGGATATCCATTCCGGGAGGCGTCAGATCCATCAGACGCTGGTGAGCCCCGCCCGTCAAATGCAGCGTCGGGCGACCGGAAGACAGATTGATCACGCCCATGTCTCGCCAAAAGACGCCCTGCCGCAGCCCTGTTCCCAGCGCCTTCGAGCACGCCTCTTTCGCTGCAAACCGCTTGGCATAGGACGCCGCTCGGGTCATCGTCCGGCGGTCAGATCGCTGGCGTTCAATGTCGGTAAAGACACGGTCGAGGAAACGATCACCAAACCGCTCCAGCGTCTTTTCGATTCGCCGTATGTCGATCAGGTCGTTGCCCAGTCCAATGATCATGACTTGGTGCGTGCCTTCGACTTTGCGGCGGATTTGGCTGCCGATTTTCCGGCCGCTCTTGCTGGTGCGTTGGCGCTCAATACGGTCAAGGGCCGGCCGTCGCGAGCTTCATTCATTAGCAGGCGCATATGCTGGACCGCCTGATTGAGACCGCCGAAAATTGCTTCGCCGATGAGGAAGTGACCGATGTTGAGCTCGACGATCTCGGGCATCGCAGCAACGGCTGCCACTGTGTTGTAGGTCAATCCGTGACCGGCATGCACCTCCAATCCTGCGGCTTCCGCGACGGAGGCCGCCTTTGCAAGCCGGCGCACTTCAGCAGCGACGCCCTTGCTGTTCTCCAGGGCCAATTCGCAATAGCGGCCTGTGTGGAGCTCGACGATATCGGCGCCG
>JRYC01004548.1_pt1 | contig 13464 bp, 13 predicted proteins | sample 235301 | NCBI WGS metagenome assembly JRYC01 (sample SAMN03074211, study PRJNA261470) | activated sludge metagenome | biome: Common Effluent Treatment Plant; feature: Wastewater; material: Activated sludge; isolation source: activated biomass of a common effluent treatment plant treating...
GCACGGGCGGGCAGGAGCCAGCGCGGCCCGCTGGCTCCGCTCACCGCGAGATAGGCGGTGGCACCCGGTTGCCGGCTGCGAAACAGCCGCGCCTCGGGGCCGAAGCAGCGCCCGATCAGCTGTTCCAGCGGCATCGGCATCGGCAGCCGGCCGTCCCGGCGGGACTAGGCCTCGGCCCGCGGCCGGACGGCGACGCCTTCGACGACGTCGAGAAGCTCGATACGCGCCGTGTCGAGCTGAAAGCCGGCGCGCTCGTAGTTCGGCAGGGCGGCCTCATGGTCCAGATTGCAGGTCTGCACCCTGACCTCGCCCGCGCCGAGATCCCAGGCGCGATCGACAGCCCAGTCGAGGAAGCCGCGCCCCAGGCCCTTGCCGATGAACTCGGGTATCAGGCCGAAATAGGCGATCCAGATCGCCGGCATCTCGTCGGCGTCGAGCTCGACGAAGCCGGCCGGCACGCCGCCCGACCACAGCACGTGGATCTCCACGCCGGGGGCACGGATGCGGCGCAGGAGCTCGCCATCGTCGATCAGGCGGCGCGCCGTCCAGCACCACGGACCGCCCACGGTGTCGTAGAGATAGCGATAGAACGATGCGGTGATACACTCCGCCTTGACGATGGCGGTGCCCGCAGGAAACGAAGCGCCGGGCCGCGCGGGTCGTGCCCGCATCACCAGCGACCAGATGTGGGCTTCGGCCTGGCCGATGACTGCCGGCGGCCGGTAGGCCGGTACCTCGGTCACCGGGCGATCGGCGTGTCGGTCCGGCTGCCCCACTCGGACCACGAGCCGTCATAGACCGCGGCCTGCGGGTAGCCGAGCGTGAACAGCGCCAGGCTCAGCACCGCTGCCGACACGCCCGAGCCGCAGGAGGCGACGATCGGCCGGTCGAGATCGATCGCCGCCTGCGTCACCCGCTCCTGCAGCACGGCCCGCGGCTTCAGGGTGGCATCGGCGGCGACGAGGTCCGAGAACGGCAGGTTGACGCTGCCGGGGATGTGGCCCGAGCGCAGGCCGGGGCGCGGCTCCGGCTCGGCAGCGTTGAAGCGGCCGGCGCTGCGCACGTCGATGATCTGCTCGGTGCGCCGGGCGAGGTTGGCGCGCATCTGGTCGAGGTCGCGGACCAGCATGTTGTTCATCCGCGCGGTGAAGTGGCGCTCGACCGGGCGGACCGGCTGGTCGTCCACCGGCCGGCCTTCCGCCCGCCACTTGGCGAGGCCGCCGTCCAGCACCGCCACGTCGCCGTGGCCGAACAGGCGGAACATCCACCACACGCGTGCCGAGGCCATGAACCGATTGGCGTCATAGACGACGATGCGCACGCCATCACCGAGCCCCAGCTTGCGCACGCGGGCGCTGAACTTGGCCGGGCTCGGCAACATGTGCGGCAGCGGCGAGGAGTCGTCGGCGATGTCGTCGATGTCGAAGTAGACGGCACCCGGGATGTGGGCGGCGGCATACTCCGCCTTGGCGTCGCGGCCCTGGCTGGGCAGGTACCAGGTGGCGTCGACGACCCGCACGTCCGGCGAGCCCAGATGCTCGGCCAGCCATTCGGTCGAGACCAATGCTTCGGCGACAGGCATGGGCGGCCTCACGACAGCCAGGATGGGGTCGGGAGACCCTTCTCCCGCAGGAAGGCGGGATTGAACAGCTTGCTCTGGTAGCGGTTGCCGTAGTCGCACAGCACCGTCACTACGGTGTGGCCAGGCCCGAGGTCGCGGGCGACGCGGATGGCGCCGGCGATGTTGATGCCCGACGAGCCGCCCAGCACCAATCCCTCCTCGACGACGAGATCGAAGATGATCGGCAGCGCCTCGGTGTCGGTGATCTGCACGGCGTCGTCGACCGGGGCGCCTTCGAGGTTGGCGGTGACGCGACCCTGGCCGATGCCCTCGGTGATCGAGCTGCCCTCGGCCTTGAGCTCGCCATGCTTGTAGAAATTGTAGAGGGCCGCACCCATGGGATCGGCGCAGACGATGCGCACGGCCGGGTTGCGCTCCTTCAGGAACATGCCGACGCCGGCCAGCGTGCCGCCGCTGCCGACGGCGCAGGTGAAGGCATCGACCTTGCCGGCGGTCTGCTCCCAGATCTCGGGGCCGGTGGTCTCGTAGTGGCCACGCCGGTTGGCGACATTGTCGAACTGGTTGGCCCAGATCGCACCGTTGGGCTCGGTCTCGGCGAGCTCGGCGGCGAGGCGGCCGGAATATTTCACGTAGTTGTTGGGATCGCGGTAGGGCACCGCCGGCACCAGCCGCAGGTCGCAGCCGATCAGCCGCAGCATGTCCTTCTTCTCGTCGCTCTGCGTCTCCGGCATCACGATCACGGTGCGGTAGCCGCGCGCATTGCCGACGAGGCCGAGGCCGATGCCGGTATTGCCCGCCGTGCCCTCGACGATGACCCCGCCCGGCTTCAGCACGCCGCGCGCCTCGGCATCCTTGATGATGGCAAGCGCCGCCCGGTCCTTGATGCTGCCGCCCGGATTGAGGAACTCGCACTTTCCCAGGATCTCGCAGCCGGTCAGCTCTGACGCCTTGTTCAACCGGACGAGGGGCGTGTTGCCGATCAGATCGACGAATCCGGCTCGAATTCCCATCGCATCCCTGTCTTTCCACCGGGGGGTCGGACGTTCATGTAGACAGGCAGCGGAGCGGTCGCAAGCGCGGCCCGCCCCGCCGATGCGACAGGGGCTTGGCCGGATGAGCAGCGAGCAGGCGGAGGTCATCGCATTCCTCGGCGAGGGCGCCTTCCAGCCGCCGGTGGAACGCATCGACACCCATGCGGCGATCGTCTTCCTCGAAGGCGAGCGCGCCTGGAAGATGAAGCGTGCCGTGACGTTCAGCTTCCTCGACTTCTCGACGCTGGCCCAGCGCGAGCGGGCGCTGCGCGACGAGCTGCGATTGAACCGTCGCACCGCACCCATGCTCTACCGGGCGGTGCGCCCGGTGACCCGCGACGGCGGCGGCCGGCTGGCGATCGATGGCGACGGCATGCCCGTCGAGTGGCTGCTGGAGATGCGGCGCTTTCCGGGCGACGCGCTCTACAGCCAGCTCGCCGAGCGCGGCGGCCTCGACCGGCGGCGCATCGACGAGTTGGCACAGGAGATCGCCCGTTTCCATGCCGCCGCCGAGGCACGCCCCGACGAGGGCGGCTGGAAGGGCATGAGCGAGGTGGTGGAAGGCAATGCCGAGGACCTGGCGCGGCTGTCCGGCGCCCTCCTGCCGAGCGAGGCGGTGGCAGCCGTCAACGCCGCCAGCCGCGCGCATCTGCGCTGCCACCGCCAGCTCCTCGAACGGCGCCGCCGGGAAGGCAAGGTCAGGCACTGCCACGGCGATCTGCACTTGCGCAACATCGTGCTCCTCGACGACCGGCCGGTGCTGTTCGACTGCATCGAGTTCAACGAGAGCTTCGCCTGCATCGACGTGCTCTACGACCTGGCCTTCCTGATCATGGATCTGGAGGAGCGCGGGCTGAGGCCGCAGGCCTGGATGCTGCTGCAGCGCTATGTCGAGATCACCGGCGAGGCCGAGGGCCTGGCGCTGCTGCCACTGTTCGTCGGCGTGCGCGCAGCGATCCGTGCCAAGGTCGAGGGCTTCGGCGCGACGATGCAGCAGGACACCGGCGAGCGGCTGGAGGCGACGTCCCGGGCCAGGGCCTATCTGGCGCTGGCGAGGAGTGCTCTCGAACCGGCGCCGCCGCGGCTGGTCGCCATCGGCGGGCGCTCGGGCACCGGCAAGTCGTCACTGGCGGCGACGCTGGCGCCATCGATCGGCCCGCTGCCGGGGGCAGTGGTGGTACGCAGCGACGTGGTGCGCAAGCGGCTGTTCGGACGCCAGCCGACCGAGCGCCTGCCGGCGGAGGCCTACAGGCCCGAGGTCAGCGAACGGGTGTTCGAGGAGGTGGCGAGCGTGGCGCGCCGGCTGCTCGACGCCGGCCATGCCGTGATCGCCGACGGCGTCTACGGCCAGCCCGACCAGCGCGCCGGTATCGAGGCGGTTGCGGATGCGGCCGAGGTGCCTTTCACCGGCATCTGGCTCACCGCCCCCGAGGCGGTGATGGAGCGGCGGGTCGAAGGCCGCACCGGCGACGCCTCGGACGCCGACGCCCGCGTGATCCGGCTGCAGCGCGCCATCGACGATTCGGCGATCGGCTGGGAGCGCATCCGCGCCGACCGGACCCTCGACGCGGTCGCCGCCGATGCGCTGGCGCTATGGCCTCAGGCCGACGCCGCGGTCGCCGGCTGAGGCTGGGCCACGCCGCGATACTGGCCCACGTCCTCGCCCAGGCGGGCATTGTTCTGCGCCCGAACCTGCGCCGCCGCCTCGTCGTAGAGGAACGGCAGGAAGGCGTAGCGCTTGCCGCCGGTGACCTTGTGGACCTTGTGCAGCAGCGTGCACGAGAACACCACGGCACCGCCTGTCGGCGCCCGATACTGGCGGGTGCCGAACTCCGGGAAGCTGAGGTCACCGCCCTCGTAGGCTTCGGCGTTGAGGTTGATGGTGCAGGCGAAGCGGCGGTGCGCCGTGCCGAAGGTGGTATCGTCGCGGTGGGCGTTGAAATGGCCGCCGCTCTGAGCGTCGTAGCAGGCCACGATGTAGCGCTCCATCCGCGTGACCTTGAACTGGAAGCTCTTGCGGATCTCCGGGATCAGCCGCCGCTCGACCCGCGCGCGGGCGGCCATCCGCAGCTCCTCGTCCTCGATGCTGCAGTCGAAGCGCTGCTTGTGGCTGTGATCGACGATGCCCACGGTCTTGCCGTTGACGTCGCGCATGAAGCCGGACTCGCGCCCGCCCTGCTGGTCGTAATATCCGATCAGACGGCGACAGAACTCCGGCTCGAAGACCCGGGGCAGCACCAGAACGGGGGCAAACTGGACGGTCCGGGCATGCTCGTCGACCGACGGCAGCCGCCGCAGCAGATCGGTGACGATCGCCACGTGCCGGTCGTCGGCGGTGAACGCCACGCGGCCGATGACGCGCAGCATCGGATCGAGCACCAGCCAGAAGCCGTGATAGGGCGACTTGGCGCCGGCATCGGCCTCGACGGCGCCATAGGCCTTGGCGACGGCAAGATCCGAATCGAAGAAATAGCGGATGCCCGGAAGGATGGTCCGGCAATGCGCCTCGGCGGTTTCGCGCGGATCGGTGGTGACGCCGAAGAAGCAGAGCTTGTCGTCGTCGAACAGCTCGCGGTTGGCGGCGACGGCCGCCATGCAGGCCCGGGCCACCGGGCCATCGGACGGGCCGAAGAAGGCCAGCAGGATGTACCGCCCCGCCACCGTGTCGAAGTTGTAGCCCGGATTGTTGCCGCAGGCCGCCTTGAACCAGGGGGCGGGATCACCCGGACGCAGCTGGATCGTTGGCGACATAGTTCGGGCCCTTCCGCTTCAGACTCGTCGATAGGCTAACGCGCCAACGCTCGGCGTGCAAATATTGGCGCTTCATGCGGCAGCGAGGTACGGCCGTGCGGGAAAGCGATCGATCCTGGGTCGAGGAGGCGGTGAGGCGGCTCGAAGCGGATTTTCACCGCTCGGCCGACACTCATCTCGTTCCGCTGACGCTGCCGGCCTTTCCGGGAATCCATCTCTACCTCAAGGACGAGTCGACCCACCCCAGCGGCAGCCTGAAGCATCGGCTGGCGCGATCGCTGTTCCTCTACGGCCTGTGCAACGGCTGGATCGGCGAGGGCGTCACCATCGTCGAGGCATCGTCGGGCTCGACGGCCGTGTCGGAAGCCCATTTCGCCCGCCTGCTGGGCCTGCCCTTCGTCGCCGTGATGCCGGCAGGGACCAGCCCGGAGAAGATCGCCGCCATCGAGCACCAGGGTGGCCGCTGCGCGCTCGTCGACGATCCGACCGCGGTCGAGGCCACGAGCCGGCGCATCGCCGCGGAATCGGGCGGCCACTTCATGGACCAGTTCACCTTCGCCGAACGCGCCACCGACTGGCGCGGCAACAACAACATCGCCGAATCGATCTTCCACCAGCTGGCGCGGGAGCCGCATCCGGTGCCGGCGTGGATCGTGGTGGGTGCCGGGACCGGCGGCACCTCGGCGACGGTCGGGCGCTTCATCCGCTACCGTCGGTTGCCGACCCGGCTCTGCGTGGTCGATCCCGAGCATTCGGCCTTTTTCGACGGCTACCGCAGCGGCCGACGCGACGTCGTGCTGGCGCGGGGCTCGGCGATCGAGGGCATCGGCCGGCCGCGCGTCGAGGCCTCGTTCCTGCCGGAGATCGTCGACCGGATGTACAAGGTGCCGGATGCGGTCAGCCTGGCGGCGCTCGGCGAACTGGAGCGGCTGCTGGGCCGGCGCTGCGGCGGATCGACCGGCACCAATTTCGCCGGCGTGCTGGCGCTCGCCGCCGAGATGAAGGCGGCGGGGCGACAGGGCAGCATCGTCACGCTGATCTGCGACGGCGGCGAGCGCTATCGCGGCAGCTACTACGACGAGGCCTGGCTGGCCGGCCGAGGCTATGCCATGGCCGCGGCTCGCGCCGCGCTTGCGGCGGCCGTCGAGGGCAGGGCCGAGGGCCTGGGCTTGACCCTCGGCACACGGCCTAGCTAGGGCGCGCCGCCTCGCCTGGCGAGCAGATCGCGGATCTCGGCGAGCAGGGCCACGTCGGCGGGAACCGGTGCGGCGGTCTCTTTGACCGCCTCCTGCTTCTCGATCAGCTTCTTCAGGTTGTTGAACTGCTTGATGACCATGAACAAGGCGAAGGCGACGATCACGAACTTGATGATCGCGTTGATGAACGAGCCGAAGGCGATCACAGCCGCCCCCGCGGCCCGTGCCGCCGCCAGGGACGGGAAGGTCTGATCGCGCAGCGTCAGCTGGATGTATTTGTCGCTGAAGTCGACGCCACCGAGGATGACGCCCAAAGGCGGCATGATCACGTCGTCGACGAGCGATGTGACGATCGAGGTGAACGCGGCACCGATGATGATGCCGACCGCCAAGTCGAGCACGTTGCCCTTGAGGGCGAAATCCTTGAATTCCTTGAGCATTCCACGGTCCCCCCGGTTGACGCCGCTGCCGACGACGCTAGTGCGGATGGCCGCGCATGGCAACGGACGTGCCAGGACTGGGGACGCCCCGGCACGTCCGGCCCGGGTTCAATCCTTCGCCGGCTCGATGCCCGGATGTGCCGTGATCGTGGCCCGGCGTTTGCGGGCCGATGCGGCCCACAGGTTGAGCGCCTCCACGCCCGCCGAGAAGGCGATGGCGAAGTAGAGGTAGCCGCGCGGGATGTGGAAGTGCAGGCCGTCGGCGATCAGCGCCACGCCGACCAGCAGCAGGAAGCTCAGCGCCAGCATCTTCACGGTCGGATGCCGGTTGACGAAGTTGCCGACCGGATCCGCCGCCAGCAGCATGACGATCATGGCGATGACCACGGCGGTGATCATCACCGGCAGGTGGTCGGACATGCCGACGGCGGTGATGATCGAATCGAGGGCGAAGACCACGTCCAGCACGATGATCTGGAACACCGCCATGCCGAAGGTGATGGTGCCGATGCTGGCGCCTTCCTCGTGGCCCTCCAGCATGTGGTGCGTCTCCATCGTCCCCTTCACGATCAGGAAGGCGCCGCCGACGATGAGCACGATGTCGCGCCAGGAGATCGGGAAGTCGAAGACGGTGAGGATCGGCTGGGTGAGGCCGATCAGCCAGGTCAGCGAGAACAGCAGGGCGACCCGGCCGAGCAGGGCCAGCGCCAGGCCGAGACGCCGCGCCATCGCCTGCTGATGCAGGGGCAGGCGGCCCGAGACGATCGACAGGAAGATCAGGTTGTCGATGCCGAGAACGATCTCGAGGGCGGTCAGGGTGAGCAGGCTCATCCAGACCTGCGGGTCGTTCAGCAGCTCGAGCATCGACAGCCTCGTCGGTTGTGGGCGGCCCGCCGCAGGGGGTGGTCAGGTTTTCCGGCGCGAGCGCATGACGATGGGCCCTATCACGAGCAGCGAAGCGACGACGAGTAACGACAGCGACAGCGGATGCGTGAAGAACACCGTGGGGTCGCCCTGGCTGATCGCCAGCGCCCGGCGGAACTGCTGCTCGGCGAGAGGCCCCAGGATCAGGCCGACGACACAAGGGGCGATCGGAACGTCCAGCACCCGCATGCCGAAGCCGATCAGGCCGATGAGCCACAGTAGGACGAGATCGACCACGCTGTTGTTCATGGTGTAGGCGCCGAGCGTGGCAAAGACGAGGATGCCGGCATAGAGCCACTGCCGCGGAATGGCGAGCAGCTTCACCCAAAGGCCGACGAGCGGCAGGTTCAGCACCAGCAGCAGCACGTTGCCGATGTAGAGGCTGGCGATCATGCCCCAGACCAGCTCGGGATTGCTGTCGAACAGCAGGGGGCCGGGCTGCAGGCCGTACTGCTGAAAGGCGGCAAGAAGGATCGCCGCGGTGGCCGAGGTCGGCAGGCCCAGGGCCAGCAGCGGCGCCAGCGTGCCGGCGACGGAGGCGTTGTTGGCGGCCTCGGGACCCGCCACGGCCTCGATGGCCCCTTTGCCGAACTCCTCGGGATGCTTGGAGAGCCGCTTCTCGGTGAGGTAGGAGAGAAAGGTGGGAATTTCGCTGCCGCCGGCGGGCAGGGCGCCAATCGGAAAGCCCAGCAGCGTGCCGCGCAGCCAGGGCTTCCAGGAGCGCTTCCAGTCGTCGCGGCTCATCCAGATCGAGCCGCGCAGCGCATAGATCTCCTCCTTCTCGTACTTGAAGCGGGAGGCGACGTAGAGCGTCTCGCCGATGGCGAACAGGCCCACGGCCACTACCACGACGTCGATGCCGTCGAGCAGATCCGGGATTCCCAGCGTGAACCTGGCCTGGCCGGTCTGCAGGTCGATGCCGACGAGGCCCAGCGACAGGCCGAAGAACAGGCTGGCGAGGCCGCGGATCAGCGAATCGCCCAGCACGGCGGTGACGGTGGTCAGCGCCAGCACCATCAGCGCGAAATATTCGGCGGGACCGAACATCAGCGCCAGCTTGACCATGGCCGGCGCGACGAAGGTGAGGGCAAGGGTGGCGATGGTGCCGGCAACGAAGGAGCCGATGGCGGCGGTCGCCAGCGCCTGGGCGCCGCGGCCCTGCCGCGCCATCATGTTGCCGTCGATGGCGGTGACGATGCTGCCGCTCTCGCCCGGTGTGTTGAGCAGGATCGAGGTGGTCGAGCCGCCATACATGGCGCCGTAGTAGATGCCGGCGAACATGATGAAGGCGGCGGTCGGGTCGAGGTTGTAGGTGACCGGCAGCAGCAGGGCCACGGTGAGCGCCGGGCCGATGCCGGGCAGCACGCCGATGGCGGTACCGACCGTCGTGCCGACCACGGCCCAGAACAGGTTGTAGGGGACGAGGGCGACCGAGAACCCGTGGCCCAGGGCAGCTAAGGTCTCCATGATGACTCCTGGAGGTTCAGGGCGCCGGATCGCCTGCGGTCAGCGATTCGAGGACCTCGCCGTAGGGCAGGCTCAGCCCCAGGCCCCAGTTGAAGACCGCGTAGGAGAGCCCGGCGAGGGCGAGGCCGATGGCGAGGTCGATCACTAGCCGTCGGCTGCCGAAGGCCCGAGCCACGATCGTGAACAGGAGCGTCGTCGCGATGATCCAGCCGAGACGCTCGATCAGCAGGATCTGCAGCACCAGGCCGACGCAGATCAGGCCCACGGCGGCGAAATCGAGCTCGATGCCGCGCTCGTGGGCCACGTGGCCGAAGAAGGCCTGGTAGAGCAGCAGTGCCCCGATGATCAGCAGGCCCGCGGCGACCAGATAGGGAAACAGCGTCGGTCCGACCGTCGCATGGGTCGGCCCGACCCGCAGTTGCGTCGTCTCGACGGCGAGGAAGATGCCGAGCGCCAGCACGCCGCCACCCAGCACCGATTCGCCCAGACGTAGCGCCCGGCCCGTGGTCATCCCCCTCGTCCCCCCGCACCCGATCCATGCGGGCGGAGCCGCAGCACGGCCCCGCCCCGGCCGCTCAGGCCATTCCGAGCTCCTTGAGCGTCGAGCTGATCTGCTGCGTGTCCTTCTCGAGGAAGGTCGCGAACTGGTCGTGCGGCAGGAACATGTCGAGCCAGCTGCGTGTCTGGAGCGTGTCCTTCCACTGCGCGGACTCGACCATCTTGCCCACGGCCTCGGAGAGGGCCTTCAGGTCGGCGTCGCGGATGCCGGGAGGGGCGAACACGCCGCGCCAGTTGATCAGCACCACGTCGACACCCTGCTCGCGCAGCGTCGGCACGTCGACGCCGGGCAGCCGCTCCTCGGCGACGAGGCCGATGCCGCGCAGCTTGCCCGCCTGGATCTGCGAGGCGAACTCCTGGTAGCCGCTGACGCCGACGGTCACGTGCCCGCCCAGGATCGAGCCCAGCGCCTCGCCGCCGCCGGCGTGGGCCACATAGTTGACCTTGGTGGGATCGACGCCGACGTTCTTCGCGATCAGCGCCGCCACGATATGGTCGGTGCCGCCCGCCGAGCCGCCGCCCCAGCTCACCGAGCCGGGATCGGCCTTCAGCTTGGCCGTGAGGTCGCCCAGGCTGTTGATGGGCGAATCCGTCGGCACCACCAGGGCCTCGTACTCGCCGGTCAGCCGTGCCAGCGGCGTGACGTCGGCCAGCGATACCGGCGACTTGTTGGTGAGGATGGCGCCCAGCATGACGAGGCCGCCCACCATGATGGCGTCGCCCCGCCGCTTCTTGCTGGTGACGAACTGGGCGAGGCCGATGGTGCCGCCGGCGCCCGGGACGTTGACCACCTGGATGCCGCTGGCCAGGCCGTTCTCCTGCAGTGCCGGCTGCATCGCCCGCCCCGTCTGGTCCCAGCCGCCGCCAGGTGCGGCGGGCACCAGGATCTCCAGGCCCTTGACCTCGGCCAGCGCGGCCGTCGGGCGGGACGCGATCGCCAGGGCCGAGCCCAGCGCCATGGCGGAGCCGAGCAGAGCCCGCCTCGAATGCGTGACCGAGAATAGCTGCGACATGTTCGGCTCCCTCATGGATTCGGGTTCTTGGTATCGCCCGGCTCCTCCGCCAGATGGCGAAGCTCGGGCCCACGATAGGTCCAAAGAAACTCGCGGGGAATGGGGCCCTTGTTGCGCTGGGGCTGCTGCATCTGCTCCCAGGCGTGCGCGAGGGCGCCCACCGAACGCGAAAGGACGAAGAGGCCGCGGCACAACGGCGGCGGAAAGCCCAGCTCGGCGTAGACCACCGCCGTGGCGCCGTCGATGTTCATGGGAATGGGGCGGCGCCTGCCCTCGCCCAGGACCTGCTCGACGGTGCGGCCGATCGACGCGAAGCGGCCCGAGACCCGGCCCGTGGCCGCCGCCGCCTCGACGACCTCGAGCAGACGCGGCGCCCTCGGGTCCACCGGGTGGAAGCGATGGCCGAAGCCGGGGACGTGCTTGATGCCCGCGGCCGCGAGGGCGGCGATCTCGGCACGCGCGGCATCCTCCAGCGTCCCGCCCGCGTCCAGGCGATCGGCGATGGCGTTGTAGAGCTCGACGCATTGCTCGCCGGCGCCGCCGTGGACGTCGCCCAGCACATTGATGGCGGATGCCATGGCATTGTTGATGCCGATGCCGCAGGTGATCGCCATGCGGGCGATGGCGATCGACGGCGCCTGCGGGCCGTGGTCGACGGCGGCCATCAGCGCCGTGCCCAGGAGGTCGGCCTGGGCCTGGCTCGGCAGCTCGCCGCGCAGCATCAGCCAGATCATCGCCGGAAAGCCGATCCGGCCGATCAGCTCCTCGATCGGATAGCCGCGGTAGCGGATGACGCCGGGCCGCATCTCGATGATCGAGGTCGACCACCAGTCCTCGGCAGCCTGCCTGCCGTCGGTCATATCGCCCGCTCCCGCCGCAGCTCCTCGACCGCCGTCTCGTCGTAGCCGAGCTCGGCCAGGATGGCATCGTTGTCGATGCCGAGCGGCGGCGGCGGACGGTCGGGAACCGGGTCGCCGCCGGCGAGGCGGAAGCCGGCGCGCACGACCGAGATGTCGCGCCCGACCCCGGGTACCTCGGCGAAGCGGCGGACGAGACCGCGCTCGACCACCTGCGGATGGCCCAGCACCTCGGGCACGTCCAGCACCTCGCCGGCGGGGATGCCGGCGGCGTTGAGGTCCGGGGCCCATTGCGCCGCCGACCGGGCGGCCAGGGCCTCCTCCAGCGCCGCCCGCAGCTCGAATCGATGGCGCTTGCGGTCCTCACGACCGGCGAAGCGCGGATCGACGGCCAGCTCGGGACGGCCGACCAGCCGGCACAGCGCCTCGAACTGCTCCTGCTTGTTGGCGGCGATGTTGAGCAGGCCGCCGCCGGTGCGGAAGGCGCCCGACGGTGCCGCGGTGGCGTTCTCGTTGCCCATGGGCATCGGACGGACACCGGCGATGAGCCAGTTCGAGACCGCCCACCCCATGGCCACCAGCGTCGCCTCCAGCATCGAGACGTCGATGCGCTCGCCCTTGCCGGTGCGCTCCTTCTGGACCAGTGCCGCCGCGATGGCGAAGGCGGCGGTGATGCCGCCCATGGTGTCGCTGACCGGATAGCCGACGCGCAGGGGTGCCGTCTCGGGCGTGCCGGTGACGCTCATGACGCCGGACAGCCCCTGGACGATCTGGTCGTAGGCCGGGTTGTCGCGCAGCGGCCCGTCCATGCCGAAGCCCGAGATGGCGCAGTAGACGATATCCGGCTTGAGCCTGCACAGCTCACCGTAGCCCAGCCCCAGCCGGTCCATCACGCCGGGGCGGAAGTTCTCGACCACGACATCGGCGGTGGCGACGAGGCGGCGGAAGACCTCCTTGCCGGCGGCGGACTTCAGATTGACCGTGACGGAGCGCTTGCCGGCGTTCTGCGCCAGGAACGACACGCCCATCAGCTTGCGGTTTAGCTCGGGGTCGGCGCCGAGCTGGCGGGCGAGGTCTCCCGTCCCCGGCACCTCGACCTTGACGACCTCGGCACCCATAACCGCCAGCTGGTAGCAGGCGAACGGACCGGCCAGCACATTGGTCAGGTCGAGAACGCGGATGCCTGCGAGAGGCCGGGACATCTGCCACCCTGTCTCGTTCTCGGAACTGTCGTTGCGATAGGAGGCACCGATTCCGGCGTCAAGCGATATTCCGATCGCCGGGACAGCGTTTCGTTTGACAGAACGGCTGGGAATGGCGAGAATCGTAGCATGAAAGAGAGGACCAGCACTGCCAACCGGGTCGAGGCGGTCGAGCGCGCGCTGGTGATTCTCGATGCCTTCGTCGAGGGCGGCGAGATCCTGTCGCTGGCGGCGCTGGCGCAGAAGACCCGCCTGCACAAGAGCACGATCCTGCGGCTCGCCGGTTCGCTGCAGCGCTTCGGCTACCTGCGTCGCGACGACAACGGCCACTATCGGCCGGGACCGAGCCTGTGGCGGCTGGGCAATCTCTATCGCCGCGGCTTCGATCTCGGCGAGCAGATCAGGCCCGAGCTTCGCCGTCTGGTCGAGGCGACCCAGGAGAC
>JRYC01000954.1_pt1 | contig 13441 bp, 12 predicted proteins | sample 235301 | NCBI WGS metagenome assembly JRYC01 (sample SAMN03074211, study PRJNA261470) | activated sludge metagenome | biome: Common Effluent Treatment Plant; feature: Wastewater; material: Activated sludge; isolation source: activated biomass of a common effluent treatment plant treating...
TCGGCGCCGGCGCCGCCGACCAGGGTGTCGTTGCCCCAGCCGCCGTCGAGCCAGTCGTCGCCGGCCTCGCCGAACAGCCGGTCGTTGCCGAGATAGCCGAACAGCACGTCGGCACCGTCGCCGCCCGCCATCAGCTCGTTGCCGGAGGCGCCGTAGAACTGGTCGTCGCCGGCCCCGCCGTAGAGCGAATCGTCGCCGGTGCCGAACAGGTTGGCGCGGTCGTTGCCGCCACCGCCATAGACGACGTCGCGGTCGTCGCCGCCATCCAGCGTGTCGGCGCCGTCGCCGCCGTAGAGCGTGTCGATGCCCGCACCGCCGGCGAGCCGGTCCTTGTCGGCGCCGCCATAGACCAGATCCTGGCCGACGCCGCCGACGACGAAGTCGGCGCCACGGCCGCCCTCGAGCGTGTCGGCGCCGTCGCCGCCGAAGATGCTGTCGGCGCCGGCGCCGCCGTCGAAATTGTTGTTCCCGGCATCGCCGATCAGGGTGTCGTTGCCGTAGCCGGTGGCCGCACCCTCGATGTCGACCAGGCGCTCCTGCGGCAATGCCGATCCGGGGAAGCTGACCTTGTCGGTCGTCAGGTCGACGACCACCGTGCCGCCATAGTCGGCGAACACCACCTTGTCGCTGCCGTCGCCGCCGAAGAACGCGTCCAGCCCCGAGCCGCCCTGCAGCGCGTCGTCGCCGGCACCGCCGAACAGCTGGTCGTCGCCGGAGCTGCCGTCGATGACGTCGTTGCCGTCGCCGCCGTCGAGATAGTCGTCGTCGGAGTCGCCGTTGAGGATGTCGTTGCCGGCATCGCCGTACATCGTGTCGTCGCCGGCGCCGCCGCCGAGAACGTCGTTGCCGGCGCCGCCATGGGCCTGGTCGGCACCGTCGCTGCCGAGCAGGCGGTCGTCACCATTGCCGCCGAACAGCGTGTCCAGGCCGGAACCGCCGGTCAGGGTGTCGCGCCCGTCGTCGCCCCAGATGGTGTCGTTGCCGGCGAGACCGAAGGCCGTGTCGTTGCCGGCCAGCAGCGTGATGCGGTCGTTGCCGTTGGTGCCCGTCTTGCTGTCATTGCCCGGCGTGCCCGTGATATCTGCCATGTCCGCTCCCCGCGCTGGGCGGCAAATCAACAATCCGCACCGCTCCTGCGCCAGACGATCAGCACAGCCCAATGCACAACTCAAGCATACGTTGAGTCATTTCCGGTTCATGAAATTCACCGAGCTGATCGGGCTGCCGATGGGGCTGGGCCTATTCGGCGGCGACCGGTTCCAGGCGCAGTGCGGCCCGCTCGGCCTCGGTCATGTAGTCGCGGGTGAGCGGCACGGCGTCGCGGCGCCGGGCGAGCTGGATCTGGAAGACCATGCCGTCCTGCCGGCGGAAGAAGGCCTCGGATGCGGCGAGGTAGAACTCCCACATCCGGCAGAAGCGCTCGTCGAGCCTGGAGGCCACGATGTCGCGATGGGCGAGGAAGCGCTCGCGCCATTGCCGCAGCGTCATGGCGTAGTGCAGGCGCAGGATCTCGATGTCGGTGGCCCACATGCCCGACCGCTCGACCGCCGAGGTCACTTCCGACAGGGCCGGGATGTAGCCGCCGGGGAAGATGTACTTGCGGATCCATCGGCTGGTGGCCGCGGGACCGGCCATGCGGCCGATGGAATGGATCACCGCCACGCCATTCGGCTCCAGCAGATCGCTCACCCGGGCGAAGTAGCCGCCGAGATGATTGACCCCCACGTGCTCCAGCATGCCGACCGAGACGATACGGTCGAAGCGCTGGTGGATCTCGCGGTAGTCCTGCAGGTGGAACCGCACGCGGTCCGACAGCCCGGCCCTGGCGGCGCGGGCGGTGGCATAGGCGTGCTGCTCCCTCGACAGGGTGAGGCCGGTGACATCGCAATCATAGTCGGCGGCGAGCGTCAGGGCGAGGCCGCCCCAGCCCGAGCCGATATCGAGCACGCGCATGCCGGGCCGGACCAGCAGCTTGGCGGCGATGTGCCGCTTCTTGGCGGCCTGGGCCTCGTCGAGGTCCATCCCCGGCCGCACGAAGTAGGCGCAGGAATATTGCCGGTCGCGATCGAGGAACAGATCGTAGAGGCGGCCGTCGAGGTCGTAGTGGTGGGCGACGTTCTGACGCGAGCGGCCGACCGGATTGAACTGGTGCAGCCGTCGGAGCAGCAGGTCGCCGGCATAGACCAGCTTGGGCACCAGGCCCGGCATCGCCGAGGCGACATTGGCGGCGCAGAGATCGACCAGATCATAGATCGAGCCCCGCTCGACGATCAGCCGGCCGTCCATCACCGCCTCGCCCAGCGTCGGGTCGGGAAGAAGCGCCAGCTTCCACAGCAACCGCCGATCGGCCAGCCTGATGGTGACCTCCGGCCCCGGCGGCCGGCCGAAGACGTGGGTGGTACCCTGTGCATCGATCAGGGTGAGCTGGCCTACCCTGATCAGGCGCTGCAGTGTCGTCAGGAGCATGTCGTGGTCCGCTCCGCCGTTTCCTCCTCCGGTGGACCGGCCGCAAGCTGCCGGCCCGCAACAGGATTGTTGCAGCAGTGCAGCGCGGTTCACAAATGCAGATCGTGCGCGGCAGCCTACGGGAAACGCACGCGTGCCAGCGACCCCAAGTCCTCGAAGCTGAACGGCTTGTCCGGCCTGATGATCACCTGCGCCAGCCGGGCAGCGACCGGCGCCTGCACCTGGGCGGGGTCGAGCTGGGCCAGCCGCGGCTTGACGTCGATGCGCTCGATCTGGCCGAACAGGCTCTCGCCGCGGCCGGCGATGATGATCTCGGCGATGTCGCCGAGCCGCAGTCTCTCGGCCACGGCGAGATCGACCTGGGCGCGGGCGACCAGCGGCCGGTCGGCGGCCACCAGCGCCGCCACCGGCTCGCCGGCCTGCACATACTGGCCGGGTAGGGCCAGCCATTCGACGAAGGCGCACTCGCAGGGGCTCTCGATCCGTGTCGTCTGGCCCGAGGCATCGGCTATGCTGCCGATCTGATCGCCGCGGCGGAGCAGATCGTCGATCTGGTTGCCGTCGAGGATGCCGTTGGCGGCGGCGCGCACCCGGAAGATCGGCGCCTCGATGACCGCGCTCTCGGCCTCGGGCGTCAGGAAGCGGTCCTTGAAGCCGAAGGCGGTGATGCCGAGCAGCGCCAGCCCGGCGAGGCCGAGCAGGCCGTATCCCACCAGCCGCTTGGCGCGGCGGCCGGCGGCCTCCTCCTCGCTGTAGGGGTTGAAGCTCAGCGGATTGATGCGCGCCTCGGCGGTGTTGTCGCGTCCGGCGATGGCCAGGATGTCGCCGCCGCTCACGATCTCGCCCGACAGGTAGGCGTCGATCAGGTAGCGGAAGAGTGCCAGCTGCCCCTGGCTGAGGCCGAGGAAGCGGCAGCCGAAGCGCGAATTGTCCTCGACGATGTAGACCATCTGGCAGTCGAGGCGCAGCGAGACCTCGAAGTCCTCGAAGGGGAAGATCATGCGCACCGGGAAGCGCTCGCCCGGCTGGCGCGAGCTCATCTCGCTCTCGATGCCGAAGCCGCCCATCGACCAGTCTTCGACGTTGAAGCGGGTGCCGTCGATCTCGACGACGATCGGGATCTTCAGCCTGACGTGCTGACGATGGATCTCGGCCTCGTGGACGATCTGGAGCTGCATCTGGGGGACCTAGAAGAGCCGGGACAGCAAGGCCGGCGATGGGAGGGTCAGCCCGCCGGAGAGAAAGGCGAGGCCGCTGATCAGCGCCAGGAGCGCCAGCCCGTGCACATAGGCGGAGCCGAGCGCCCGCAGCGCCCTGTCGGTCGCGCCGAGCTGCGCCTTGAGCGCGATGTTCTGGCGGGTCCAGCGCTGGCGGTCGAGCCGGAACAGGACCCAAGTCTTGAGCAGGGCGCCGTAGACCTGGTTGTAGTAGATGAGCAGCGGCCAGAGGCCGCCGATCGTCGGGCGCATGGTCAGCAGCGACAGGGCCTGCAGCAAGCGGGTCGTCATGACCCAAAGAGCATAGGCGTAGAGCAGCGCCGGCGCATAGGTCAGCGTGGCGATCGCCACCACCACCGGTCCGACCAGCGGCGTCCACATCGACAGCCGCTGGTCGACGAGGCACCACCAGGTGAACAGGCCGACACGCCGCGGCCCGAGCGCGATCGCCCGGCCGCTGGCGCGCAGCATGTTGCCGAACCAGCGCAGCATCAGCTGCGTCGACGACCGGAGGAAGCCGCGCGTCGGCGGATGCTCGACGGTCAGCACGCAGATGTCGGGCACGTAGAGCATGTCCCAGCCGCGCTCGAGCAGCCACAGCCAGGTCGACTTGTCCTCGCCGGTCAGCAGCGGGATCCGGCCGAGGCGCCAATGGTCCAGGGCGTCGTCCGCGACCATGGTGACGAAGCTCGGGTCGGTGGCGATCTCGGCGCGGAAGATCGACATCCGGCCGGTGAGCGTCATCAGCCGGCGCGACAGGCCCATCGAGGACATCAGCAGGTGCCGCTGGGCGAAGCGCAGCCGGTGCCAGCTCGCCATGATCCTGCTGCCGTCGACCACGGCGTCCTCGTCGGTGGTGATGCCGCCGACGCGCGGCATCAGCCGGACGAAGGGCAGGCAGCCCTGCAGGGTGCCCGGCGTCAGCACCGTATCGCCGTCCATCACGATCACCGCGGCATCGTCCTGGGGACGGCAGCGCTGCACCGCGCGCAGGGCGGCGGCGAGCCCGTCCCGCTTGCCGATGCCGGGCCGGCGCACCAGCACCAGCCGCACCATCGGCGGCCGCAGCCGCGCGAACAGCAGCTTGATGAACCGTTCGTCGGCCAGCTCGACGATCGAGGCCACGACCACCGCCGGCCGGCGATAGGCGGCGAGCTCCGCCAGCAGGGCGCGGTAGACCTGCGCCGTGGTCTCGGCGCGGATCCGGTAGCTCGTGACGATGCAATAGAGCTCGGGCACATGCGGATCGGTGCCCGGCATGCCCTCCGCATGGGCGGCGTCGAGGCGGGCCACGGCCCGCCGCCAGCGAGGGAAGACCAGCCGGCCATAGACCAGGGCGCGACCGAGATGCACCGCACCCCAGAGATACCGCCACGCACCCACCACCCCGAGAATGACGAAGAAGGCGCGCGAATGCGGATCCCACACCGACACCGGCGCATTGGCGGCGAGCGCCGCCAATGCGAGGATATAGAAGAGGAGCTGCATCTAGCGCATCGGCCGGCCGCGGGTCGGCCGATGCGACGGGAGCTCCGCCGGCCCTGGCATCCGATGCTCCGGTTTCCCCACCGCGTCCCGCATAGACCGCCCGCCGGCCGAGATCGACGAAAAATTCGCCATCTGGCTACCATGGCCGCCGGTCCGGCGGTCGTGGAATCGCGGCGCAGCTTCACAGGCATACGCTCACACCGCTAAACTCCTGGAACAGCGGGCTGGTCGCGGCCGCGGTATGAGGTTGCCGAATGACGACGCCGAGCCGCGTCCTGATCGTGGATGACGACGCCGAGTTCCGCCGGGAGCTGGCCGAGCAGCTCAAGCTGCATCAAGGCATGGACATCGTCGAGGCCGGGACCTTCCGGGAAGGCCGCGAGGCGGCGGAGGCCGAGCCGCTGGCGGCGGTGATCCTCGATGTCGGGCTGCCGGACGGCGACGGCCGCGATCTATGCCGCCTGCTGCGCCGGAACGGCATCAAGGCGCCCGTCATCATGCTGACGGCGCACGACAGCGACGCCGATGCCGTCCTGGGTCTCGACAGCGGCGCCAACGACTATGTCACCAAGCCCTTCAGGCTGAGCGTGCTGATGGCCCGGCTGCGCGCCCAGCTCCGCCAGTTCGAGCTGAGCGACGACGTCACCTTCCAGGTCGGCCCCTACAGCTTCCGGCCGGCGGCCAAGATGCTGGTCTCCGCCGCCGGGCACCGCATCCATCTCACCGAGAAGGAAACGGCGATCCTCAAATATCTCTACCGCATCGGCGACCGCCCGGCGAGCCGCGAGGTGCTGCTCGACGAGGTGTGGGGCTACAATGCCGGCGTCACCACCCACACGCTGGAGACGCATATCTACCGCCTGCGGCAGAAGATCGAGCAGCGCGGCGGCGAGCCGACGCTGCTCGTCACCGAGCCCGGGGGCTATCGGCTGGTCCGCTGACGGATGCGGGCGAAGGCCGGCAGCGGCGCGGCGTGGAGGACCTTGCGCACGCGCGGGCTGTCAGGCGAGTGATGCCGGTCGAGGACGCCCTGGACATAGGACAGGCGGCCATACCAGACGAAGGCCTGGACATAGGCGGCCAGCATCAGCAGCTCGAACCATTCCATCAAGATACCCCGTGTCATCGCTTGTCAGCGCGACCGGAGGGTTCCTCATGCCTCGGGGCGCTGCGATCGCCCTCTACCCTGCGTCTTTTCGGTAGCATATCGCTTTGCGTGAGCAAAGTGTCCTTTTCGCCACCTGGAGGCTACTCACATCTCGAGATCGACGGTCACGGGCACATGGTCGGAAGGCTGGTCCCAGCCCCGCGCATCCTTCAGCACCGATGCGCCGAGCACGCCGGCTGCCAGGTCCGGCGACAGCCAGATGTGATCCAGACGCCGGCCGCGGTCGGACAGTGCCCAGTCCCGCGCCCGGTAGCTCCACCAGCTGTAGAGGCGCTGCTCGGGCGGGATGACCGCCCGCACGGCGTCGACGAACCCGCCGGACCGCCGCAGCCGCCCCAGCGCCTCGACCTCGATCGGGGTGTGGCTGACCACGTCGAGGAGCTGGGTATGGCTCCAGACGTCGGTCTCGAGCGGCGCGATGTTGAGGTCGCCCACGAGGATGGTGCGCGCGACCCGCCGCGCCTCGAACCAGGTGGCGAGCTCGGCCAGCAGGTCGAGCTTGTGGGCGAATTTCGGATTGAGGTCGCGGTCGGGGACGTCGCCGCCTGCCGGAACGTAGAGATTGTGCAGCTCGACGCCGCCGGGCAGGCCCACCACCGCGTGCCGCGCATGGTCGATGCCGCACCAGCGCATGTAGCGGCACTCGGTGAGCGGCAGCTTCGAGAGCACCGCCACGCCGTGATGGGCCTTCTGGCCGTGGATGTAGAGGTGGGGAAAGCCGAGGCCGCGCGCCATGTCGGACGGGAAGCGCTCGTCCTCGATCTTGATCTCCTGCAGGCAGAGCACGTCGGGCTGCAGCAGGGTCATGGCCCTGGTCATCAGCGCTTCGCGCAGGCGAATGGAGTTGACGTTCCAGGTCGTCAGGCGAAGCCGCACAGCACCTCCTCAGCAAAGGGCGACGAGCGCGCAGAGCCGGGCCTCGCTCGCCGCCAGCACCCAGCCCTGCACCCGCACCGTGTCGCCGCGGCGGAACTCGGCCGACCGCGCCGCGTCCAGGCGCGAGCGCAGCAGCGGGCGGTCCATGCCTGCCAGCCGCTCGGGCGGCAGGGCGACGGCGCGGGCCAGCTCGGCGACCAGACCGTCGGCCGTCAGCTCCGGCTGCTGGCCCACGACCTCCCTGCCTATCGCCAGGGCGCTGTCTCGATGGTCGAGGGCATCGACCAGCGCGCCGGCCGGCGTGGGCGTGGCCGCGTAGGACGGCAGGGTGGCGGCGAGCGCCAGGCCGGTGCTGCCTGCCAGCATCGAACGACGGTCCATGGCGCTCATACCGGCTTCTCCTTGAGGTGATCGGCGAGCCTGAGGGCCAGCGCGATGAGCATGAAGGTCGGCGTGCCGATGCCGGGGGTCGCGAACACCGAGCTGCCGGCTATCCACAGATTGTCGATGCCGTGGACCTTGCAGTCCGGGTCGACGACGCCATCGGCGGGATCGGCGGACATCCGCGTGGTGCAGACATGGTGGAAGCCGCCATGGTTGTCCTCGGGCCAGGTCAGGTCGTCGCCTTCGACGATGGTCTGCATGCGGCCGATGCCGGCGCGCGCCACCTCGGCGGCCAGGAGCTCGGTCGAGCGGCGGACGGTCTGCTTGTCGAGCGGCGTCAGGCGCCAGTCGACGTCGACGCGCCGCATGCCCAGCGGATCGCGCTCCTCGCCCAGCGTCACCCGGCTGTCGGGATTGGGCGCCGGGATGGTCGCCACCACGACGTCGATGCGCTCGACCGGCACCTGGCCGTAGCGGGCGGTGTCGAACGCCAGCCCGGCGAGGCTGCCGAGATCGCCGGCGATGTTGGCGACATGGCGTCCGAGGTCGTCGGGAAAGCGCAGGTGCTTGATGTCGCGGCCGACCGAGCGGAACGAGGCGAAGCCCGGCGAGCTGTAGGCTTCGTCGGGCCTGGGCAGCAGCGCGAAGGTGACCGGGCAGATGCGCTCGCGGCGCTGGGCGGCCTCGGTGAGCGACAGGTGCGGGAAGATCCGCCCGCCCGGCACCGACTGCTTGTAGTAGAAGCCGATATCGACGCCCGGGTCGGTCGGCACGATCGTGCCGACCTTGCAGGCGTTGTGATCGGTGAAGTAGCGGCCGACGAGGTCGTGGCCGTTGCCCAGCCCCTCGGTCTGCACGCTGTCCGACGACAGCAGGAGGCGCGGGTTCTCGATGCCGCCGGCCGCCAGCACGTACCGCTTGGCGCGGGCGGCGATCTCGGGGCCGAAGCCGGCGCGGACGCGAAGGCCGGTGACGTGGCTGGCGTTGGGCTCGACCTCGATCTCGACGACGTTCGCGTTCAGGTAGATGCGAACGTTGGGCATGGCCTCGAGGTCGTTGCGGTAGATCTCGCCCAGCCGGTTCTGCCAGACGGTATGGACGTCGGTGGAGAACAGGCCCGGGTCGAGCGGCAGGCGCTTCTTGCCCAGCACCTGCTCCCAGTGCGCCGCGTCCCAGCCGCCCTTGGGCGTGGCGACGATCTGGGCGACCTCGGGGAAATAGGACTCGACGTCCTTGATCGAGATCGGCCAGCCGGTGTGCGGTATGTCCTCGCGCGGCTCGAACTCGTAGGCATGGAACGGCATGCAGTGGCCGCCCCAGTGGTTGGTGGTGCCGCCGAGATAGCGCAGCCGGCACACGTCCAGCTCGTAGTAGGGAAGGCCGATGTTCTTGCCCACGTACAGGGCCTGGGTGTCGGCCTCCAGCTCCTCGCCGCCGCTTTCCAGGATCGCCACCTGCAGCGAGGTTCCGGCGAAGGCGCGGGCGAGGGTGATTCCGGCGGCACCGGCGCCGATGACGCACAGGTCGGCCTCGATGACCGTGCCTGCGCCCAGCGAACGCGCGTCAATGAGCATCCGTTCTACTCCGAATTCGCGACGGCCGGCGTCAGTCGACCAGCAATATGCTGTCCACCGGGTCGAAAGCCAGCCAGCAGCCCAACCCGGGTGCCAGATCGGCATCGGCCGCACGCGTGGCGTTGTGACGCGTGCAGCTCATGCGCTGCCCGTCCGCCGTCCGCACATAGACGTGGCTGACATTGCCGAAATAGGCGAGCTGCTCGATCGTGCCGGCGATGCTCACCAGTACGCCTGACGGCTCGGCGAGCGCCAGGCGGATCTTTTCCGGCCGCACCGCCAGCGTCGCCGTGGCGGGGGCCGTTCCGGTGAAGGGCACGTCGAAGGTGCCGAGAGCCGGATTGTGGACCCTGGCCCTGCCGTCGGCCACGCCGCGGACCTCGACGTCGAACAGGTTCATCGCCCCGATGAAGCCGGCGACGAAGCGGCAGTTGGGCTGCTCGTAGAGCTCGCGCGGGGCGGCGAGCTGCATGATCCGGCCCTTGCTCATGACCGCGATGCGGTCGGCCATGCTCAGCGCCTCGTCCTGGTCATGCGTCACCACGATGAAGGTGATGCCGACCTCGTGCTGCAGCCGGACCAGCTCGAGCTGCATCTCCTCGCGCAGCTTCTTGTCGAGGGCCGAGAGCGGCTCGTCGAGCAGCAGCACCTTGGGCCGCTTGACCAGGGCGCGGGCCAGCGCCACGCGCTGCCGCTGGCCGCCGGAGAGCTGGTCGGGCTTCCTGGCGGCGAAGCCGTCGAGGCGGACCATGCTCAGGGCATCGGCGACGCGCGGGCCGATCTCGGCCTCGGGCGTGCCGCTGACCTTCAGGCCGTAGCCGACGTTCTCCTCGACCGTCATGTGCGGGAACACGGCGTAGGACTGGAACACCATGTTCACCGGCCGCCGGTTCGGCGGCACCCGCGACATGTCCTGGCCGTCGATGAGGATCTGCCCCTCGGTCGGCTGCTCGAAGCCGGCGATCATCCTGAGCAGCGTGGTCTTGCCGCAGCCCGACGGGCCCAGGAGCGCGAAGAAGGCGTTGGTCGGGATGTCGAGGTCGACGCGCTCGACGGCGTTGAAGCTGCCGAAGCGCTTGGCGATGCCGCGGAGCTGGACGATCGCCGGCTGGGTCGCGGGGTCGGCCATGGCGGCTCAGGCCTCCTGCTTGGCCGGCGATTGCAGCCGGATGGCGATGACGGTGAGCAGAATGGTCATCACGATCAACACCGTCGAGGCGGCGTTGACCTCTGGTGTCGCACCGAAGCGTACCATCGAATAGACCTTGACCGGAAAGGTCAGCGTCTCCGGCCCGGAGGTGAAGAAGGTGATGACGAAGTCGTCGAGCGACAGCGTCATCGCCAGAAGGCCGCCGGCGATCAGGCCGGGCTTCATGTAGGGCAGGGTGACGTTCCAGAAGGTCTGCCACTCCGAGGCGCCCAGGTCCTTCGAGGCTTCCTCGAGCGAGCGGTCGAAGCCGGCCATGCGCGAGCGGACGACCACGGTGACGAAGGGGAAGCTGAAGGCGACGTGGCTGACGATGATCGAGGACAGGTCGAGCGGCCAGCCCATGCCGGTGGGCCAGCCGACCCGGCTGAAGAACACCAGCAGCGCCACGCCCATGCAGATCTCGGGGATGACGATGGGCAGGGCGCTGGCGGCCTCGACCGCCGAGCGGCCGGGGAAGCGGAAGCGCCACAGCGCCAGCGCCAGCAGTGCGCCGATGATCGTCGAGATCACGGTCGAGACCAGCGCCACGACGATGCTGTTGCCGAAGGCCTCGATCAGCGAGTCGTTGCGCAGCGCCCGACCGTAGTAGTCGAGCGTGAAGCCCTGCCAGACGATGTTGCGGCGGCTGTCGTTGAAGCTGAAGGCGACGAGGCAGACGATCGGCGCATAGAGGAAGACGAACACGCCCAGCAGCCAGAGCCGCAGCCACCAGCGGCGGGTGTAGTCGAGCGGACCGGGCTTCTCAGCCATGCGCCGCCTCGCGGCCGCCGAGCCAGGCCCGCAGCGCCAGGAAGACGAAGGTCAGGTAGAGCAGGATGAACGACATGGCGGCACCGAGCGGCAGGTTGTTCGCCGACTTGAACTGCCGCTCGATGACGTTGCCGATGAGCTGGCTGTCGGGGCCGCCCAGCAGGTCGGAGATCAGGAAGGTGCCGAGGGCCGGAATGAACACCAGGATCACGCCCGAGACGATGCCCGGCATGGCCAGCGGCACCGTCACCGAGAACAGCGTGCGCCACTGGCCGGCGCCGAGATCGAGGCTGGCCTCGAGATAGCTGCGGTCGAGCCGCTCCAGCGTGGCGTAGAGCGGCAGCACCATGAAGGGCAGGTAGACGTAGACGATGCCGAAGATGACGGCGGTGTTGTTGTAGAGCAGCTCGAGCGGCTGGAAGCTCTCGCCGAACAGCCCGCCCAGGCCGATCGGCGTCAGCAGCGTCCTGGCCCCGCCCCACAGCCATTCGAGCGTCCAGTTGACATAGCCCTGGCCGCGCAGCACGGCGATCAGGGCATAGGTGCGGATCAGCAGGTTGGTCCAGAACGGCAGGATCACCAGCATCAGCATCAGGGGCTTGATGCGGGTCGGGGCGAAGCTCACCGCCAGCGCCACCGGAAAGCTCAGCACCAGGCACAGCGCCGTGGCGACGGCGGCGATCCAGAACGACTTGAAGAACAGGCCGAGATAGAGCGGATCCAGCGCCTGGAGATAGTTGGCCCAGGTCCAGGTGACGACGATGTCGGCCGGGCCCGAGCGCTCGCCGAAGGCGATGGTCCAGATGAAGCCCAGCGGAATCAGGAAGAAGACCACGAGCCAGACGAGCCCCGGCAGGAGGAACGTCCAGAACACCCAAGGCTGGTTGCGCCAGTTCTCCACGCCGCGGTCTTCTCCCCGCCCGGTCTCGGCTCAGGCGGCGAGCACCCGCGTCAGCGAGCTCTCGTACAGACCCTCGACCTCCTCGCCCTTGTAGGTCGCGAACTCGCACTTCGCGAGTGTCGAATCGTCAGGATAGATCGCCGTGTTGCTGCGGTCCTCCTCGGGGATCAGCGGCAGTGCCGCCTGGTTCGGGCAGGCGAAGCGGATCTCCGAGGCGATCTGCGCATGCACCTTGCCGTCGAGGATGTAGTTGATGAAGGCATGGGCGTTGTCGAGGTGCGGAGCGCCCTTTGGGATCGCCATGGTGTCGACCCACAGCAGCGCACCTTCCTCGGGCACCACGTAGTTCAGGTCGTCGTCCTCGGCCATCACCTGGCTGATGTCGCCCGACCACTCCATGCACACGTCGACCTCGCCCGAGATCAGCAGATCCTGGCCGGTGTCGGGCGCGAAGGCCTTGATGTTGGGCTTGGCCTTGATCAGCACCTCGGTCGCCTTCTCGACCTCGTCCTTCGAGGTCGAGTTGAGCGAGTAGCCGAGATATTTCAGCGCCATGCGGACGACGTCGGCGTCGTTCAGCAGCGAGATCCGGCCCTTGTACCGGTCGGAGGCCAGGAGGTCGGCCCACTTGGTGGGCTCGCCCTTGGACTTGCGGTAGCCGATGCCCTGCGTGCCCCAGAAGTAGGGCACGTTGTGCCTGAGCCCCTTGTCGTAGTCGGGATCGGCGAAGCGAGGTGCGACGTTGGTGATGTTCGGCAGCTTCGCATGGTCGAGCGGCTGCAGCATGTCGGCGACGATCATCCGCTCGACAAAGTTGTTCGACGGGAAGATGACGTCGTAGCCGGGATTGCCCTCGCGCAGCTTGGCGAACAGCTCGTCGTTGCTCGAGAAGAGGTCGTAGCGCACCGAGATGCCGGTGGCATCGGTGAACTCGTCGAGGGTGTCCTCGCCGATATAGGTGTCCCAGTTGTAGACGTTGACCTGCTTTTCCTGGGCCATGGCCAGCCTCGGCAGCGTCGAGGCGGCAACGGCGACGGTGAGCGTCCGGCTGAGGAAGGCGCGGCGCGCCAGGATGGCGCCAGGCAGCGGCGTGGGGCGACGGGGCATCGGGCCGACTCCGGTCTTTGTCGAGCGGGGCTCGATCGTTGCCGCACCTTCACAACACGATCCGAGGCTTGTCAACGGAAGCGCCCGGCACTTTCGGCAATGTAACCTTCAGCCCATGCGGCCGGCCGGCTACAAGGGCGGCATGCAGCTCGTCCTCGATGCGGCGGCCATGCTCTGGCTGGCTGCCGGCGCCATCCTCGGCCTGCTGGCGGGCCTCTGGCTCGGCTCCGGCCGCGACCGGCGCTCGGCGGCGCTGCTGGCCCGGCTGGAGGAGCAGCGGCAGGCCGAGACCGAGGCGCT
>JRYC01001121.1_pt1 | contig 13394 bp, 13 predicted proteins | sample 235301 | NCBI WGS metagenome assembly JRYC01 (sample SAMN03074211, study PRJNA261470) | activated sludge metagenome | biome: Common Effluent Treatment Plant; feature: Wastewater; material: Activated sludge; isolation source: activated biomass of a common effluent treatment plant treating...
GTGCCCGATGCCGTGATAACATGCAGCCACAGCATTGGGAATCTCGGCGCCTAATTGTGCATCCACGAGCGCGCACAATCCCCGTGCGTCTTCAATGGTGCCTCCCAGGGAAAGTAACGTCTCCATAAATCCGTGATAGAAACCAAACGAACAGTATGCTGTTTTTTTGCTGATGGCCAGCGATTCAGTTGCGATATACTGACGATAAGATTCTTTTCCAATAAGGTGAGTGAAATCATGGCAGCTACTGCCGAACGATGGATCACGATCTACAGAATCTGCCAGTGCGTCAAGCGCAGCGTCGGGGCCAAAATATCCTAAGGCCCGCTCAATCGCATGACGGATGCAGGTCGTTTTTTCCTCGGCTTGTGCGGCAACGCAGGAGGCAAGCCACCTGGTGGTCACGCTGCGCACAAATACCGCGCTTTGAAAAAACCACGCACCAGCACTCAACAGAAGCGCTGCGCATATGATGCCCAGTAGAATACGTTTTTTCATGGAACCACAGTAATCACACCCGTGTAATACGGGGAGAGATGATCATGGAAGCTCCACTCTCCCAGTGTATCAAAAACAAACGACCACGACTCAGTTGCGACAAGCGGCTCCTTGGGATCAAAGGCCGGATAGATTCCGTGGGACGGATGAAGGTCACTTGCCGGCCAGAAAAATTTTCCGGTTGTTGTGGTAAACGTTACCTCTGTGCCGTTGCGTATATGAACAACATCCGGAGAAAAGCCTTCCTCAGTCAGCACGATGGTAAGGGCGCCATCTACGACAGTCTCTTCTTTATTCTCTCTCTTCAAAAACCATGCTCCCACGACCAACAGCAGAATAATACTTCCTATCATATATTTTTTCATAAAGACTCCTTTCTTAAACATTGATGTTTATATGGATCCTGCAATGACTCGCAATACGTCTTCCAATTAGCAGAATTCTCAGCAAAACTAAATGACGCATAGCCAATGATTCCCTCAAAGCATCGTGATTCCAGGCTATATCCCCGCGCAATCTCACAAAACCGCTGCGCATCTGCAACATAGCGCAATGGATCAATCTGTACCATGCGCATAGCAACACCCGCAAAACACAATGATTGCACGCCTGACGGAAGCTGCATGCAATAGTCCGCCAGCTTCTTTTCACCGCCCGGCTGCGTCATCCATCGGACAGTTAACTCATTCATGACGATATACACACAATCCTCAGTTTCCTTATCATTTCCGGCAAATGAACAGAACTGCCGATATCCATCGGGTGTTTCCAGCTCTGAACGGAATGCTGCGAATGACTCCATTCTGCATTGCCGCCAGTACGCACCATATGCACTGCAGAACGCGGGAATATTTTCTTTTGTCGGTTTTATATCCCGCACGAGTGCGATGTCTTCCGGATCTATTCCCTGAAATACGCTCATAAACACACCGCCTGCGCACGTTTCCATAAACTCCCGCGTATCCGGATCAGGGACTACTTTTTTGCAAATCGGTAATGCTTTGGCGGGGTCGCCTGCAGAAATATACATGGCCAAATGTCCCAATGCGTGATAACACATGGAGCGGTCAATCTCAGACGGCGTAAAACCGGGCCGCGCTTCGCAGACGGTCCGCAGGTCAGGCAGTACTTCCTCAAGCTGCTCGTCCCTTAAAACATCCTGTCCACGAAATCGTTGCACCAATGATCCATGCAGGCATCCGTAATTACAGATCGCCACGGGACAGCGATTGAGCACATCTTTCCACCCATCCGGATGCTTTGCGCTTTCCCGAAAAGAAATATCATGCGCCAGCACATGACAGTACAAAAACTCTGGGTCGTTGTCCTGCACTATCTGGGTGATAGCAAATGCATCCTCCATCGAAATACGGTTCATCAGCTTAGGAATTTCTTTTTCATAACAAGAGGGACGGTATGTTGCTTGGGCACAAATCTTCAGCACAGTGGCGGCCAAAGCAGGATTTGAAGATCGCTGTAAGAAAAACAATGCGATACCAATAATTATCAATGTCAGTAAAAGTATTTTTTTCATGGATTTTCCTGGGTACTGCTCAACCTTCGACACATCTGCTGCAGTTGCATCTGTGGCAGAGATCCGCAAATAGCCTGCGCTTTGGACTGGGAGTACCATTGGCGAAAATAGGAAAAAATGTATTCAAAACATCCATTTTGTTCCTCTCCAGTAAGATATTCCGATCCGCAGAATGCAATCGGTTTTTCATATTCCACCCCCGGCTTCCCATGTTCCAGAAACCCATACGCATACCCCTGAATACAGGCGATGCGCAGCCGCTGCTGCAATCTCCTGCAGGCTGCCAGAATATCACTGTGATCCGCGGCCTCCACGCGTTTTGCTCCCAACGGAGCGGCGAGATTAATCATCGCATGCTGAGCAAACCGATCATTTTCTATCGCTTCTACAAAACCAGCAGCCTTCACAATATTATTGCCTGCAACATCAAGGAGCGTAATATTCAGACTCATATAGCAAGCGTCCTCAAACAATGGTTCGTACAGCCGGCATATCCATAACGGGTCATCCACCCTAGCGCGCAGATTGTATTCTCCATTCTGATAAAAGGTGGCAATACCATTAAACACACCGGTTGCGCAGCGGGAAAGCTCAAGTTCAGTCGTTGCGGCTTTGTGACAAAGATCCAGTGCCGGAGCGATCATCGCCTCCTCATTGCCCCAAGTCTGCGGATTATGATTATTGACCGTCCCGTGCCCGATGCCGTGATAACACTGCAGGTTCGCATCAGGCGCATCTTTCGCAATTTTACTATCCACATACGCGCAAAACTCGCGCGCCAGCTTCATATCCCCTCCCCGGGCAGCCAACTGCTCCATGAATCCGTGGTAAAACCCATAGGAACAATAGGCAGTCTTTGCGGTCACGTCGAATTTTTTCCCCCGCACAAACAACTCATGTGCAGCCTTGCCCAGCGTATGAGTGAGAGAATGACATGTCAATCCGAACGACGGATCACGATCATATCGCCGTGCAAGCTCATCAAGAGCCGCAGACATTCCCCGCTCATGAAGCCACACATCAATCCAGCTCCCGACACACCGCTCCGGATCACCCTGAAGCTCCTTCTCGCAGGACTCCAGCGCAGCCCTTTTCTGCTCCCAGGCATTCTGCTGCCACACATGCACACCGAGCACCAGTACCACACCGGCCAAGACTACTGCCGCCAGCGCCAATAAGAATGTTTTTTTGGTGAATCGTTTATTTACTTTTTGCATAACGACGCATATTCCTGGGGAATTTGATTACACACTGCGGCATAGGCACTTGTTCCGCTGGTATAAAACGATACAGCGCCCAAAAAATGGCGGAAACACAACGATTTGTCCGACTCTTCAGACACCTGAGAGCAAAACAGAACAGATGAATCCTGAGAATTCTCCCCACCCCAGTACAGTGAGTTTACCAAATGGACCATGCACTGTTGACGACCAAAAGCAGTTGGCGCCAATGCACATTTTTCGTACATGAGACGGGCCTGTTCGTTTGATATCGTATCAACCGTACGGATATCGTTTTTGATAACAACATTCACGAGTTCTTTTCCAAAACCGCGAAAACAGGCACCCTGATTGGATGATTCCGCAGGCAGCCCCATGCACAATGCAAATGCATCACGAATCGCCTCAGGCGTGGGATCAGTGAGATCTGATCCGACAACCGTAAACAGATGAGGCGTTATATATTCATAGCACATCCCTTGTGCCTGCTGAGGAACATACGAAGCATTGCAGGGAGCAAGCGGGTCAGCCGTGGAGAGAAAAATGGCCGATTGCTTCTCCCAGGCTGTTTTATCGTGATCGCCTCCGGATATAAGCTCCATAAGCGCTCCTCCCACACACTCTACCGGCTCGCGGCTGGAAAATCCTCCCGGAACAATCCGGCCGCACATTGCCACCGCGTCCTCAAAATCATACCCGGTGACGGCTAAAATCCCATGTCCTAGCCCATGGAAGCACATCGTATAGGCACCCGCCCCTCCGGGCGCCTGCTTGCAGGCCTGCGCTATATCATTCAAGGCGGCTTCACCCCGATCTAAATACAGCCCGACGACAATCGTATGCGAACAGGCGTTGCGAAACTCCTGGGTGCAGAATCTCATACCGTCTTTTCCTTTTTGCTTATACAAAATATCCCCGATGACATGCCCCAGGAGGTGTATATCCGTGCCTTCCGGCAGATCCGCCCGACCTAACAATTCAAATGCATACTCACCGCCCTTGCGCTGTGCGCTTTGTTCGAAAAACCGCTTCAGATCTGCAAATGATTCACTGTGCTGCGAAATCATCGCAAGCTCAGGGTATGAAGGATGAAGCCTGTTCCAGTAGCTTACGGCCAAAAATATTCCTGCTGCCGTACCCACGCACAGCACCACCACAAGAAATATCCGGCGTAAAAAAGATGGCTGCATTATCAAAATTATAGCATTGAATCTACTTGACAATGCAGCATACAGGACATACGCTGAATTTGTATTTATTATTTGTTTCCTTGCCTATGCGGAAAGGTGCCCAGAAATCATCACAAAATACCCAGCAGGGCAACACACAGGCCTTTATCCTTATCATTCTGCTTATCTTTTTGGTCGTCCAGGCGCTTATCTTGTGGCGCAACGGGATGATTCCTACAATAATCCAAAGCATCTTTCCGGCCTCTTCAGTCCCCGGCACCACCTCCACGGAGACGCCGGGTGAAACATCAAGTAACCCCACTCCCACTCCCATTGCATTACGGCGTGGCCCCGTGACCAGTAATGTCGGATACGGAAGAGAAACACAGGGCCCTCTGGTGACCCGCCTTGTTTTAAGTGAAAATGACCCCCGCGTGGGAGAGCGGCAAACCATTACTGCAACAGTAGAATACGCCGCTCCCATAATCTCCGTCACTGCAACAGTGCATACAGATAATGGCACCAAAACCCTTCCTCTTGCGCGGACTTCCGGAAATCAAACAACAAGCCAATGGGAAACCACCTGGACGGTTGATGACACGCTTATGAATATGTACATTGTCTATATTGCGCCGACGGCAAGCGATAATACATCCAATAATTTTGACTTTCCAAAGAGAAGCCCATGAAAAAAATTCTTATTTTTTTTCTACTTTTGGGCTTCGGTCTGACTCTCCCTTCCTCAGTCTTTGCCGCAGCATGCACATTTAATTTCAATAGTGACACCACACTCTCCTCTTCCTGTGAAATTACAACTGACACCGCAAACGGCCCACAAGGCTGCTCTACTGAAGACTCAACAGGCAATAGTGCGGGACTCACTCTGACAAATGGCATGGCGCTTACTATCCAAGCCGGTAGCGTTGGTTCGACGCGCCTAGTCACCGGCCAGATTACTATAAACGGCGCCAACACGCGTCTTATTATCGAAGATCCAAATGCAGAAGCAAGCTTTGGCGGTGGCGCGGCACTCTGGGTTACCGACGCTGATGCTGATGGCTGGTCAGCTAACATCAATAATGTGTTTACCTCAACTGCTGCCGGGCGGCGGCGGGAATGCCTCATGCGCGGCACCACCAATGACTGCAATGACAACGCCTACTCTGTGGCAAATAGCTGCTACTCCTATGGACAGTCTTGGTATTACGGCTATGGACAGTCTTGGTATTACGGCTATGGACAGTCTTGGTATTACGGCTATGGACAGTCTTGGTATTACGGTTACAGTCAGTCAACGTATTACGGCTACAGCTATGGGCAGTCGAATTACAGCTTCGGATGCTTCCTGGCTGGAGAAATGGTCCGCATGGCAGATGGCACGCAAAAACCCATTGAAAGTATCGTTATAGGGGATGCAGTAATCTCATGGAATATTGAAGAAAACCGGTCCGTCGTTCGCAGGGTGGTCAAAACGTTCGTCCACAAAAATAACCCGGGCGGCTACCTTATCATCAACGGATCGCTGAAAGTAACAGCCAATCATCCTATGTGGGTGCACACCTCTTCTTCCTGGCAGGAAGCAGGCACGTTGCGTATCGGTGACATACTGCTGGACGCTCAGGGGCAAACATTGACCGTGTTTTCCATAGAATATGCAGAGGGATCTCCTACGGTGTACAACATCGGGGTAGAAGGCCCGGAACATAACTTCTTCATAGGCGGCATATTGGTACATAACAAAATCTAACCTGGATGAGCAACCGCCGCACACATGTGATCGTTTTTTTCTCCGCTGCCATCATCATGTCTCTTGAGCTTGTCGGTTCCCGCATCATCGCACCTCATCTCGGAAGCTCGCTTGTCGTATGGACCGCGCTTATCACCGTCGTTCTGGGCTCGCTTGCGGCAGGAGGATGGTGGGGGGGGAAGGCGGCAGACCACAACACATCGCCGGCGTTCCTTTCCAGGCTTCTTCTTTTGTCTTCGGTTTATATTCTTATAGTTGCCTGGGCAAAAGAACCCCTTCTGACAGTCATCCGCAACACCATGTTTGACATACGCATATCAGCGCTCGCTGCAACCGGCGCCATACTTGCTGCTCCCAGCTTTCTGTTGGGAGCTGTCCTGCCTTATACAGTAAAACTTACTTTTTCATCCCGACAGAAGCTGGGAAGACACGTCGGTAATCTGTATGCACTATCGACAATCGGAAGCATTGTCGGAACCCTGGCGACTGGGTTTTATCTTCTCTCTTACCTGGGTAACACATTGCTTTTGCGGGGCATTGGCATAGCACTCTTGCTCCTGGCGCTGGTAAACGGCTCTCCTTTTCCTACAAAACACCGGCTGCACAATCTCTGGATATTTTTTTTCCTGATTTGCTTCCTGTTCACTCCTCCACGGCCGGCCAACTGGGTGGAAGATGCGGACACCCAATACGGACGCGTTATTATTCTGGATCACACTGATGCGCTAACGGGCGTCACAGCCAGATCCATGCAGGTAGATCTATCTATCATGTCGCGTGTGAGCATAGGAAGCGACACGCTGATCGACAATGTGTATTATTTTTTTCAATTAGGCGACTATTTTGCTCCCGGAATAGATCATGCGCTCATGCTGGGGGGCGGGGGCTACGTGTTTCCGAAAAACTTTCTCTCTGTGCATGAACGCGCCAGCATAGACGTCGTTGAAATTGATCCGAAGATCACACAACTTGCCTATAAGTACTTTGATCTCCCCCAGAACCCCCGGCTCACCATCTATCACGAGGACGCACGCACTTTTTTAAACAAAAATACGCAAACATACGATGTGATTTACAGCAATCTGTATAATGCCTCAGGCACTATCCCCTTCCACACCATCACCAAAGAGGCGATAACGCAGATCTCAAACGCCCTTAACGAAGATGGTGTCGTGCTTGTTAATATTGTGGGGCCGGTGGAAGGGACTGAGGGTGCATTCACAAGATCCGCATATCATACGTACAAATCCGTGTTCCCCAACGTGCTGCTTTTCGCCCACCCAAGGCACTCCTTTCTGGTTGCGCAAAAAAATCCGTACACAGCCTTACCTCAGAGCACAAATCCAACAATCTCGCGCCTTCTTTCCATGCACTACACAGCACCTATTCCTGCCGATGTACCGATTCTCACGGATGACTACGCACCGGTAGACCAGATGTTCCATGGATTTGTGCACTAATCAGTGCTTTGTTCATATGCCACCTGCTCAGCAAGCAGCGCCTGGCAGGGAAACTGAGGCTCATCCTCTTTTATGCGGTCACATATCTCATCCCCCAATCTGACCTGAGGATCTGATTCGGCAATACCCCAAAAAACGCCTGACAGACAGGGCTCAATAAACTCCCGGGTCTTGCGGCAGCCGGCAATCAGAGAAGTACTATCTTGTTTATAGAAAAACGCCATTGCCTCCCCCAGCACAAAAAAACACTCCGATTGTCTGTCAGGAGAGATGGTCCGGCAGATTGCCGCAGCAGCATCCGGATCGCCGCTTGCCAACAGCTGCTTTTCTCCGGCAAGAACCATACATTGAGTTTTAAATATTCCTTCAAAGCCCGCACACCAGGAGAGCGTATCTTCAGGGTAGGTAAGATCCGATGCAAGCAGACTTCCCTCACCGTATTTTTCCATCAAAGCACCTGAAAAACAGCGTATCTTCCCAAAATCGCTGCCAAGAAGCGAACAGAGACTAATGGCCTCCTCCAGACTACCCACGATGCTTCCCACGCCATGACCGATGCCATGAAAGCATGCCCGTTGAAACTTTGCGCCCTCCTGCGAGCACAGAGAAGGAATATGCTGAGCAATATCCTCTCCTCCCGCCACAAGGGATTCAACGAATCCATGAAAGCATCCGGAAGAGCATATATGAGTACACCCGTTTATCCCAGTGGTATCTGCGACATTTTCCCCAGCCCGCTGTCCGATCACATGTGCCACATCATGACACAGGTAATAGTGCCCCACACCGAAAGGGCCGTCTTCCGAAAGGACAGTGGCCAAACCGTTCATTAACTCTTTGGTGTCATACTGTTGCGCCTGTGCGCGAAGGTGCGTGCGAAAACACACAACGAATGCAGTTCGCTTCATTTCTTGCCCGCAATCCTTTTGAATCTGACGGAGAATATCCGCCGCAGATGTGCCGCCAAAATTGTGCACGATGCTCATGCTCACAAGCATGAAAAAAACGATCAGAAGAAACTTGTTCATGCCATGGTGTGCTTACTCAAGTCGGATTTTCCTTTGCACTATCTCACCTGACAATAAACGTGCGGGACTATCCTGCTGGTCAAACTGACCATCCCCATTATCTTCATATACAACAACGACAACATCGCCCGGCAATGCCTCTTCGTCAGGATCAAAAAGCACGTTCACATTTCGGTAGGCTCCTGCAGGCAATGCAAGCGGAATCGCGGGCAAGCGCAAGGCTGGACGTCCGTATATATCTGCTTCATGGGGCACGACAAAACCCGGACGGAATAGGCGCACATCCTCAATGTGCAAAGCAGTGCCCAGCGGTTGGTCATAAACGGTCAAAGACCAGCGGGGCAAAAAAAGATACAGCAATACCGCTATTATCCCTGCTGCAATAACAACACCGGCAGCCAGTAGTATGATTTTTATCCGCGGAACAATCATTATCTTCACCATATCCTAGGAATTCTTTTTTTACAATTATCGTGACTTAAATTGCGTTCTGGCCAGAATGGATTGTGCGGGTGGAATATTTATACCGTACTCTCCGGCAAGAATAGATTGATCTTCTCCTGCAATAACAAGGCCCGTAATAAGAGTGCCGGGCGCCACGAATACATCGGAATCAATGAGCGGATGAGTAATGTCTTCATAGACGCCGGGCTCCAGGATATCAGACAGCACAATAAAATTACCTTCCGAAACCGAATACAAAACAAAAAATCCAGGCTGGCTAAGCTTGACCGCCTGAATATAGACGCTTCCCTCAATCACTTGGTCATCAATATGCAGAAATGCTTGCGTGCGATACCACGCTAGCAAGCCAATCCCGATAAGAAGGAAGGAAAGAATGGCTCCTGCGGCGATGATATTTTTGCGACTTTTCATGATGCTTGGTATGGTAATTGTAGTATATAATGATAGGTATGGATATGCCTGCCCCATCACCAGCGCCGTTGCCTCCTTCCGCTCCATCGGCCACACCTAATCCAGCACCCCAACAAGCGGTACACAGGTCGTCTAGCATGCCCAGAGCAGGCTGGTGGACGCTGGGGGGGATCGGAGTAGCGACGGCAATTGCGCTCAGCATCTATGTTTCCTTTCATCTTTTGTATCCGAACAGTCTGGAAATAACAAATCAAAGCATATATGACGCTGTCTCCGTGCGCTCCCTAGTGTTAAAAGCTCCCAAGGGCGGGTTTTTGGTCACATACCGGCTCTTAAATACAATTTTACCCGACAGCGTCATTGCATCAAGCTACTATCTTTTTCCTGACACGTATACAAATTTTCGCATTTTTCTATCTCCTGAGGTGAACGCTGATACGCTCAGCGACACGCTGCTTGCAGGCGCGGTCTATGAGGACACCAACGAAAATAAAGTTTGGGACGGACCAAGCATTGATAAACCACTCAAAACGCTGCTGGGTCAACCGGTCATAAGCGTATTTCGTAATACCAGGCTGCCTGAGGATTTCACAGAAACCCCATGAGGCATAAAACTATCCTCCTCTTTTTGGGGGCAGCGCTGCTGACGCTCACCGCTGTCACCCACCAAATCAAGAAAACGGTGTCACCCTCTCCGTCCTATGCACAGGAAGAAAGCCGCTTGCGCGCGCTTCCTGCTTCTACCGATACGTACATCAGCCTCGGAATACTTTATGCAACGTATGATGCCTTTGAAAAAGCCTTGCAGGCTTTTCAGCAGGCACTAGAGCTTGATCCTGCAAATGATCTGGCGCACATATGGTTGGGAAATATATATATTAAATTAAACAGGCTTGCTGAGGCACAAACCCTCTTTGAGGAGAGGCTGAGCACTGACCCAGCGGACGCCAGCGGCCTTGCCGGTCTGGGCCGCGTAGCATACAGCAGAGGAGAATACGATAAGGCGGAAAAGCTTTTTATTGAGGCCGGCGCCACATTTGACCTTGGAAAATTATATCGCGTTTTAGGACGCTTTAAGGAATCAGAAAAAGTCTTTCTGGACGCCATTAAAGACAAATCCACTGATACGTCGCTTCTGATGGGCTTAGGGTATCTGTATGTGCACAGCGACAGGCTGCCGGAAGCAGAAGAAACGTTCCTAAAAGCTGTTGCCATAAACCCGAAGGATGAAATAGCACAAGGCGGACTGGGTGACACATACCGAAGAATGGGTCGCTACGATGATGCATTTACAGCATTTGCCAAAGCGCAGGAAATTAATCCTGATGCGGACATTTTTACCGGCCTCGGGGATTTATATATGGAGCTGGGACGCTTCGAGGAAGCGGAAAAAGTTTTTTTGCGCGGGCTTGAAGTAAACCCCAAAGCAGAACGCTACAATGGCCTGGGGAATGTATATCGCATGATGAAGCGATATGAAGATGCCAAAGCCATGTATCGCAAGGCGATAGAAATAAATCCCGCAATTATTTCTGTGCTACCCTTGGCAAGAATCCTGATAGAAGAAAATAACCATGAGGCAGCCGAAAAACTTCTGCTGACTGCGCGAGATACACCCAACTGGCAAGAAGCTCAATCAATGCTTTCGGAGATTTCTATCTCCTCTACCCGATAAATCAGAAAGTGCGGCGTTGAAAAGGAGTTTCGCATGTTCTTTTTCGAGGTAAAACGCACGTCATCAGAAGGAAGAAGGAGATACTGCAGCGCGCTTGGCTCATTTCGGAGCATTTTTGTAACCCACCAGAAAGATATCTGAGTTTTTCCATTTATCCGTTCCGGCAACAGAGAGTGTTGTTCATCAAAAAAATAAAGCAACTCAAACCATGAATGTTGTCCTTGAGGATACACAAGTGTAAACGGCGTGCTCCCCGCGTCCCTGGCAATATATTCAGCTATCGCTTTTTTTTCTGTGTAATCAAATATAGAAGCGTCATGTAAGCCTCCCAAAGTATAAATTAAAGAAAAATTAACAAAAAAATACGCGCACACTGCGATCGTTGCAATCACGCGCCACCTGGAAACAAAAAGCATGCGATGAATACAGTGGGCCGCGACCAAAAAGAGAATCGGAACGGCAAAAAACATCCGCGTAAGGATCCACTCGGATAATCCTGCGCCCCTGTGGTAATATACCTGCGCGACCCAGGGAATTGGTAAGAACAAAAACAAGAACCAGAGAAATATTTTATGCGGCAGCTGCAATTTTTTTCGCCATACAAAAATACCCGACAAGAGCCGTATCAATGTCCATCCTCCCACAAGGATCAATAATCCTGCCAACAAATATTGGGGCCATGATAACAATAGGCTAGATGCTGCAACTCCCATGCTCACCAACACAGTGCCAATGAATCGCTCAAATACTTCCCTGACTGCTCCATTAAAAGTCCACTCGCCTGCTGTTTTCATAAGTTGCGTGACAAACGCCTGTTGTACGATAAAAGGCAAATGAAAACCATTGGTTGCTTCATAATATAGCGTGGGCGACATGGGCAGAATCGTCGCCACGAGCGTCCCCAAAAGCATCTGCCATGTTTTTGGTCGTATGCGGTATAAAACTATACAAAAAAGAAGGAAGAAGAAAAATAGATAACCGGAACTATGCACCTGAGAAACTGCTGCTGCGCCAAAGCCTAAAAGCGGCCAATAGCCTTCTTTTTTGTAAAGCACACCGGCCAGTCCCACAAGTGAAATAAGCACAAACAAGGGCTGGAGCGTCGGCGTCCATATTTCGTTTCCATATGCCACCATCCAGAAAGAAACCGCATAGAAAAAAGCCGCGATAAGTCCGGTTCTCTTATCAAAAAACATACGACCTGCCACATACATAAGAAGAATTCCCAGCGCGTTTAAGACCGATAAGATCTGCACAATTCCCGAAGGATTGAAGTGAGTCGCGATTGCTATGGGGAGCATAAAATACAAATAAAACGACCCGTGATAAATTAACGCCTCCTGGTCCGGGCTTTCTCCCGGTTCTCCCCGGATAGGCAGACGGGAGTATTCTCCGGTCTTAATGGCATCATGCATATCCTGCCAGACGTACATATTCATAGCCTGATCCCAGGAAAACATGAAGTGCTCATTGGATTTGTAAAGACGGAGCAATGTCCCCACACACAGAAATACTGCAAGAAAGAAAAAAACCGCCTGTTTTCGCAGAGACATACATATCATTATAATGAGCAGGATGCTATCCTGTGCAAGCCGCCTCTGCTAAAAAGTGTTTTGCAATGATTGCAAGAGCTTCTCTCTTCTCACCTGTATAAAAATACACTAGTATACAAGTATGAGCGCGTGGTTTTCACCCATACTTCTTCTTTTGCTTATTTTCCCGGTGTTTCTTCCGTTTACGCAGGATTTTTATGAAACCACAAAATGGTATGCGCTGGGCAGCATCGCTCTTTTTACTTGCCTGTGGTGGTCTATCCAGACACTTAAAGCACGTGTCGCAATATTTCATCCGGGGCGCACCTTCTGGAGCCTGCTTGCGCTTTTTGGCGCCGGCATCCTCAGTGTCCTTTTTGGCTCGACCAACAGGGTGGAGGCGCTACTGGAGCCGTTCGGTCCCTTCCTGTTTATTTTTCTGGCATTCATCCTGATAAGCTCAAGCGTAAATAAGCAAAAATTACTGACGTTTCTATTACATAGTGTATCATTTATAAGCATCCTTGCTGTCCTGCAACTTACCGGACTCCCCGGGCGCCTTTTTACGCATGTACCCTGGCTTCAGGATCCATTATGGACTCCTGTGGGTAGCACGCTCGGACTGGTGAGCCTGATAGGCATAACACTCCCGCTT
>JRYC01006532.1_pt1 | contig 13388 bp, 12 predicted proteins | sample 235301 | NCBI WGS metagenome assembly JRYC01 (sample SAMN03074211, study PRJNA261470) | activated sludge metagenome | biome: Common Effluent Treatment Plant; feature: Wastewater; material: Activated sludge; isolation source: activated biomass of a common effluent treatment plant treating...
TCGCCATGCTGCGCGCCGACGCGCATCCAGAGCTGAGGGAGCTGGCCTCTGAGGCGGAGGCCGGCGAACGGGGATCCGCCACGTGAACGTCAATGTCCGTGATCTTGCGGCAGACCGGGCCGCCAAGGCCAACCGTCGCGCGGAATGGATGCGCCAGCTTCGGCAATGGCATTGGATCAGCGGCGCGATCAGCCTCGTCTCGATGCTGCTGTTCGCGGTGACGGGCATCACGCTCAACCACTCGGCCGCGATCGAGGCCAAGCCCCGTGTCACGACGCGCGAGGGGACGCTGGCCGCCCCCATGATCGAGGCACTGGCCGGCGAGCCGCGCACCGGACGCGCGGGGCTCACGCCGCGCCTCGCGGAGGCCGTCGGCGCCGCGCTCGGCGTCGAAGTGGCAGGCCGCGAGGCCGAATGGTCGGAGAGCGAGGGCTACATCGCCCTCCCGCGCCCCGGCGGCGACGCCTGGGTCTCCATCGACCGGGAGAGCGGCGCGCTCACCTACGAGAGAACCGACCGGGGTTGGATCTCCTATCTCAACGATCTCCACAAAGGCCGCCACACGGGCGCGGCCTGGAGCCTGTTCATCGACGCGTTCGCGGTGGCGAGCGTCGTCTTCTGCATCACCGGCCTTCTGCTTCTCCAGATGTACGCGCGGAGCCGCACGTCCACCTGGCCACTCGTCGGCGTGGGGCTCGCCGTTCCCGTGCTCCTGGCCCTGTTCTTGATCCACTAACGAGGAAACCCATGCGCATTCTTCTTTCAGTCGGCCTTTCGGGGCTCATGGCGGCGCCGGCCCTGGCGGCCGACATGGAGATCTCGATCGAGGTCCCGAAGCTCGACGTCGCCGAGTATCACAAGCCCTATGTCGCGGTGTGGCTCGAGGGGCCGGACAAGAAGGTCGCTGCGAACCTGGCCGTCTGGTACGACGTCGCCAATGCGAAGAAGGAAGGCGACAAGTGGCTCAAGGACCTGCGCCAGTGGTGGCGGCGCACGGGACGCGAGCTCACGGTGCCGGCCGACGGTCTGACGAGCGCGACGCGCGCGCCCGGCACGCATGATCTCAAGCTCGACGCCGGCCACCCTGCTTTGAAGGACCTCGCCGCCGGGCAGTATGAGCTGATCGTCGAGGCGGCCCGCGAGGTCGGCGGCCGCGAGGTGCTGCGCATCCCGCTGCAATGGCCCCCCAAGGAAGGAACGTCGCTCAACGCCAAGGGCGAGCATGAGCTTGGCGCCGTCGCTGTCAACGTGAAGCCGTGATCGAAGGAGATCGACCATGAAGCCGTTTGTTCGCACCCTGGCCGCGCTGGCGCTCTCCGCAAGCCTGCCCGTCGCCGCCCACGCCCACAAGGCGTGGCTCTTGCCCTCCTCGACCGTGCTCTCGGGCAAAGAGGATCTCGCCATCACCGTCGATGCCGCAGCATCCAACGACCTGTTCTATTTCGACCATCGCCCGCTGCGCCTCGAGAGCCTCGCCGTGACCGGCCCGGACGGTGCCGTGGTCAAGGTGGAGAACGCCAGCACCGGCAAGTATCGCTCGAGCTTCGACGTGCCGCTCAAGCAGGCGGGCACCTACCGGATCGCGCTCATCAACGAGGGCGTGTTCGCGCGCTACAAGGAGGACGGAAAGGAGAAGCGCTGGCGCGGCCCCGCCGCGAAGCTTGCCGAGGAGATCCCGTCCTCTGCCACCGACCTCGTGGTGACGGAGAACGTGCGCCGCATCGAGACGTTCGTGACGTCCGGAAGCCCGGGCGGCGCGGCCCTGAAGCCTGTCGGCACCGGCCTCGAGCTGGAGCCGGTCACCCACCCCAACGACCTCGTGTCGGGGAGCGAGGCGGAGTTCAGACTGCTGCTCGACGGTAAGCCCGCGCCGGGCGTCAAGGTCGAGATCGTGCGCGGCGGCATCCGCTACCGCAACCAGCTCGGCGAGACGACCGTCACCACCGACGACAGCGGCGTCTTCAAGTACACGTGGCCCGAGCCCGGCATGTACTGGCTCGAGGCCAACGTGACCGACGACAAGGCGACCATCAAGGACGCCAAGGAGCGCCGCGCCGGCTACGCGGCGACGCTCGAGGTTCTGCCCGAGTGAGCAGGAGCGCGCCGGCGCGGGCGATGCCGGACGAGCGGCGTGTGCTGATCCCGACGCGGATCACGCCGCCGCCGTTCTTCGGCGCGCTGCGCACGCTCGCCGTGAAAGAGCTCGGCGGCGAGACCATGGGAACCTCCTGGTCGGCCACGCTCGCCGTCGTGCCCGGCACGGACCTTGCGCCGCTGAAACGCGGCATCGAGGTCGTGCTGGCCCGCGTCATCGACGAGATGAGCCCGTGGGAGCCCGGCTCCCACATCACGCGCTTCAACACCGCGCCGCCGGGGACGCGCCACCGGCTTCCGGACGGCTTCTTCGAGGTCCTCTCCGCGGCCCTCGGCTGGGCCGAGCGCACCCAAGGCGCCTACGATCCGACGATCGGCGCCGCGGTGAACCTCTGGGGCTTCGGCCCCGAGCCGCCGCGGGGATGCGTTCCCGATCGGGCCGCGCTCGACCGCGCGCGCGATCTCAGCGGATGGCGCCGCCTTACGCTCGACGCCGAAAGCCGGAGCGTGGTGCAACCGGGCGGCCTGCGGCTCGACCTTTCGTCCATCGCCAAGGGCTTCGCCGTTGACGCGGTCGCCCGCTTCCTGCGCGGAGAGGGCGTGGCGAACCTCTTGGTCGAGATCGGCGGCGAGCTGAGGGGCGAGGGGCTGAAGCCCGACGGAACGCCCTGGTGGGTCGCGCTCGAGCGGCCGCGCGGCGCGCTGTGCGCCGATGCGCTGCCCGAGACCCTCCTGGCGCTCACCGGGCTGTCGGTCGCGACCTCGGGCGATGAGCGGCGCTATTTCGATGCGGCCGGCCGCCGCTATGCGCACACGCTCGATCCCGCCACCGGCGCGCCCGTCACCCACGATCTGGTGTCGGTCACCGTCGTTGCCGAGGCGTGCATGACGGCCGATGCCGCGGCAACCGCCCTGACCGTGCTCGGCCCTGAAGCCGGCCCGGCCTTTGCGGCCGAGCATCGCATCGCGGCCCGCTTCGTGCGCCTCGAAGGAGCCCGGTTGATCGAGCATCTGAGCCCGGAAATGGCGGCCATGCTTGACTGAGCGCCCCGGAACGGCCACGTGTGCGGGCGACAATGCCGCCGCGGCGCGGCTTGACCGGCCGGGGCACTTCGGGTTTTTCTTGCGCATGCGCCAATTGGCTCACCAGGTTTTGCGGATCGTCGTGGTGGCTCTCGCCCTGAGCGCGAGCGGCCTCAACGGCTATGCGTCGGTGCTGGCGGCGTTCGACGCGCACGCCCATGGGCACGGCCATGGGGCCGTCGCCCATGAGATGGCCCATGGGTCGCACGGCCATGCGGCCCACCGCGGTCACGATGTCGACCCCGGGCTGGGGCTTTACGCCGACCGCGCGATGCAGGACGAGGATCCCGCCTCGGGCGACCTGCCGTGCTGCAAGCACGTGCACATGCACTGCTGCAGCATCATCGCCCTGGCCGCCGTCGACATCGGCTTCACCCTTGTCGCCGATGCGCCGACCGTCCTCCCGGTCGCGGCGGCCCACCTCCCGCCGGGAGAGCTCGCCGCGCCGCTCTTCCGTCCTCCACGCGCCGCCGCCTGATCCGGTCCTTCGTCCGCGGTATCGGCGGACGCGAGGCTTCGTATCAGGCAACCGACGGGCGCGATGAGGTTTGCCGCTGGCCGCCGGAACGGCCGCGCAGACCCGAGACCCCTGAGCGCCGGTCGCGTTGCTCGAGATTCCTCAAGGATTCCGAGGCGCACCTCATGATTCGTCTTGCCGTTACGGCGTTCACCGCACTCTCGTTCGGCCTCATTGGCCTCTCCGCCATTAGCGGCGCGCACGAAGGCCATGGCGAGGCGGCAGACCCCGCCGCCGCGATCCCAGCCACGCCACGGCTCGCCGCCGAAGGCGCCGACCTCGAGCTCGTTGCCACGGCGCACGAGCACACGCTCACCCTCTACCTCGACAGGATCGCGACCAACGCACCGGTCGACGGGGCGACCATCGACGTGATGGGCGAGGGCATCCCGCGCCAGACGGCCAAGGAGATCGGCAACGGCACCTACGCGATCGAGGCGGACTGGGTGCACGAGCCCGGCATCCGGGCGCTGACGTTCGTCGTCGCCGCCGACGGCGCGGCCGACCTCCTCGCCGGCGTGCTGACCATACCCGAGGCCGCGGAGGAGCACGGCGCGGCTTCCTCGTGGGCGGCGCTGCTCGCTGAGCCCGTGCTGTGGCTCGTCGCTCTGACCGTAGCGCTTGTCGGGTTTGTCCTGGGGTTTGTGGTCCGGCCCGTGCGCCTACCGCCGGACGACGCGGAGGACGAGGCCGGGGCTCCGTCCGCAACGACGGCGCGCTCCCTCGGGAAGGCCGCGGGGATCGCCCTCGTCGCGCTCACCATTGCGTCCGCCGCGCCCCGCCCCTCTTTCGCGCACGAAGGTCACGACCATGCCGGTGAGGCCGCTCCCGTGCGCCCGGCCGGCGGCGCCCCGCTCAAGCTGCCGAGCGGCGAGGTGTTCCTGCCCAAGGCCTCACAGCGCCTGCTCGAGGTCAGGACCGTCCCCGCCGCCTCGGAGAAAACCCAGGCCGGCGCCGAGCTGGTCGGTACCGTCATTGCCGATCCCTCCCACGAAGGGCGCGTCCAGGCGCCCATGGACGGACAGATCGAGCTCGCCTCGGGCGAAGTGTCGTATGTCGGCAAGGCGGTCGCGGCCGGCGACGTGCTGGCCCTCCTCGCACCCGCCATGCCGGTCTACGAGCGCGGTACGCTCGCCCAGGTCACCGCCGATGTCGAAGGCAAGCTGCGCATTGCCGAGCAGAAGCTGCAGCGGCTGACCCGCATCTCCGGCGACTACATCCCGCAGCGCGAGATCGAGGACACCCGGACCGAGATCGAAAGCCTGCGCGAGCAGAAGCGCGTGCTGGCGCCGAAGAACACGGAGCGCCTGGAGCTCAAGGCGCCCGTCGGCGGCATCATCTCCCTTGCCGACGTGCGCGCCGGGCAGGTCGTCTCCGCGCGCGATACGCTGTTCGAGATCGTCGATCCTGCGCGTCTCTGGATCGAGGCCATCGGCACGCAGGGAACCGACGATCGCAGCGCGGTGGCGACGGCCGTCGCCGTCGACGCCGAGGGGCACCGCATTCCGCTCTCCTTCGTCGGACGCGCCCCCGCCCTGCGCCAGCAGGCGTTGCCGCTCCTGTTCAAGGTCGACGAGCCCCACGCCTCGCTCGGCATCGGCGCCACCGTCAAGGTGCTGATCCGGCACGGCGCGCCGGTGGACGGCATCGTCGTCCCGGAGGGAGCCGTCGTGCGCGCGCCGAACGGGCTTCCTCAGGTGTGGGTGAAAGTGGCGCCCGAGCGCTTTGCGCCGCGTCCGGTCCGCACGCTTCCGCTCGACGGCGAACGCGTCGTGGTGACGTCCGGTCTCTCCGCGGGCGATCGCGTCGTCGTCGAGGCGGCCGCGCTCATCAACCAGGTTCGCTGAGGCGGCGAAGCGTCCGAGGCCGGGTCTCCGGCGAGGTGCGCGACACAAAGGGAAACACCGATGTTCAATGCCATCGTCCGCGGCAGCCTCGCGAACCGGCTGCTGGTCGTCGTCGCCGCCGTCGCCATGAGCATCTACGGCCTCGCCACGCTGGCACGCCTGCCGGTCGACGTGTTCCCGGACCTCAACCGCCCGACGGTGACGCTGATGGCGGAAGCGGAGGGCCTCGCCCCCGAGGAGGTCGAGCAGCTCGTGACGTTCCCCATCGAGACGGCGATGAACGGCATGGCCGGCGTTTCGCGCGTGCGCTCGGTGTCGGGCGTCGGCCTCTCGATCGTCTACGTCGAGTTCGACTGGTCGGCCGAGATCTACCGTGCGCGCCAGCAGGTTTCCGAGCGGTTGCAGCTCGTGCGCGAGCACTTGCCGCCGGGCGTCGCCGTGCAGATGGGGCCGATCTCCTCCGTCATGGGCGAGATCATGCTGATCGCCATGTCGAGCACGACCGAAAGCCCGATGAAGCTGCGTGAGCTTGCCGACTTCGTGGTGCGTCGCCAGTTGCTCACAGTACCCGGCGTCTCGCAGGTCGTGCCCATCGGCGGGGAGGTGCGCCAATACCGTATCGTCCCGGATATACGGCGGATGGCCAGCCTCGATATCAACTTCGAGGCGATCGAGAAGGCGCTGAAGTCGTTCGGCGGCAACACCGGCGGCGGTTTCGTCGATCAGCAGGCGCGCGAATTCCTGATCCGCAACATTGGCCGCACCACCAAGATCGAGCATTTGCAGAACCTGGTGGTCGCGTACCGCAAGGGCCAGCCGATACTGCTCAATCAGGTCGCCGAGGTGGATTTCGCGGCCAGGACCAAGCGCGGCAATGCAGGGCTCAACGGCCAGCCGGCCGTGATCCTCGCCGTTCAGAAGCAGCCGACCGGCGATACGGTGACGATCACCAAGGAGATCGAGCGCATGCTGCCGGAGTTGCAGCGTGTGATGCCGGCGGGTGTGCGGGTTACCGACATCCAGTTCCGTCAGGCGACGTTTATCGAGACGTCTATCAACAACGTGAAGAAGGTGCTCGTCGAAGCGCTCATCGTCGTAGCCGTGGTGCTGTTCGCCTTCCTGCTCAACTGGCAGACCACGTTCATCTCGCTGATGGCGATTCCGTTGTCGGTGCTGATGACCGTCATCGTGTTCCAGCTCTTCGGGCTGTCGATCAACACCATGACGCTCGGCGGCCTCGCCATCGCCATCGGCGCGCTGGTCGACGATGCCGTCGTGGGCGTCGAGAACATCTACCGCCGCCTGAAACAGCATCGCGCCGCATCCGGCCATGACCACAGATCGACGCAAGAGGTCGTCGCGTCCGCGACAAACGAAGTCCGCTCGGGCATCCTCTACGCCACGGCCATCATCATCTTCGTCTTCATCCCGCTTTTCGCGCTGTCGGGCATCGAGGGGCGCCTGTTCTCGCCGCTCGGCGTCGCATTCATCGTGTCGATCGTCGCGAGTCTGTTCGTGTCGATCACGGTGACGCCGGTGCTCGCATACTGGCTGTTGCCGCGCATGAAGCGCATGCCCGAACACGAGAGCCCCGTCGTGCGTATCCTGAAGCGCTGGCAGGAGCGCGGGCTCAAGTGGTGCTTCGATCGCCCGACCTTTGTCGTCGGATTCCCCATCGCGGCAGTGGCAGCCGCAGCATTCGCAGGCACGCTGCTGCCGCGCGCGTTCCTGCCCTCCTTCAACGAGGGCACCGTGCTTGTGAGCGTTATCCTCCAGCCGGGCATCAGCCTCGCCGAGAGCGACCGCATCGGCGCCATTGCCGAGAAGATCGTCAAGGAGGTGCCTGAGGTTCACTCGGTCGGCCGCCGCACGGGCCGCGCGGAACTCGACGAACATGCCGAGGGTGTTCACAACAGCGAGCTCGATGTCGATTTGAAGCGATCAGAACGCAGTCGCGAGGCTGTCCTTGCGGATATCCGGAACCGGCTGTCGGTGCTGCCGGCCAGCATCATCGTCGGCCAGCCGATCGCCCACCGCCTGGATCACATGCTGTCGGGCGTGCGTGCCCAACTCGCGCTCAAAATATATGGCGACGACTTCGACACGCTCCTGGCTCTGGCCGCCGAGTTCGAAAAGCGGCTCAAGGGTGTTCGCGGCGTGGTCGACCTGCAGACCGAGAAGCAGGTGCGCATCCCGCAGCTCCAGGTGCGCGTCAACTACGACGCCGCCGTGCGCTACGGCTTGACGCCCGCTGCCGTCACCGAGGCACTGGAGACGCTGTCCAACGGCCGTGTAGTGTCTCAGATCATCGACGAAAGCCGCCGGTTCGACGTGGTGTTGCGCCTCGCAGACCGCGATCGGACGACCCGTGCCTTGGCCGAACTTCTGGTCGAGACCCCAGCGGGTCGCGTGCCGCTCAAGACATTCGCCGAGATTATCGAGACCGACGGCCCCAATCAGGTCCAGCGCGAGGACGGACGCCGCCGCATCGCCGTGTTCGCCAACACCGATGGCTCCGACATGGCCGCGATCGTCGCCGCGATCCGCCGTGAGATCGACGCAACGAAGCTGCCGCAGGGCTACTTCACGCGGCTCGAGGGGCAGTTCCAGGCGCAGGAGCAGGCCTCGCAGCTCATCGCGGCGCTGTCCATCATCTCGCTGCTTCTGATCTTCGTGGTGCTCTACTCGCGCTACAAGTCCGCCGTGCTCGCGCTCATCATCATGGGCAACGTGCCGCTCGCGCTCATCGGCAGCGTCATAGCGCTGTGGATCGCCGGGCAGCCGTTCTCGGTTGCGAGCGCCATCGGCTTCATCACACTTGCCGGCATCGCAACCCGCAACGGCATCCTCAAGATCAGCCACTACATCAACCTCGTCTTGTTCGAAGGCGAGCGGTTCGGACGGCGTATGATCATCCGAGGCACTTTGGAACGGTTGACGCCCGTGCTCATGACGGCGCTCGCCGCTGGAGTGGCCTTGATCCCGCTGATGATCGGAGCCGACGAGCCAGGCAAGGAACTGCTCAATCCGGTTGCCATCACCATCTTTGGCGGCCTCGTCAGCGCAACGCTGCTGGATGCCTTTCTCACGCCGACCTTGTTCCTTCTCTTCGGTCGAAAGCCGCTCGAGCGTCTGCAGGAGACCGAGGGGGAGCTGGCACACGCCGAAGCCTTCTGACGTTCAACCAAGGGAGTACCACCATGCTTCGCAAGTTAACATTTGCCGCAGCCATCGTCGCCACATCGGCTGTCGCTGCTTTCGCGGCTGGAGACCACAAGGCCCAACACGGCGGCAAGGTCGTCGAAAGCGGCCATCATCATCTCGAGCTGATCGCGGCCGATGGCTCGCTTACGCTCTACGTGCGTGACGAGGCGGACAAGCCCGAGGACGTGACGAAGGCCAAGGCCTCTGCGACCGTACTCGCTGACGGCAAGACCGAGGCGGTTGATCTGCAGCCGGCTGCCGGTGGCGTTTTCAGCGGCAAGGGGGCGTTCAAGGCCGCCAAGGGCGCGACCATCGTGATCACGCTGACCATGCCCGATCACAAGCCGGAGCAGGCACGTTTCAAGCTCGACTGACCAACCGATGATGTCGCGCCCTCGAAGGGGCGCGACATCCTTGTGAAGTGGAGAACAACCAAGGTGCCAAAGATCATCAGTCTTGCAGTCTTGACGGGGCTTTCGCTGCTCGCGGTGCAGGTCACCTCCTATGCGCACGAGCTTCCCTGGCGCGCGGGAGAGCTCCGAAGAATCCCCTATGGTTCGTGTGCCAAAGGGCCCTGCATGTATTTCGCAGACTGGAGCCCGACACGTCCTCACTGCCACGTCAACGGCGCAGTAGTTCGGGAAAAAAAGGACTGCGAACGAGCCGGGCAACCCTGGCGATCAGCAGGTCAACCCTACGAAGGCCGCAGCTCTCGCCATGGCCGCTAACGCTGAGTCTGGGAAACATCACAGGGATCAGCACAGTTACCTAATGGTGACTGTGCTCGTGCCGCTCGCCGCTGGGGAGGCCGCTATCACCCTTGCCTCTAAACTCCGAGAACGCCTGCCGCAGGATAAGGAACGACGAGTTCAGGAACAATGCGGCCATCGCGGCGGCCACGATGAGGTCGGGCCAGGCCGAGGCCGTTGCCCAGACCGCAACGGCGGCCAGCATCACCGCGACGTTGCCGATGGCGTCGTTGCGCGAGCAGAGCCAGACCGAGCGCACGTTGGCGTCGCCGTCCTTGTAGCGCATCAGCAGCAGCACGCTCGATACGTTGGCTGCGAGCGCCAGGAAGCCGATCACGCCCATGACTTCGGCGCTCGGCAGGCCCAGCACCAGCACTTGGTAGGCGGTCGAGCCGAACACCCAAACGCCCATCAGCATCAGACTGACACCCTTCACCAGCGCGGCGTTGGTGCGAACCGCGATCGAGCGGCCGATGACCGCGAGACTGACGCCATAGGTGAGCGTATCGCCCAGGAAGTCGAGCGCGTCCGCCTGCAGCGCCTGCGAACCGGCGAGGCGGCCGGCTGCCATCTCGACAACGAACATGACCGCATTGATGGCGATGACGGTCCACAGCACGCGCTTGTAACGCGGGTCGACTCCGTCGAACACGGGATTGCCACTGCAGCCGCAGGCGTGATCGTCGCAGGTGCCGGTCATATCTCCACTCGAAACTCGATCGCGCCGATGCCCCTCGGTGCTCGCGGAGGAAGGCATGAGCGGATGCAACATTGCTCGATACATTATAGCACACCCGGCCAGATACGCATTGAGCGGGGGCACGATCGACGCGCGCCATTTCGCCCTTTCGCCGCTGACTTGAAGATGCTTCCCCGCGACTTAGCTCGAATTCAGACGCCGGCACCGTGGCGTGTCCGCGGGCCGGAGCATCACAGCAACAGGATCAGCAGGGAAATCATCATGGCACAGGAAATCAAGAAGCAGGCGGCTCCCTCCGCAGCGGGGCGCAATCCGCTCGATGCGTGGGGTTCGCTGCGCAGCGATATGGATCGCATGTTCGAAGGTTTTTTCGGCGGCCGCAGCGGCTTGCCGGGGCTGTTCGGAGCTGGTGTCGCTGGCGGCGCGATGTCGCCGAGCGTCGATGTGCGCGAAAGCGACAAGGAGATCACGATCGAGGCCGAGCTGCCGGGGCTCGAGGAAAAGGACGTCGCCATCACGTTGCGTGACGGAGTCCTATCGATCAAGGGCGAGAAGAGATCGCAGCGCGACGAGACCAAGGACGACGTGCACATCTCGGAGCGCAGCTACGGCAGCTTCCAGCGGTCGTTCCGTGTTCCCGACAGCGTCGAGGCCGACAAGGTCACCGCCGATTTCGACAAGGGTGTGCTGACCGTGAAGATGCCGAAGACCGCCGAGGCGGTCAGCCGCGAGAAGAAGATCCCGATCGGCAAGGGTTGAACTCGGTTCCAGGGGGCAGCCTTTGGTGGGGAGCGCGAGGGCCTTTCCCCATACGCTGAGGTTGGTCCTCCCGCATCCGGTTCGTCTTGGCCGGCCTTTGAGCCGGCCATCCAGAAGCCCGGAACTCCAGCATTTGCGATCGTTGCACTGGATGGCCGGGTCAAGCCCGGCCAAGACGAAGGTAAGAAACGATACCGGCGCGGACGGAAAAGTCCCCGCGCACGTCGTCTCGTTCACGCCGCGGCGGCTTTGGCGGCGAGACGTTCTTTCACCAGGGCGGTCGCCGCCACATAATCCGGCTTACCGGAGCCGAGCAGCGGCACCGGAGCCACCATGATCTCGGCCGGCACCGCAAGCTCGCTCGCGCCTTTCGACTTGGCGTGCGCGAGGAACTCGCTGCGCGTCGCCTTCTCGTTGGACGTGATCAGCACGAGCCGCTCGCCCTTCTTGGCATCCGGTACCGAGACGACGACCGAGATCACCGCCGGCCAGACCTCGGCGGCCATAGCCTCGACCGCGGACAGCGACACCATCTCGCCGCCGATCTTGGCGAAGCGCTTGGCGCGGCCGATAATGCGAAGCACGGCACGGTCGACGGCGACGATGTCGCCGGTGTCGTGCCAGCCGTCGCGCGGCGGCACCAGCACACCCGGCGCAGAGGGCAGGATGTAGCCGGCCATGACGTTGGCGCCGCGCACCATCAGTCGGCCGCCGGCGTCGATGCCGGCGACGGGCTCGAGGCGGGCCTCGACGCCGGGGATCAGCGGCCCGACTCCGGCAATGTCGAGCGTGGTGGGCAGGTGGCAGGCGACGACGGGCGAGCACTCCGTGACGCCATAGCCCTCGAGCACGACGGCGCCGCTCGTCGACCAAGCCCGGCGTGTGGCCTCCTTGACCGGCTCGGCGCCGGCCACGACGTAGCGGATGCTGTCGAGCTCCCCGGTTTCGGCAGCCCGCTTGTAGCCCTGCAGGAAGGTGTCGGTGGAGAATAGGATGGTGGGCCGGGTCGCCGCGATCAGCTTTGTCACCTGCTTGTAATGGAGGGGGCTCGGGTAGAGCACCGTCTTCATGCCGTTGAGCAGCGGCATCAGCGTCGCCGCCGTCAAGCCGAAGGAATGGAACATCGGGAGCGGGTTGAAGGCGGTGGCGGCGGCGCTGAAATAACCGTCGGCGTGAGCGTAGATCTGGCTCGCGTTGGCGATGAGATTGGTGCTCGACAACGCTACGCCCTTGGGTGCTCCCTCGGTGCCGGACGTGAACAGGATGACGGCCGGCTCGTCGGGAGACAGGGCATGGCGTCGGTGGGCTTTGACGGCGAAACGGGATCTGAGCGCGCCCTTGATCTTGTCGAGCAGCGTCAACTGCTGGCGCAAGTCGTCGAGATAGACGATGCGCAGCTTGCCGCCGGGTGCGATCTCGGTGTCGGCGAGGCCGGCGACGACATCCTCCAGCTTGGCGATGTCGACGAAGCGGCGCGAAGTGAGGATGGTCGAGACCTGGGCCGTGTGCACCGCCGACTGCAGGTTGCGCAGTCCGGACGTGAAGTTGAGTAACGCCGCGACGCGGCCGAATGCATTGAGGGCGAACAACGTCACCGCCATGCCGTTGGCACTCGGCAGCAGCACGCCGACCGCCTCGCGCCGGCGCGTCATGGCGGCGATGCGTCCTCCCAGCACCATCGCGGCCAGGATCAGCTGGCCGTAGCCGAGCTTCTGCCTCTCCGCGTCCTCGAGGACGATCTTGCCCGGACCATGGCGGCCGGCGGCCCTGAGCAACGCCGAAAACAATGTCGTGCGGGCGGTCGCGGGGTCGAAGGGTGCGGGCATGGCGGTCGGGGCTCGCGTGCGAAGAGGGAGGGCGCACAATGAGCAGTTTTGCCGCGGCGATGCAACTCGCAAGCACGCCAAGCCACCCGCAGCCGCTCAACGCCGGCCCGGCGCGTCGCGGCCACCTCGGTTTGCACCGCCACAGCGGGCGATGCCGGGGCCGACCGCTGCCTCAGTGCATTCGCAACTCGCGTTCCACCCGCTCGGCGGTGGTGCGGACGATCTCCGTGGCCTCGTTGCCGAACGCCTGTCCTAGGCGTGTCACGTCGGCGAACTCCTGCTGATAGTGCTGGGCCGCCGTCTGGAAGAACTCGGCGTAGAGGCGCACCACCTCCTGCGGCGTCCTGCAACGGGCCAGATTGGCCGCCAGTTCCGCATCGCTTGCGAAGCGGCGCTGCATGAAGTGCATCCAGTTCTCGTGGGCCTTGGCCAGCTGGGCCAGGGCACGCTCGTTGAAGTCGCGCATCATTTCGAAGGCGGGAAAATTGAAACGGGCGAGAGCATCCATAACCGCAGGCTCGCCGGCGACATTCTGCGTTTCCGGTTGTCGGGTGTTGTCGGTCTGGGTCTTCATGATTGCGTCTCCTCTTCTCTTGTCTTTGTTGTTTT
>JRYC01003776.1_pt1 | contig 13344 bp, 9 predicted proteins | sample 235301 | NCBI WGS metagenome assembly JRYC01 (sample SAMN03074211, study PRJNA261470) | activated sludge metagenome | biome: Common Effluent Treatment Plant; feature: Wastewater; material: Activated sludge; isolation source: activated biomass of a common effluent treatment plant treating...
ACCCATCAGGAGCTTCTGGCTCGTCGCGGTCGCTATTTCAACTTGTACACGATGCAATGGGCGCAACAAAATCGCCCCACGTTTTCAGTGAACTGATGGGGTGGTGTGGAAAGACCGGAAAGAGCAAAGGAGAGCTGAGAGCGGTTCTCCTTTGCTCTTTTGTTGTCTGAGGATTTCTATAACTTCGCCGCCATTTCCCGAATTGCCCCGACTGCGTCCGTCCCGGTTTCAAACGAGATGAGTCGCCGGTGGTTGTCGCGCAATGCTTGCGCATCGCCCAGCGCCTGGGCCTTCTTCAATATGTTGAAGGTCATGCTCGATTTTTCTTCGCCGGCCTCGTCGGGGATGGCGACATCCTCAGCCGCCTCGGAGACAAACTGGACGAACAGGCCGTTGCCTCGGTCACCCTTGTGGAGTTGACCCGTTGAATGCAGGTAGCGCGGGCCGAATCCGGCTGTCGTGGCCAGGCCGGTGCGCAGGTGAATGGCTTGCCGCAGCGTTTGCAGCACGGCTTTGGCCTCGACCGTGGGCTGAATATACGCCTGTACGGCAACGTAATCGCCGGGCTGCGCCTGGGCCAGGAACTTTTCCAGCGCGCGCGTGTCCAGTTCGGCGAACTTCCCGGCCGGCAAGGCTCCTTTCTCGGCGTACTCGCTGACGACTGCACGCGCTTTGATCTTGGCGTCCTCTACGTTCGGTTGATCGAACGGATTAATATCCAGGAAATGCCCCACGATTGCCGTGGCCATCTCCCAAAGGAAGAATTGCCCGCCAATGTCGTATATGTCTTTCAGTTTCAGGGTTATCACGGGATGACCGGCTTCCTGTAAACGGCTCACAAACTCGTCGTCTCGGGCATCTCCTTCCAATCGCAGGTGGACGAACACTCGATCCGCCCCATACGTCTCCACGGGGGCCTGTGGCTCGCCTACGACGGGCAGGATGCCTTTCCCTTCCTTGCCCAGGCTCTCGGCGATCAACTGCTCCACCCAGTCGCCAAACCCGGCCAGCGGCAGGGATGAGATGAACGTAAGCTTGTCACGGCCTGATTGGGCCAGCTTGCTCATTGCCGTTCCGAGACGGGCAGCCAGGTTATCGCCGATGGCATCGCAATGGCAGAGTGAAGCGTTCGACGCCATGATCGCGGCACGTTCCAATAACTCGATGATATCGACCCCCACGAGCGCCGCAGGTACCAGACCAAAATAGGACAGGACCGAATAGCGGCCGCCGATGTTACTGTCGTTGATGTAAAGATCTCGGAAGCCGTAATGGGCAGCCATCTCTGTTATTTTGCTGCCGGGATCGGTGATGCCGATAAAATGGTCTCCGGCCCGCTCTTGTCCGACCGTGGCCGCTATCCGATTGTAGAAATACTTGAAGGCGGAGAGCGTTTCCACCGTGCCGCCGGACTTGGTGCTGACGATGACCAGCGTTTTGGCGAGATCAACCGCCTGTTCGGCGGCGCGGATTGCGTCCGCGTCCGTCGTATCCACTACCACCAGATCGAGGAATGGAAAGGGCATGTTGGCCGGGCGGGCCGGCCGTCCGAACGTCTCCTGGAACAATTCGGGCGCGAGGCTGGAACCGCCCATCCCCAGGAGTAAAGCGTGGGTGTACCCTTCCTCGACGATGCTTTGGGTGAATGCGTTGAGTCGGCCAACCTTCCCGGCCATGGCGTCCATGATATGCAGCCAGCCGAGCCGGTTGGTGATCTCCGTTGGTTGCGGCTTCCAGGCCGTGTAGTCATGGGACCAGATGCGGCAGATCACCTGCCGGCGGCAAAGCGCTTGCAATCCTTCCTCGACCCCGGATTCGGCCGTGCCAAGCGCCCACGAGGAAGCGCGCCACCCTTTGTCCAGTTCATCTCGCTTTTCGAATACCGCTTCGACGAGCGATTGGAAACGCCGGTCCGACGCGGCCAAGTGCTCGCGCTGGAGCTTGCGGGTGATCGCTTCAAGGTCAACGCCAAGGTGTGATAACTCCGCCAGGTGCGCTTGGGCTGCGTCGATCCCCGTGGTCAACGATTCGGTGGCGCTACCTGCTTGCAAGAAGGTGTTCAACGCGATGGGTGAGAAGGTGACGATAGAGCCTGGGCCGATGAGACTGTTGACATAATAATCAGCGGCATGTTCGAAGTCACTGGGCGTGACGCGCGTCCATTTCGGCCGCATTGGATGAGCGCCGTTGTTGGCCAATTCGTCCCATTCAGGACCGCTGAACAGTTCAAGATAACGTTGATAGAGAATTTTGGCCAGGGCGATAGCCGTGGAACCCGTCAGGGTTTGCGGGCTGTGTGTCGCCAGGGCTGCGCCGACGGCCGCGTCAATTGGGTTGAGAGAGAAAGAGGCCACGGCCGTAGGGGCGGTGCGCCATACCCTGTTGTTGCGAATGTAATGGGCAAGGCCGTTCCGATAAGCGAGAGCTGCTTGCTCGAAAGCGTCAATAGAGAAAAGATGCGTGGCGTTGACGGAAATCCCGTCGGTGATTAGCGCTCGTATGATCTCCACGCCAACTGCCGTCGCCGGCACCTCGACCATCACGTTGTTGCGATCGATGAGGTGCGAGATATGGCGCACCGCAGCCACGGCGGCCGTGGGATCGCTGAAGATGGCCGGATCGACCTCGAAGCTGACGAACCCATCAAGGCGGTTGCTTTCCTTGAATATGGGGAGGAGCACGTCGGCCGCGCGCTGGATGTCATCGACCATGAGCGATTGATAGATCAGTCGCGCCGGTATGCCCTCGCCCATGGCGCGACGAATCCCGGCGTCGTAGTCACTGCTGCCCGCGATGGCTCGTTCATATACCTGGGCGTTGGCAGTTACGCCTTGTACGCCTTGCTCGACCCGGTCGGCAAGCTCGCCTGAGCGTATGAAGCTGTTGCGTAAATAATTCAACCAGGTCGATTGTCCTAATTGGTGAAGATTTGTCAGGCCGGCCATGTTAGCTCCTGTCTTTGAGTGTGGAGATGGGTTCTCGATGTCCTTCGAGAATTAGATTCCCCGTCCGCGAAATATCGGCATCATATCGGAGAAGTTGAGTGATTTACCAGGCCCCACAAGTCGTTATGCCCGATTATCACTATGGGTTAAGGATAGCAAGTTGAGGCTCGATTTCCAAGGGACGAGATGGTAATTACCCCTATTCCACAAGGCGTCCTTCAATTTGGACAAATGGCCTTGAAATGCGGCGCGTGAAAACCTCGTACAAATTTTCCCCACAAGCGGTAGCTGCCGATTACAATAGTGGGAAAGGTATCGGTTTGTCGAGGACGTGCCCGGAAGGGCCTTGTATTTGGAACGGAGGCACTGGTATGTATGAGAAACCCCACATCGTTCGCGTGGTGGCGGATGAGGCCCGCAGGTTGTTTTTCAGCCGAAATCGTGATTTCGACGCCATCCCCAGGCCGCGGATCCGTGAGGACGAGATTGGCGTCACTTTCGATGATGGGGCGTTCATCCCCTACGCCGACCTGGGCTATAGCGGCGATATCGGATTCTTCCGCCTGTCGGAGTCTACCGGAATTACCAATGAGGCCGCGCCTTATGCTGCCGGCGGCCGCCTTATCGATCTGGGCCAAATCATTATTTCCACCGGCGCGTCTCGCCGACTCATCCCCGACGAAATCAGTGACCTATTGGAGCGCCACGCCGCGGGCGATTACGGTGAATATGGCGAGTTCTACGAGCTGGACGTGGACGACAGCCTCCTTGCGGGCGACCTGGCTTGGGTCCCGGACCGCGGCTTGGCCAACAAGGCCCACACGTTGAGCGGGCTGGATGCGATCGTCTCAGCCTACACAGTGCGCGGGCATCGCATCTGGGTTATCACCGAGGCGGGCGATAATCGGACGACGTTGCTTCTGTTAGCCGGTCCTGCGCGGGGCTGAAGGCCCATTCCAAAAATACGGGCAGCACCCGCGCCCACGTCTCGAAGTCGTGACGGCCGCCAAGAACTTCGACATAGGTTATCTGTTCAGGAGGGCACCCCGCGGCCCGAAGCTCCGCGATCAACTCCTGGGTATCCTGGATTGCGTCGATGACCCCGTCGCCGTCACGGTCGCTGACTTCGTCCCTCGTCCCGGCCTGGAGAAAGATACGAAACGGCGGGGGGCAGGCGGCTCGTCGCGCCAATGAGTGGGCGATGCGTCGCCCGGCGTCGATCTCTTCTTCCTCGTCTCCTGCTCGCCACCAGAAGCTGCCCGATAGCACCCCCACCGCCGAGAAGTGCTCCGGGTGATTCCAGGCAATGTCAAAGGCTGAGAGACCCCCAAGCGATACGCCGAGCAAGGCGGCCCCCGGTTTGGTGCGAAAGGTCTCGTCGATCAACGGCATCAATTCATGGACGAGGAAATGGGAATAGGCCGGGGCCAGCGTGCCCAGGCCCATCTCGCTCATCGCCACGGCCGTGCCATACTCATGCAGACGGTTCTCGTTAGTGGGGATGGCCACGGCGATTACCGGTCTGATGCGGCCGGACGTCGATAGTCGGACCAGCGTGTCATGCAGCCCCAACGCGTCACATTCCTGGCCATCGTTGATGTAGAGAACCTCGAACCTTTCTCCTTCGCGCTCTCGATAGCGGGGCGGCAAATACACCTTGATATCCCGCTGGTTGTCCAGCTGAGAGGCAACGACAGCAGGTAAGGTGATGACCTCGATGGCATTGAGCCGGCGTTGACGCTTGCGCTTGCCCCATAACGCAAAGGCTACCAGCAAGATGGCCGATACTGCGATGAAAGTGATCATTATTGTTATGCGGATGGGTTGCTCAGAAGGTCCAGATAGCGAATGCTCGTTTCAATGCCCTTGAAAAAGTTGGGCATGTAGAACCGCTCGTTCGGTGAGTGAATCCGGTCGCCGGGCAGGCCGAACCCCATCAGCACCGTGGGTAGTTGCAGATCGGATTCGAACTGATTGACCACGGGAATCGATCCGCCTTCCCGCATGAATACGGGAGGATGCTGATAGGCGGCCTCGTAGGCGGCTGCGGCGGCGCGCATCGGTGCGGTGTCCCGCTCGACAAGCGCGGCTCTGGCCCCGCCGGAGTGGAGAATATTGAGGGTTATGCTGGGCGGCAAAACAGAGCGAACGAAACGTTCAAATAACTGGAGAATCTCCGCCGGGTCCTGATCCGGCACCAGACGCATGGAAATCTTGGCATGGGCGCGGGACGGCAACACGGTTTTGGTACCTTCGCCGATATAACCGCCATACATGCCGGTCACGTCGAGGGTCGGCCGCGCGCTGATGCGTTCCACGAGGGAGTATTCCGGCTCGCCCCACAGTTCCGGGGAGCCTGTTTCGCGTAGCCATGCACTTTCGTTCAAGGGGAATCGGGCCAGTAATTCTCGCTCTTCCAGCGAGAGAGGACGCACGCGATCATAGAAACCGGGGATCATGATATGGCCGTGCTCATCCTTGAGTCGTGCCAGCAGGTGCCCCAGCGCATTGAGCGGGTTGTTGATCCCGCCGCCATAGGTGCCGGAGTGGAGGTCGCGGGTGGGACCGATGAGATCGAGGATGACGTGGGAGTTGCCGCGCAAGCCGTAGACAAGGGCCGGCTTTCCCGGCCCCAACATCGCCGTGTCGGAAACGAGAGCCGAATCGGCCGCCAGCAATTCGCGATTGGCCGGAATGAATTCATGCAAATTGTGGCTGCCGATTTCCTCTTCGCCTTCCACGATGAACTTGACGTTTACGGGCAGACGCCCGACCGTGTGCAAGTAGGCTTCGACCGCCTTGACATGGATATAAACTTGCCCTTTATCGTCCGACGCGCCGCGCGCATAGAGATAATCATCCCGAATCGTCGGCTCGAACGGGGGCGTTTCCCATAGTTCCAATGGCTCGGCGGGCTGAACGTCGTAGTGACCATAGATGAGTACGGTTGGGGCCTCGGCGCCGGCATGCAGCCAATCAGCGTACACGAGAGGGTGACGCTGGGNNCGTTAGTCATTGCCTGGGCCAGCCAGTTTGCGGTCGCGGCTGTATCCGTATCTCGCGCGGCAAGCGTGCTGACGCTGGGGAATCGCAGGAATTCTATTAGTTCGGCCAGATGGGCCTGTTGATTATCGTTGGCATACTGTAAAGGTATTGACATGATACATTCCAATGGGGAAGGGATGTGATATTATGGGTATAATACCCGGTTGGCGGTTGGTTGTCTTGTTTGATGTGCCGGCCGCTTTATTTTGAGTGAATATGTCTGAATCATCCGTCGTGAATGGAACCGCTATTGGCGCAACCCCTCTCATGCAATTGGAGAGCTTATTGTTTGTCGCCAGCGGCCCGGTCTCGCCTGCGCGTCTGGCGACCGCCCTGGAAATGACGCCGGCGGCCGTGGGGGAGTTGTTGCGTGAATTGGATGCCGAGTATGGGACGCGCGGCTTGCGTCTCCAATGGAGCGGGGGCGGTCTGGTGCAATTGACCACAGCCGCCGAAACCGCTGCCGCCGTCGAGCGCTTTCTGGGGCTTGAATTGACGACGCGGTTGAGCCAGGCGGCCGTGGAGGTGCTGGCCATTGTGGCCTATCTGCAACCGGCGACGCGGCCGCAAATCGATCAAATTCGCGGGGTCAATTCCGACGGCGCGCTGCGCTCGCTGTTGAGCAAGGGACTTATCGAAGAGGTCGGCCGTCTGGAGAAGCCCGGCAGACCGATTCTCTACGGTACGACACCCGATTTCCTGCAGTCCTTTGGTCTTGGTGCGCTGACGGACATGCCACCTCTGGATGATGAAGAAGAATAGCGCATGAGAGTGGGCGCTCATGTGCCCAGGTTCATTGCCCGAAAGAGAGTTTCTGTGGAAGAGAGATTGCAAAAGATAATGGCGCGGGCCAATTTAGGCTCGCGCCGTTCATGTGAACTGATTATCAGCGAAGGCCGGGTGAAGGTCGACGGCCGTGTGGCCAAACTGGGCGACAAGGCCGACCCTGATCGAGATCGGATCGAGGTTGATGGGCGGCCGTTGTTTGCCGGCAAGAAAGCGAGCGAACAGCAGGCCGAACTCATCTACATTGCCTTGAACAAGCCGCGAGGGGTAATCTCCTCGCTTGAGGATGAGATGGAGGCCGGGCGAACGACGGTTCGCGATCTGATCCAGATAGAAGGCAAGCACCATATCTATCCCGTTGGTCGATTGGACAAGCCGAGCGAAGGCCTGGTATTGATGACCAATGACGGTGAGTTGGCTCACCGCCTGACCCACCCGCGCTACGGACATGAGAAGGTCTACGACGTCACGGTGGAAGGCAATATTTCCGAGGATGCACTCGATCAATGGCGTCGTGGCGTCGTTCTGGACGGGCGCATCACCGCGCCGGCTCCCATCGAAGTTGTCGAACGAACTTCCCAGGCCACCCATCTGCGCATCATATTGCGCGAAGGGCGTAAGCGCCAAATTCGTCGCATTGCCGCGGAGCTGGGCCACCCTGTGCAGCGGTTGATCCGCGAGCGGATTGGGCCTTTGGCGCTGGATGGATTACCGACGGGCCAGTGGCGCTATCTGACTGAGCGCGAAATCTCCGAACTCAAGCGGAGCGCCTTTGATTCGCCGACCGGCTCAAACTTCACGACACAAAACAGACCTCCTCGGCAAGCCAAACATTCGACCAGGAAGGGAGAAACCCGTGCAGCCTGATCATTTGCCTGATGTAATTACGATTGACGGCCCGGCCGCGTCCGGGAAGTCGACAATCGGACTGATGCTGGCCCAGCGATTGGACTATTTATGCCTGGATACCGGCTCGATGTATCGCGCCTTGACGTTGGCCGCAATCTGGAACGGCATTAGCCCCGATGATGAAGAGGCCGTCGTGCAATTGGCGGTCGATTGCGATCTCGATATATTGCCTTTGGCCGAAGAGACGGATGGAAGGCACTATACGGTTTTACTTGAGGGTGTCGATGCGACCTGGGATTTGCGATTGCCTGAGGTGGATGCGTTCGTATCCCAGATATCGACATACCCCGGAGTTCGCGCCGAGATGGTGCGGCGGCAGCGCGACGTGGGGCATCGCGGCCGCGTTGTCATGATCGGCCGCGACATCGGCACAGTCGTCATGCCCGATGCCGTCCTCAAGCTCTATATCACGGCCTCGCCGGAGGAAAGGGCTCGCCGGCGATTGCTTGATCGCCGCCGCCAAGGCTACGATGACAATTACGAATCGATCCTGGCCGATGTGACGCGCCGTGACAACATTGATAGCAGCCGCAAACACTCACCGCTTCGCCCTGCGTCCGACGCGATCCAAATTGACACCACCGGCCGCACAGCCGAGGAAGTGATTGGCGAGATCATGTCCCTGATAAACCACATCCAGCCGGAAGGACGCGATTAATGGCCTTATTCAACGAAATCGATCCGCATACCTTTTCAGGCGGGAAAATAATCGGCATTGAACCGGGCAGCGTGGCCGCCGAAATGGGTCTGCGCCCCGGGGACGAATTGTTGGCGATCAACGATCAGGCGGTCGAAGACATCATCGATGTCCAGTTCTATGCCGCCGAAGAAGAGTTGGAGCTTCTCGTGCGCCGTGAGGGCGAGATCCTGCTGTTTGAAGGTGAGCGCGATTATGATCAGACCCTGGGTCTCGAGTTCGCCCATCCGACCTTCGATGTCGACATTCGCCGCTGCGACAATCTCTGCGAGTTCTGCTTCGTCCTGCAGATGGGGCCAAAGTATCGTCGCACGCTATATGTTAAGGATGATGACTACCGCTACTCTTTTCTCTTCGGCCACTACGTCACGCTGACGAACCTGAAAGAACACGACTGGTGGCGAATAGAGACCATGCGTCTGTCGCCGCTATATGTATCCGTGCACGTGACGGACACGGATACCCGCCGTCGCTTCCTGCGCAATTCGAACGCCGTCGATATCATGGAGCAGCTACGTTGGCTTGCCGAACGCAATATTGAGGTGCATGCCCAGCTGGTGATCGTGCCCGGCTTCAATGATGGTGAATGGCTGGCGCGTTCGGTGAGGGATCTTGCCACGCTTTGGCCCGGTGACGAGGGCGGCGGAGGCGTGGTGTCAGTCAGTGTCGTGCCGGTAGGCCTCACAAAGTTCCACAAATACGGGATGCGACCGCACACGCGTGAGGAGGCTGAGGCCACGCTGGAGTTTGTCGAATCATTGCAACCCGAGTTCATGGAAGACATTGGCATCCGGTTCATCTATCTAACGGATGAATGGTATCTGGTGACCGGGCGTGACGTTCCACCGCTGGAGGATTACGACGGCCACGACCTGCATGAAAACGGCCTGGGTATGGTTCGGGCCTTCCTCGATGACTGGATTGTTGTGCGCGACGAAATCGCCCGAACGGAACCCAAGCCCACCCCACGGAAGATCACGCTGGCGACAGCGGCGCTTTTCGCGCCTACACTCAGGCAGAAGGCCGCGGAATTCGCGCAGTCAACCGGTTGCGAGGTCGATGTCGTGGAAATCCGCAACGAGCGACTGGGCGAAACTATCACCGTCGCCGGTCTGCTCAATGGGATCGACGTATTGGAGCAGTTGCGCAAGATTAATCCGGGCGAATTACTCGTTCTCCCGCGGGTAATGTTCGATCATCCTGATCGGATCTCTCTGGATAACATCTCCCCTCAGGATATCGCCAACCAACTCGACCGGCCGGTGGTGTTGGCCGATTCGCTGGGCGATGTATGGGATGCGCTGCTCGGTCAATCGAAGCTCATGTACCGGCCGGGTGTGCCCCCGGCCGGTACAATCAATCTAAAGGTGCTGGGCAACGGCGCAAACGGGTCGGCCGCGCACCTGTCATAACGCCCCCTGATTTCTGCCGCCCATACGCTAGGGGTTCAGGATCACTGGGAACATGATCCGCTGCTCCTGGCTCGGCGCGCCGGCGATCTTCAGGCTAACAGTGGCGATGTTGGATAGCTGCCCATTATCCGCCCGGTATGTAAAGGAGTCCTGGCCCACGTACCCGGCGTGGGGTTGATAGGTAAATCCTCCGTTGGCATTTAGTGTCAGCGAACCATGAGCGGGCTTATTCACCAGCTTGGCCGTCATTACCCCTGGGAGTGGATTGACGTCATTTTCCAGCACGCCGGACGCTGGTATGATAAACGTCTCATCAGCGCTGAGTTCATAAGCGTCATCAATCGCGACAGGTGGCCCGTCGGGAATGATGATCGCGATTGTGACCGTGGCGATGTTGGAGAGAAGCCCGTTACTCGCCTGATAGGTAAAGCTATCCTGGGTGGCGTAATCGACGGTTGGCGTGTAAGTAAACGAACCATCGCTGTTTAGGATTAGGTTGCCGTCGACCGGCTCCTCGACGAGAATGGCTTGCAAAGGGAGGTTGCCGTTCTTTTGATCGTTCGCCAGCACGCCGGGGGCAGAAACCGACAGCGTCTTGCCTTTCTCCGCAGTAAAGGAATCATTGACGGCCGTCGGCGGCACTGGTGTAATGTCAATCACCACTTGGGTAATATTAGAGAGTTGTCCATTACTGGCCTGATAGGTGAATCCGTCACTGCCGATGAAATCCTTGTTTGGTGTATAGGTGAATCCACCGTTTGCCTGGAGGGTCACGTTGCCGTGGGCCGGAGCGTTGACGATGACGGCCGTCAGTTGACCCGCGCCCGGATTTACGTCGTTGGCCAGTACGCCCGGCGCGTTGACTTTTAGTTGGGCATTAACCGGGGTCGTGAAATGGTCGGGTTTGGCCACAGGCATGCCGGCAAACCGATAGTCATCTGCATGGAGTTGGCCGGGAGCTACGCCTTTGAGGAGAATCGTCTCGCCACCCGGCAAGGTGATTAATGTGTCGGCCCCCTGCGATACTGTCGTGAGGCTATCTATGCCTGAGATTCCCTGATAGTCCGTGAAATCAAGGAAATCGGGGCTTTGGGGGCCGGGTGTAAAATCGGTGATGGTATCATTGCCGCTACCCGGAGTATATATAAAGGCGTCATCCCCTAATCCACCGGTCAGAGTATCATTGCCTCCCGCGCCGTCTAATCCGTTATCTCTTGTGTCGCCAATGAAAATGTCGGCGGCGTTTGACCCAATCAATCGCTCAATGGAAATCAGCGAATCACCCGCTGCGTCTCCACCGCCGGCTACCCCGGTGAACAGGTTGATATTGACCCCCGCGGCCGAATCGATATACGATGCCGTGTCCTTTCCCGTGCCGCCAATTATTCGGTCGGCTCCGGGGCCGCCATTGTGGATGTCATTCCCTGCACCGCCCTTGAGAACGTCATTCCCTGCGGCAGCATCGATCTGATCATCACCACGATGGGCGAGGATGACGTCATTGCCGGTTGTGCCCGAGATATTGTTATTCTCCGGCGTACCGGAATGAGTGACCGGCATGCTGGCCCCCAATGTCGGCCCGCCTTGCACGAGATAAACGAATCCCGCTTTAGACTTCACACCCGGCCCGGCATTTGGCGCGCCGATGAGAATCTCGTCGAATCCATCGCCGTTGAAGTCGCCCACGTGACCCAGAGTTTGGCCGGACTGATCACCAGCGGCCGCGCCATCCAGGCGTAGTCCACCGGTTCCCAACGCGCCAAGGGACAGGGTAGCTCCGAAGCCGGCGCGCCCGAAGACGACATAGGTCATGCCCGCAAATCGTGAGTTGCCGGCTCCGGCGGCTGATGCGCCGATGATCACATCTTGCAGGCCGTCGCCGTTGATATCGGCTGCACCGACCGCTGTTCCAACTTCGCCATTGGCTTGGTCGCCGGTCAGGCGAACCCCGTTTTGGCCATTCAGATCTTTCAGATTGATAGCCGCCGGATAAGTTGTGCGACCGAAGACGACGTAGGCTTCGCCCTTGTTATCCCCGGCATATGGTGCGCCGATGACCAGATCGTCCCGGCCGTCGCCGTTCACATCGCCCGCCGCGGCGGCCGAGCGACCCGCATTATCTCCATCGCCGATCCCTTCAACGCGGAAGCCATTGCTCCCGTTGAGGCCGGCGAGATTAAGCTTGGTCGGGAAAGTTTTTTGTCCGAAGACCACAAAAACCGTTCCGGTGTTCAATGATCTGCCTGCAAGATAACTCCCGGCTGATAACAGAAAATCGCCAAGGCCGTCCTTGTTCAGATCGCCGGCCGAACGCAGAATCTTGCCGGCCGAAGTCTCGGCGGCTACACCGTCAATGATGAAGCCGTTTGTGCCGTTCAATGCCGACAAATTGAACACGGGGGGGAAGGATTGCTTGCCCCATACGACATAGGCCTGGCCGCTCCGTTCCTTTCCTCCCGGCGAAGCGTCCGGCGCACTAATGAGTAGATCGTCGAATCCGTCGCCATTGATATCTTCTGCCAGGCTAACGCTGGCACCGGCTCGCCCATCTATGGCAATCCCGTTGATCCGAAAGCCTGTTGTCCCATTGAGCGACTTGAGGTCGATCTTTGCCGGGAAGGAAGCCTGGCCGAAAATCACGAACGCCGCGCCTGTTTCGGGGGTTTCCTCATCCAGGTCTGCCCCCGGCGCGCCTATGATCAGGTCGTCGTACCCGTCATTGTTCACGTCCCCTCCGCCGCTGACGGCGCTGCCGGCTTCGTCGTTGAAGGTCACGCCGACAATTCTGAATCCGTTCGTTCCATTCAGATCGTTGAGGGATAATGTTGTGGGGTTGGCGAGCCGGCCAAAGATGACATACGCTTCACCTGCGTTCTGCAGGCCGTCGGGTGCGGCAGATGGGGCGCCAATGATGAAGTCATTGAGACCGTCGCCATTGACGTCACCCGTGAAATGGAGAGAGCGCCCGGCCTGATCGCCGTCACTGCGCCCCTCGATCCGAAAGCCGGATGGCCCGGTCAGAGAAGAGAGATTGATTACCAATTCCGCTGCAGACTCTCGTTGAGCATAGTCCCCATGAACTATACTTGTTGTCAGAAGGACAATCGTGAGGGTCATGAACAGGATGAGGCTCGCTCGTTGGAATGATGTTTGTCTGCGGTGAGTGGGGTTAAAATCGACTCCGGAAATCGCGATGGGCAGGCGAAAACGGAAGAATCTGGTGATTTTCATTCAACAATTCCTGTATGAGCAGATAGTTTATTTACTTCAGAATAGGCGAGTTCCGGTTGGAGCATATTGTGTCGTGTGATTAATTTCAGAAACTCATCCGAAGTTGAAACGGATTAAGCGGCTAAGATCGGCGTGAAGGCTCAGCCGAGATACCGGTTCATAGCCAAGCGGCTGGTATGGTAGCCAAAAAACGTCGGAAGGCCAACTACTTGTGAATTGCAGGGCAATCGCTTTCTAAAAAATGAGGTAAAGTGGTGACCAAACGATGTCGTGGAGAAAAAGCGTTTGAGTCAATCACTTGCAGGGAGTTTTGCCGCAC
>JRYC01016532.1_pt1 | contig 13318 bp, 11 predicted proteins | sample 235301 | NCBI WGS metagenome assembly JRYC01 (sample SAMN03074211, study PRJNA261470) | activated sludge metagenome | biome: Common Effluent Treatment Plant; feature: Wastewater; material: Activated sludge; isolation source: activated biomass of a common effluent treatment plant treating...
CAGCGAAACACGCGCATAGCCTGAATCACCAACCCGTCCCAGGAGCTCCTTGACATCGCCATAGGGCACCGCCCGGTCAGCGCGCACATAGACGACTGTGTCGCCCTCGCTGGCGCGAATCTGCGCAAGCCGAGAAACCAGTGCGGCCTGCGAAATTTCTTCATCACGAATGTAAAGCTGTCCTTGGCCGTTGAGCGTCACCACCATGGGTTTCTTGGTCTGGGACAGCTTCGCCNNAGCACCAGCATCACGTCGACGAACGGCGTGATATTGATCTCCGCCATCGGCCGGTAGCCGCTGTCTTCATGGTCGTCGGGAATGTGCCCGCCAAGCTGCATGCCCATCACAGTGACTCCTTACGCGTTCACCGCGGAAGACCCGCTCCCGTATGAAAATCGCGGCGCAATGCGATGTACAGCCGTATTGGTCCGCTCTGCTGCCCGCCCTAGCGCCACCGATATCTGGTTATAGGCAACGACCGCAGGGATTGCCGCCGCAAGGCCGATCGCGGTTGCAAACAAGGCTTCTGCAATGCCCGGCGCGACGACGGCGAGACTGGTATCTTTCGCCTGCGCAATGGCTGTGAATGAATGCATGATGCCCCAAACAGTGCCGAACAGACCAATGAACGGGGCCGCCGAGCCCACCGTCGCCAGGAATGGCAATCCTGTTTCAATGCGCTTCAATTCTCCGCGCACCGCCCCCCGCATCGCCCGCTCCACCCTCAGCCGAACGTCGTTTGGACTCTCTGTTAGGTCGTGGCCAACATGGCGCTCGAACTCGCCCGCCGCAACGATCGCGCTCGCATACCCATTGCCTGCCGCTGGTGGCAATGCCGCCCCATGTGCAGCAGCCTCCAGCACGCGCACTTGCCGCTTCAGGCCAAGGATGCGGATCAACTTTTCAAAGATCAGCGCCCAACACATGACGGAAGCCAACACCAATATCACGATGACAGCCTGCACGACGACATCGGCATTGAGGATCAGTGAGGTCAGCGACAGGTCGTGCGCTGCCCCGGCAGCAACGGTCATGCCCACGGCACCAAGTCCTTACTTAGAAAGTTGAACATTGGAGCGGGTCGATAACGCAAGCCTATCCAGGCAAGCACTCTCGTCAGTTCCGCCCGACTTGCATTCCATGATGTCATTGATGAGGAGGCTACCGACCGCCTCGCACTTTACGCCATCAAGGTCGAAGAGCTTGACGGAGCGCTTCTTTCCCTTGATCGGTGCCAGATCGAGCGCAAAGCGCCGCCCAATGATTCCATCGGTCTGGAACAGCACAAGGTCAAGCTTCAAAACGTCGTATGATTTCTCGCTCTGATTATCGATGACGAGATAGGCCCGGCAGCTTGACGGCTGCGTTTCCAGTTTGTTGAGCTCCACCGACACCTTTGCCGCCGATCCTGTAGCAGTCGCAGACGTTGCGTTCGCTTGCCCGCCGGCGGCAGGCGTGTCCTGCGCTATAGCCGCTCCTGCGCTCGACATCAGCGCGAGTGTCGCGGCAATACCAGCAACCGCGAGCGGAGATCCCAATCCAGCCCGGTTCCAACGCGCCTTTTTCTGCTTCAGGGCGCCGGACGCCATGCAAATCGACTGCCGCAAGTGAACCTCCAATTCAAATGCCCAAGCTGCACAACTGGGCAATTCCAACACTCCAAACCGGAAAGCCCTCAATTACTGCCCGATCCAACATGGCAAACTCAACCAGGCGCTCGCCGCATGTCACATCAATCCGGTCGTTACTGACCACCGCCTGAATAGCGCCAATCCGTAAAGTTGTGGCCACGCGGCAACCCTAGTGAGCAGTCTTCATCAGACGACCCTTAGCGTGAGCCTCAAGACCGCGAATCGCGCCATTGCTAACCAGGGTTCGGAGCCCCGATGGCTGAATAGCAGCCGTCTATCACCATCGCAACTTGCAAACGAATCAGAGGTTTGTGAGCGCGCAAGTCAACGTCCGCCAAGTCATCCGTGGCGCTGAAGCAACGCTTCTGTTCTGTTATATTGTATCATCACCATGGTCGCCGTCAATCGCGTTGACCCAGCTAGCGCGAAGCACTTATTCAAGGTTCATTAATACTTTTCGCGCTTTGCCGATTCGGGGGAATCTAGCGTGAATTTGCGCAGTAAATCCGCGGATCGGGGGATCAGCACATGACGATCGCGAGGCTATCGCCAAGGCTGGCTGGCATATCTGCACTTGCCGTCACGCTTTCCAGCTCGCTCGCCATTGCCCAGCAATCGCCTCCGGCACCCGAAACGACCGCTCCGGCGGCAATTTCGACCACGCCCCCCGCTACTGCACCCGCCGCTCCAGCGGCCACGCAAGCCCCGGCAGCACCACAGACCGCACCTCAAGCCGCACCGGCCACCCCACCCGGTACCGACGCCGCCCTCCCTCCGGTTGAAGTTATCCAGCAGAAGCCGGAACCAACGTCGCCGCCAAAGCAAGTTGCCAAGAAGAAACCCGCGCCCGCACCAAAGCCGGTTCAGCAGACCTCACCGCCGCCACAGGCAGCGCCAACCGTTGAGGCACAAGGTCCCGTCGAAGCCGCGCCCATGACGACCGACCAATTGCGTGCGCAAGGCGACGTCGTTCGCGTTGCCCCAATGGGTGGTTCTGAGATCGCGATTGAGAAGGTGCCCGGCGCCGTCACCACAATATCATCTCAGGTGCTCAATCAGCCCGACATCAAGGAGCCGCAGGAAGCGCTGATGAAGTCGGTGCCGGGCGTGACCCTCACCGATGCCAGCGGCAACGATTTAAAAACCCAGATTGACTATCGCGGCTTCGAGGCCGGACCGTTAAATGGCTTCCCCCAGGGCTTGGCCGTTTATCAGAATGGCGTCCGCATCAATGAAGTCTTCGGTGATACCGTCAACTGGGACTTGATCCCCAAGAACGCCATCTCCGACATGACCGTTCTGTCGGGAAATCCGATCTTCGGCCTCAATGCCCTTGGCGGCGCCGTCTCCGTTGTTATGAAAGACGGCTTCAACTACCGCGGCGCCGAAGTTGACGTTATGGGCGGCATGTATGGTCGCAAGCAAATCTCCGCGCAAGCCGGCGCTAGCCGCGGCCCGATTGGCGCGTACTTCGCTGGCGAATATATCGATGAAGACGGCTGGCGCGACTTCTCCTCTGCCGAGGTCAAGCGTGGCTATTTCGACATTGGCGCCAAAGGCAGCCGCGTTGAAGCCCACATCAACCTGACGGTTGCCGACACCTCCGCGGGCGTTGTGGCGGCTTCACCAGTCGAATTACTCGCCATCAATCGATCTTTGACATTCACCTCGCCGCAAATCACCGATCTCAATCTCGTCATGCCCTCGTTCAACGCCTCGGTAAAAGTCACCGACACATTGACCGTCTCGGGCCTTGCCTACTACCGCCGATTTAAATCTCGCGTCATTGACGGCAACGTTTACGAAGGTGACGAAGATGAGGAGGAAGAAAACGAGCAAGACGAACCGCCCCTGGGTGTCATCGACCGCATCAACACCGATTCCGAAAGCTTCGGCTTCGGGCTTCAGGCGGTCGACAAGCGTAAAATCTTCGATCGCAAGAACCAGTTTGTGATCGGTACCAGCTACGATCAAGGCAACGTCGGCTACTCGACCAGCTCCGAGCTGGGAACGATCGGCAGAAATTTCGTCGTCACCGGTTCAGGCACATTTCTGGACGACGGCGACTTCGCGCCGCGCAACGTAACCGTCGACACACGCTACTTCGGCATGTACGTCCTCGACACGCTCGATCTGACCGACCGTTTAGCACTGACATTCGGCGGACGCTTCAATCACGCCGATGTAGACCTTGAAGATCTAACGGGANNTTATTCGGAGGCCAATCGCGCGCCCACACCCGCCGAGCTTGCTTGTGCCGATCCCGAAAACCCCTGCCCGATCGAAAGCTTCCTGACCGATGATCCGCCTCTGAAACAAGTCATCTCGAAAACCTACGAGCTGGGCTTGCGCGGCAAGATGAAATCACCGAGCGGTAAGCAGCAATTCGAATGGGGTATCGGCCTATTCCACACGATGAACTATGACGACATCCTTTTCGTCTCGTCATCGACCACCGGCCGCGGCTATTTCTTCAATGCCGGCGACACTCTTCGCAAAGGCATCGAAGCCAAGCTCGCCTATTCGAACGAGCAACTGTCATTCTATGCCAGCTACGCCTACATCGATGCCACATATGACAAGCTCGACGTCACGGAGTTCTCTTCTCCCGCCAATCCGCTTTCACATCCCTGCATCACTGTCGCAGAAGAATCGTGCATCACCGTTTCACCCGGCGACAGCATACCCGGCATTCCCAAGCACCGCATTAAAACTGGCTTCAACTACTGGGTAACCCCACGTTGGAAAGTTGGCGCAGATCTCGTCGCCCAGACCGGACAGTACCGCTTTGGCGACGAAGCCAACTTGCTCGACAAGCTCGGAGGATACACGCGAGTTGATCTGTCAACCAGCTACGATGTGACCGAGAACATTCAGCTCTACGCTTTCGCCAAGAACATCTTTGACGCCAAGTACGGCTTGTTTGGAACTCTATTTGAAGCGGACGAAGCACCCATTGTTGCACCTCACTACATCGAGTTTGAAAATCCACGTTCCATCGTGCCCGGCGCACCAATCGCCGTTTACGGAGGCGTCAAAGTCAAATTTTGAACTTCATCAGAACCTGTTGAAACTAAAAAAGCGGCCGCTCCCAAAGGCAGCCGCTTTCAATTCTTGACAGTTCAGCTTGGTCGACTGGCTGGCTGCTGCATTCAATCGGCAAATCGTTAATGTTCGCACTCCTGCCTGCGCGATCAGTACTCCATCTCCAAGCTCAACTTTAAGGTTGTATGAGGCGTATTATCGTTGAGACCAAACAAGACCCCCGTACCCAGCCGCATCAGGACACCTTCTTCATCGTCCTTATCGTCTTTGTCGCCGCCCCCGGCCTTCTCATCGTCTACGTTAGCAACTTTGCTCAGCCGCGAGCGGCCAGGTCCGCTACCGCTACCGCCAGGTCGCCACTCATAGTAGACGACCGGTCCCGCGCGGTGCTGATCGTGATCCCCGAACAAGAGAGCACCCTCGCTAGGTCGGCCTGAGTTGCCGACACGATCAAATGTACCGTAACCCTCAAGAGTCAGTGCCCAGGCAGAGCTCAAGTCGTATTTAAGTTGTATCGCGTAGCCGATGNNTCCAGCCCATCATCGGTGATGTCGCCGGATCCGAAATGCTTGATGGCGGCAAGATTGAGCAGAGCTGAAAACTTCCCGACTTTGCCGCCAACAATCGCGCCCATCAGAATAGTATTGAGTTCGCCTTGCGAAGTCGGGTGCTCAAATTCCGTCAACAGGCCGAAACCAATTCCCCCCGTCTCGGGAACGGGCTTGAGGATTACCACGCCCTCCACCGCAACTTCCGTCAGCTTCAGATCATCAAAGGCATTGGCAAGTCCCGGCGAAGTAGGTTCACCGAAGCGTTCCTTTTCAAACTCGATGCCTACACGCATCCGCAGAAAATGCGTCAGCGACATTTCCACCTCGAGCGCGTGGCGTTGCCGGGTGGCAGAATTGTCGTCGTATATGAATTGCCCCGGTTGCTCCTCGACGAACCGTCGCCGGGGCTGACCGAACGACCACGCGTTCTGAGACTGGAACTCGACCTCTCCAGGCTCGGCTTCGAGCCCCTTGAGTTCGAACTGCCCAATCGCCGGCTCGCCCAAAGCGTAACGAGGCACTGCAACCAGTGTCGCCGCATTAAGACTTAGAATTGCGCTTGCAACCCATATTGAACGGGCATGTGATAGCCCGCAGCCCACTCCCTCTCGCCTCATCTGATTCCCTCCCCCGAGAGAAGCCTAGCAAAAGTCGGTTCGGACCGCCTGTCCAGTACAGATATTCGGCAAAATGAAATTAGAGATGGAGATCAGGTGACGTCGGGCAATTTGATTCGGACGCGCGAAAGAATCTGAATAAGCATAATCACAAAGCGGATTACATTAAGTTCAGCGCCGAAACGCTGAAAATATATTGCGCCAAACGTCCAGAAGCACCTGAATTATAGATAATTTTCCGGAATATTAAGTTCAATTCCCTCAATTCGAACTCGATTCAAAAGTCGTCGCAAAACGGCAGCAAGGCATTAACTACAAGTTATTCCTTGAGCGATTACATTGCGATGCAGATAAGAGGCAAAGCGAAGTCCAATGCTTGGCAAATCGATCCGTGCAGGCCGTACGAACACGCTGATTGGCGAGTATTCCTTGCTGCTCGGCGATGCCGTACTGCGTCACCGCACACGCATGGCCGAGCACAGCGCCCGCATCGAGACGGAATTGGCAAACCGGGTAAAATCCGAATTTATTGCCAATATGAGTCACGAGTTGCGCACACCACTCAATACCATCATTGGCTTCTCCAAGATTCTATCCGAGCATGAAAAGCGGCAGATCGCTACGTCCGACATTGTCGAGTATGCGCAGCTGATACATGACTCTGCTGGGCATCTGCTCTCGGTCATCAATGACATTCTCGATATATCCAAGATTCAGAGCGGAAAGTTCACAATCGACGCTCGTGAAACGAACGTCGACGACATTCTTGCCTATTGCATCGCCTCATTCAAAAAACTCGCCGAGGACGCCTCCGTTGAACTCTTGAATACAACCCACGCGCCGATACCGCCCGTTCGTGGCGATCCAGCCAAGCTGAAGCAGATCTTTTCTAACCTCCTGTCGAACGCCATCAAGTTCACGCCCAAGGGCGGGAAGGTGTTCGTCAACGCAGTCGCAACGAAGGATGGCGGCCTTGTCGTCGAAATCAAGGACACCGGCGTTGGCATGAGCGAAGACGACATCAAAATAGCGATGACACCGTTCGGACTAGTCGATGGGTCAAAGGCCAAATGGCGGGACGGTGCAGGACTTGGGCTGCCCATCGCAATTACTCTGATCAAACTACACAGCGGCCGCCTCGACATCGAGAGTTCGAAAGGTAAGGGAACAACCGTTTCCGTCATGCTGCCGTCACGCCATCAAGTCTCCGCAGCGCGCGGCAGGGAGATGGTCTTTGGTGGATCCCACGGCATTGAGAATTAACCCGATTGCGAGCACGATGAACCATGCAAGCGCATACACCAGATAGTGGCACGTTCGACTCGGACCTGACCATGGGCCGAATCGTATCTGTGACCGGTGCTAAGACCATCGTCCTCCTGGACGGTCGATCGGACCCGTCTGGCCGCAAGATGATGTACCGACCCGAGATGGGAACCCTGCTTGCAATTGATACAACTTCGTCAGTGGTGCTCGCCATCGTGTCGGCCCTCAGCGTCCCCGTGCCTGCGCAACGTGAAGGCGAAAGCGAAATTTGGATTGCTGAACTCGGTCTCGTTGGCGAGCTTTGGCTTTCACCTGATCGCACATTGAGCAGCTTCAATCGCGGCGTCACCATCTACCCCGCACTGGGCGATCGCGTCCGCATTGCGTCCAAGGAAGAGCTTGAATTTGCCTTCTGCGGCGACAAAACAAGGTCCGTTCGAGTTGGCTGCATCCGTCAGGACAGCTCAATCCCAGCAATGATTCGCGTAGACGATCTGCTCGGCAAGCACTTTGCCATTCTTGGCACCACCGGCACCGGCAAGTCCTGCACCACAGCACTCATTCTGCGATCGATCCTGAAGGAGCATCCTGCAGCTCATATCGTCCTTCTTGACCCCCACAACGAGTACTCAACGGCGTTCCCCGAAGGCGCCGAAGTCATCAGTCCGCGCAACATGCAACTTCCATTCTGGCTCCTCACTTTCGAGGAGATTGCTGAGGTTCTGGTTGCAGACGACAAGCGCAAAGCCGAGATCGAGATCCTGCAGGAATTGATCCCGATCGCCAAGCAGCGCTACAATTCTGGCCGCGCCAAGGACGGCGCCGTCCGCCGCAGCATCGTCGACCATGGCCGCTTTACAGTCGACACCCCGGTCCCCTACCGCATCTCCGATCTCGTGGCGATGATCGACGAGCGCATGGGTAAGCTGGAGAACAAGAAAGATCTCGCACCATACAGAAACCTGAAGCAGCGCATCGATATAATTACTCAAGATGCGCGCTATGCATTCATGTTCGGCTCACTAACCGTCTATGACGGCATGGCACAGGTGCTGTCACGCNNGTCAACGGCAAGCCGATCACGATCCTGGAACTGACCGGCATCCCGACCGAAATTGTCAACGTCGTCGTCTCGGTTCTCTGCCGCATGACGTTCGATTTTGCACTGTGGGGCGAAGGCAGAGTGCCAGTCACACTCGTTTGCGAGGAAGCCCACCGTTACGTTCCAGCCAACCCCAACGCTGGTTTCGAACCGTGCAAGCGAGCGATTGCAAAGATTGCAAAGGAAGGCCGCAAATATGGCGCGTCCTTGTGCATCGTCACACAGCGCCCTGCGGAAATCGATCCAACCATTCTATCTCAGTGCAACACGGTATTTGCACTCCGCATGTCAAACGATCGCGACCAGGCAATCGTCACCTCAGCGATCTCCGACACCGGCTCTGGCTTGCTCGAGTTCCTCTCCGCCCTCGGTCAGCGCGAAGCCATTGCGTTCGGTGATGGCGTCTCGCTACCCGTCCGCATCAGATTTGATGAGCTTCCCAAGGAGGCAATGCCTCGCTCATCGACCGCGCGCTTCTCCGAGCGTTGGCAGAAGTCCGTCGGCGACGAGGGCTTCCTGGAGCATATCGTCGAGCGCTGGCGCAATGCCGGCGGTGCTTACGAAGACCAGAGCTCGGGCCAAATGCTGGCAGAAGCACTGCTGAATGATGATGATCTCGATGCTGTTGTGGACGGGAGACATTCACCGGCTTATCAGTCTGATGCAGCCAGAGGGCGCGAGCAAGAACGTGGCTCTCAGCGATCGGCGGCTCGCCGAGACGCGCTCCAGCACTTCGCCGATGCAGCGGCCACAAGCGGCCCAGGACGTTCCGGCGCGCGGCGCGATGCTCAGGCGTCGCAGTCTGGATCGGGACGGCCCGGCAGCTCAATTCTACGCCGTGATCCGCTGATTGCAGCGCCCGAACCAACCGCCGCCGAGACCAGCCAATCGCTGCGCTCTCTGCGCGATCGGCTCATGCAGCGTCAACGCTGATGCGGGTGCAGCAGTAGCGGGAGGGCGGATGGCTTGAGAAGAGCACGGGATTGGCGGCCCTCATGCCGTGTGCGAGCGTGCGCCTTTCACCGGCTTCACCGCTACGCACTTTGCCCAAATCACGCACTTGAACTGCACTTCGATCGACCCCGTGCTTCCATGACATAGGAACACAGGTCTTACGACTTTGGCTCCGGAGTCCGCAGCTCGACGACGCGACCGCCCTCGTTCTTGTTGGCGCCCTCGCTCTTGCCCTTGCTGGCTTCCCGCGCCTCAGATGCAGCGGCACTCGTAGCCGAAGGGCTAGAGCTATTTTCAACACTCGTGTTGGACGACGCACTGCCTTGTCCTGAACCCGCCATAGCGCTCTCTTCTGCCGCATCCCGGGCCAGATTGTTTTGGAACCGCCGCCAGCCAACCGGAATCATTGCTAGGTAGAAGATTGTCGTGCCCGCGAGCGTCTCGTGAGGATAGGTCACCAGCATCGCAACGAACAAAACGCCCAATATAAAGATCGGCAGAACCAGTTCGCGAGAGATACGCTCGCCCAATAGCTTGCCCGAATAGGTGGGAATGTTCGAAATCATCAGATACGCGATCACCAGCGTATATACGATGATGATATTCTTCATCCAGCGCGCATCTCTGAGATCGAGCCCGATGTACGCCAGATATATCGGAAGCAGCACCACGATTGCTGCCGCCGGCGTGGGCATACCCGTAAAGTAGTCCTTCTGCCAGCGCGGCTTATCCTCGTCGATTGTCACGTTGAAACGCGCAAGACGCAGGGCCGATGAGAGAGCGAAAATCATCACCGCAATCCAGCCAATGCTCTTGAGATCGCCCAATCCCCACGTGAAGATCATCAGCGCCGGAGCAACGCCGAAATTGACGAAGTCTGCGAGACTATCGAGTTCGGCTCCGAACCTGGATGAAGCCTTTAGCAGCCGCGCAACCCGTCCATCGATACCGTCAAGAAGTGCAGCAAAAACGATCGCTGCCAACGCCAGCTCGTAGCGTCCTTCGATCGACATACGGATCGCGGTCAAACCCGCGCACAGTCCGAGAAGCGTGAAGAAATTCGGCACCAGCATCCGCACTGGAATACGCTGATGGCGGAATAAAAGGTAACCGCGGCGACGGCGTGTTTCTTCTTCCAGCTGTGGCAACACAGGATCCATAGCCTCGCCTCCTTCCATCACGAATTTCGCTCAACCCATGTGGCGATCCCGAGCCAAGCTCAACGCAATATAGCGCCAACTACACCGCTTGTGCCCCGTCAGCCAGATCGCCGGAGATGGAAGCAACTGAGCACCATCGTAAGGTGAGACCGAGGCTCGCAAACAAAGAGATAGAGCAGACCACAATGGTCAGTCGCGATACAATTTCAACCTGACCTGCACCAATATAAGCCCAAGTGCCTCTCTAGCGCCAACAGGTCTCAGGTCCCGACGACCAACTGGCCTCAGGACTGGCGCGCTTCGCGTTCGCCCTCATTTGACTTGAAGTCAGCAAACACCGTTTCTCCGGCCACAGCCCTTTGGCCAACGGCCACAAGTGCGGTACGTCCGGGAGGCAAATAGACATCGACACGCGATCCAAAGCGAATGAGGCCAAACCGCTGGCCGACACCGACACTATCGCCCTCCTGCAAGAAGGTAACGATACGCCGCGCAATGAGCCCCGCGATCTGCACCGTCGCAATTTCATCACCCGCAGACGTCTCGATGACGATTGACCGTCGCTCGTTCTCCTCGCTCGCCTTGTCCGACGCCGCATTGATAAAGGCACCCGGCACGTAGATAGACCTGACGATACGCCCTGCGATGGGAGCACGATTGATATGCACATCGAAGACCGAAAGGAACGTCGATATACGTAGCCGCGGGGTCTGTCCAAGCCCCAGCTCCATCGGCGGCGTGACCACCTCAACCGCAGTGATGCGTCCATCTGCCGGCGAAACCACCAGCCCTTCACGCAGCGGTGTAACGCGCTCAGGATCGCGGAAGAAATAGGCGATGTAGAGTGCCACGACCAGGAAGAACCAGCCAAGCGGCGCCCACAAGATAAAGAACAACAGCGATAAAGCTGCCGCGATCGCGATGAACTTTCGGCCATCGCTGTGCACCGGCGCGAGGTTATCGAGAATGGTATCTACGATGCCATGGCGGTTCGACACGTCCTCAAAACTCCTGTCATTGTTGGGCATGTCATTGTTGAGCATGCCCTTTTGATCGTGTTCATGGTTATTGAAACACAATCGCGATTCAGCTTCTTGCTCTGAGCGTGACGCCACGGCTCTACCGCAGCACGCTTCAGCAAAACTCGCACCCGAGAGACCCGCTCGGCGTTGGCAGTCAACACATCAGCTCAACGGCACGGCTACGAAACGCAAATCCCCCTTGGCATCTTCGATTCTCAAAAGAACCGCCTTACGACCGAGTTTTTTAATCTTCTGGATATTCCGCGCCACGTCAGCAGGCGATTCCACCGCTTCTTGCGCAGCTTCCACGATCACGTCTCCAGCCTTGACGTTCTTGGCCGCAGCAGCACTTGTTGGATCAACCTCAGTGACGATCACACCCGTCAGCTTCTTGTCAATCTGGTATTGGTTCCTCAGTTCATCCGTCAGAACCTCGAGCTTGAGCCCAAGCATCTCCTGCGACTCTGGCGCTTCGCTCGTATCGGGTTGTTCGTCCTGATCGTTGGCAACTTCGTCTTCAACGAGACGGCCTATCTCGACTTCCAGCGACTTCTTTTCTCCGCGGCGAAGAACCTCGATCGCAACCTTTTTTCCGATGGGGGTTTCAGCCACGATTCTGGGCAACCCACGCATGTTGCCCACTTCACGGCCGTCGAACGCTATGATGACGTCGCCCGCCTGAATGCCAGCCTTCGCCGCCGGGCTGCCCTCCGTCACTGATGCAACAAGCGCTCCCTTGCCCACCGGAACACCGAGCGTTTCGGCGATATCATCTTCGATCGATTGGAGGTTCACACCAAGCCATCCGCGGCGCGTCTCTCCGTATTGCTTGAGCTGGGCGATAACGTTCGTTGCAACATCGGACGGGATCGCAAAGCCAATTCCGATCGAACCGCCCGTAGGCGAAATGATGGCCGTATTCACACCGATCACTTCTCCATCCATGTTGAACAGCGGCCCACCCGAATTGCCCCGGTTGATAGCGGCATCGGTCTGCAAGAAGTCATCGTAAGGCCCGGAATTGATGTCGCGTTGCTTGGCCGAGATGATGCCGACGGTCACGGTCCCACCAAGGCCGAACGGATTGCCGATCGCCATCACCCAATCGCCAACCTTGAGCTTGTCGGAGGAACCGAACTTCACATCGATCAGCGGCTTCTTGGGCGTCACCTTGAGCAACGCGAGATCGCTCTTTTGATCGCGTCCTAGAACCTTGTCGACCTTGAGCTTGGAGCCGTCGTGAAAGTTGACGACAATCTCGTCGGCATCGGCGATGACGTGATTATTCGTGACGATGAGACCTTCCTTGCCGTCGATGACGAANNACCTTCCTTGCCGTCGATGACAAAGCCCGATCCAAGTGAGGAGACCTTGCGCGGGACCTGCGGGCCACCGCGACGATTGAAAAAGTCCTCAAACAAGTCATCGAAGGGCGAGCCTTTGGGGATTTCTGGCAACGGCAGACCTTGCGGACCCTTCGCAGTCTGCGTCGTCGAAATATTCACCACTGCATCGATGAGCTTTTCCGCCACAGGAGCGACGGACTTCGGCCCCTGCTCCGCCGAAACTGGCTGCGCGAGCGTCACAAGCAAAACCATGACGGCCGCTGCAATCGTCCAAACCGAAAACTCGCGAGCCGCGCAAAACCAGATGCCCGAAAGCCTGCCGCACTTCACCGACATTGAGGTCCCCATGGAAGCTTTGTTGCTCTGAACCCTCTCCTGCCATGAATCCACGAGCACGTCACGCGCGCAGCCGCACGCTTCCCCACCTGAGCATATCATGCGTCTGCAATTGCTATGAAAAGCAGCGAATTCGCCCAAATTCCGGTCCGGCAAGCGCGCCCAGAGGAAAACCCAACCAAACCGGCGATAAAACAGGTCAGGAACAATTGCATGACCAAAACGATGTGGGCGGTCCGCTCACCATGAGCAAACCACCCTATTTTCTCAGCCCCGAACGAGCCAGAC
>JRYC01001416.1_pt1 | contig 13312 bp, 12 predicted proteins | sample 235301 | NCBI WGS metagenome assembly JRYC01 (sample SAMN03074211, study PRJNA261470) | activated sludge metagenome | biome: Common Effluent Treatment Plant; feature: Wastewater; material: Activated sludge; isolation source: activated biomass of a common effluent treatment plant treating...
CTGATCCAGGCCGGCTACGAGACCCTGACCGAGGCCGGCTACGCGCCGGAGATGGCCTATTTCGAGTGCCTGCACGAGGTGAAGCTGATCGTCGACCTGATCTACGAGGGCGGCATCGCCAACATGCGCTACTCGATCTCCAACACCGCCGAGTACGGCGACTACAAGACCGGCCCGCGCATCATCACCGACGAGACCAAGGCCGAGATGAAGCGGGTGCTGGCCGACATCCAGCAGGGCCGCTTCGCCCGCGACTGGGTGCTGGAGAACAAGGCCGGCCAGGTCGCCTTCAAGGCCATGCGCGCCCAGTCGGCGGCCCATCCGATCGAGGCCGTCGGCGAGAAGCTGCGGGCGATGATGCCGTTCATCGGCAAGAACAAGCTGGTGGCCGGCACCAAGGACTGAGCTGCATCGGAAGGGCTTGGGGGATCAGGGAATCCAGATGAAGATCACCGACATCAAGTGCGCGGTCATCGCCAACAGCCCGGTGATCCGCATCACCACCGATGAGGGCATCACCGGCTGGAGCCAGATCGAGACCCCCAAGCCCTATCTGCAGCCGATCGTGCTGCAGCTGAAGTCGTGGCTGGTCGGGCAGGATCCGGTCAATGTCGAGCGGGTGATGCGCCGCATCCGGGTGCGCGGCGGCTTCAAGCCCTGGGGTGCCGCGGTCAGCGCCATCGAGATCGCGCTGTGGGACATCGCCGGCAAGGCCGCCGGCCTGCCGATCTACCGCCTGCTGGGCGGCAAGGTGCGCGACCAGGTGCGGACCTATCGCACCCTCTACCACCACGAGGCCGGCGTCGGCCACACGCCCGAGGACTATGTGCGCTGGGCGGAATACGGCAAGGCGCTGCCCGGCGGCTTCACCATGTTCAAGCTGCCGACCTCGTTCCACTCGTCGATGGTTCGGGACTACCCGAACTTCTTCTACGGCGAGGTGCAGCACGACGCGCCCTATCCCTATCCGCACAAGGGGCTGATTACCCAGGAGGGCTTCGAGCATCTGGTCGCCTGCGTCACCGCCGCCAAGGAGACGCTGGGCAAGGGCTACGGCATGGCCGTGGATGCCGGCCCGGGCTACCTGCCGCACGACGCGCTGCGCTTCGCCAGGGCGGTGGAGCCGCTGCACCTCCTGTGGATCGAGGACATGATCACCGGCGACTACTCGCCCTTCGTGAACCCGGACGTCTACCGCGACGTGACCCACGCCACGACGACGCCGATCCACACCGGCGAGCAGATCTATCTGCGGCAGAACTACAAGGCCCTGATCGAGAGCCATGCGGTCAACGTCGTCGGCCCCGATCCCTGCGACGTCGGCGGCATCGCCGAGCTGAAGTGGATCGCCGAGCACGCCGACCTGCACGGCATCGCCATGGCGCCGCACGGCACGGCGAACGGCATCTTCGGCCTCGCCTCCCTCATCCAGGTCTGCGCCACGCTGCCGGACAACCTCATCGCCTTCGAGTACCCGGCGCGCTTCGAGCCGTTCTGGTACGACATCACCGAGGGCTTCGACGGCATGCCGGTCAAGAACGGCCTGATCGACGTGCCGGACCGCCCGGGCCTCGGCGTCGACCTCGTCCCCGAGGCGGCGAAAGCCCATCTCGCCGAGGAAGACGCGGACTTCTTCGACTAGGCGCCGTCGAGCAGCATCGAAGACCGGACAGGACATCGCTTCGGAGGCATGACGTTGATCCACGAGCTGCGCATCTATCACTGCCTCCCGGGGCGTCTTCCGGCCCTGCTCAAGCGGTTCGAGACCGTCACCCTGGGCATCTGGCAGAGGTACGGCATCCGCCAGGCCGGCTTCTGGACCGTCGCGATCGGCGAATCCAACCTGGCGCTCTACTATCTGCTCGAATGGGAATCGCTCGCCGAGCGCGAGCAGAAATGGACGGCGTTCCAGAACGATCCGGAATGGCAGACGAAGCGGGCCGAAAGCGAGCGCGACGGCCCGATCCTCGCGAAGGTCGTCAATCAGATACTCCAGCCGACGTCCTTTTCGTCGGTGCGATAGGCGGCGGGAAAGGCTCCGTCCCGGACTGGCCGCCGCCGCTCAGCTCGTCCAGCCGAGCGCGGCGTGCAGCAGATGCAGTGGGCTCATCCCGTCGGCGAGTGAGCCCCGCCTGCTGTCGAGCTCGCCGAGAAGCTCGCCGTCGCCTTCGACCTTCCTGCCCGGCACCAGGTTCTCGTCGCGGGCGGCGCCGAACAGCTCCTCGCGCATGGCGAGCCGGCGCTCCTCCATCGGCGCCTTTCCCGGGTCGCGCAGCATGGCGTCGTCGGCCTTCGGGCCGAGATAGGCGAGGAAGGCCGAGGCGACCTCGGGATCGCTGAGCGGCAGGATGCGCTCGCCGTGGCCCGGCCCGAACGGGCGCACCGGGATCACCGGCAGGGAGGTGCCCTCGGGCAGGTCGAACTTCGCCAGCTGCTCGCGCAGCTCGGAGGCGTCGAGGCCCTGCTGGTGCTCGTCGGCGAGCTTGCCCAGGCCCTTCTCGGCGCCGGTGTCGAGCACCTTCTTGATGCCCGTCTGCACCAGCGAGCCGGTGGCCTTGCCGACCAGCTCGCTGGCACCCTGGCTGACGACCCCATGGCTGATCGCCGAGGTCAAGGGGCTCATCAGCGCCGTCATCGCCGAGGCGCCAGGCACGGTGACGGCGAAGCCGACGAAGCCCAGGGTGCCCTGGATGCCGAGCTTCCACTTCTCCATCTCGTTGGCGGCGGCGAGGCTCTTGGCCAGCCCCTTGGCGAGCGGCGCATTGTCGAGGTGCTTGGCGACCTCGCCCAGCCGGCGCTCGCGGTCCTCGGCACTGACGGCCCTGTAGAACAGGCTGGCGATGCCGACCGGGGCGGCGATGGTGGTCACGGCCTTGGTGAGCAGCTTGGACGGCGCCAGGCTCGCCATCACCGATTCCGCCGTGCCCAGCGCACCGCCGGTCATCTTGCCGGGCGAGGTCTTGTCCATCAGCGCCGTGAAGCGCGGATCCTCGCCGACATGGTCGAGCAGCGCCTGGGCGCGGCGCAGCATCGGACCGCTGCGCAACGCATCCAGCCGGGCGGCGATGTCGCCCTGCAGCTCCACCGCCTCGTCCAGCTCGCGGCGGGCGGCCGTGGCCTCCTCCCTGGCGGTCTCGAGCTCGCGCTCGGCCTTGTCGCGGTCCATGCGCAGGCCGGGCGACCAGCCGCGGTCCTGCTCCATCTCGTAGAGGTCGTCCTTGGCCTGCTTCAGCTTCTCCTGGGCCGCCGCCAGCGTCTCGGTGGCCCGGTCGAGCTTGCGCTGCGCCAGCTCGACGCCCCTGTCGGCCAATGTCTTCTGGCGCTCCAGCTTGACGCTGTCCTCACCGACATCCAGCGACTGGTCGAGCGCCCTGCTGGCGATCTCCAGGCGCGACGTGGCCTTCTCCAGCGTCTTCTCGACCCCGGCGAGGCGCTCCTTGGCGGCGGTGAGCTTCTCGCTAGCGGCGCGCAGCAGGGCCTCGGCGCTCTCGCGCTCCTGGCGCAGGCCGGGCGACCAGCCACGGTCGGCCTCCATCTCCAGCTGGGCGTCCTTGGCCTCGGTGGCCTTGGTCTGCGCCTCGTCGAAGGCCTGCTGCGCCTTGTCGACCTCGCCGCGGGCGAAGGTGACGGCATCCTCGGCACGGATCTTCTGGCCGGCGGCCTTCAGCACCGGCGAGACGAACTCGAGGGCGGCGAGCTGGGCGCTGACCACGTGCTCGCCACGGATCGGCCGCTCCTCGCCGAGCCGGCTGTCGATGAGGCGGAAGGCCTGCCGCGTCGCATCCTCGCCGTACGTCCGGGTGAAGGCGTCGCGCATGCCCTCCACCTCGGTCGAGGTCAGCTCCTGCTTCAGCGAGGTGATTTCCACCACCGTCCGCTCGCTGCCGCCCGACGGCGAGGTGAAGCGGGTGATCGGGGCGTCGCCGCTCCGTGTGTCCTGCCCGCCTGTCGGACCGGACAGCGGAGGCGTGACGGTGGGGCGGATCGTCTCCAGCGAGCGCATGGCCCTGCCTCCCGCTCAGACCAGGTCGGCCGGGCCGGGCATGGTGCCCGGCAGGAACGGACCCTGGTCCATGAAGTCGCCGATGGCGTGGCCGGGCGACTGCTCGACGATCTCGGGCAGCCGCTTGCGCCAGGTGTCGGCGGCGGTGACGAAGCGGTCGAACAGCTCGAACAGCGTGTCGCCGTCGAGCCCGGCGAGCGGCGCCCTGCCGCTGAGCAGGACGTTGAGCGTGCCGGGCACCAGGCTGAGATTGAAGCCGCCGGTGCCCAACCAGAGATTGTTGGCCTCGAGCAGGCCGCGGCAGGCGCCGGCCGCCTGCTCGGGCGCCACCGCGCCGATGCCGGCGAACAGGATGATGCCGCTGTCGTCGGCAGCCGCCTGCAGGAACACCGGCAGCTCGCCGTCGATGCGCAGGGCGTGGAGGCCGGTCTCGTCCGGCGTCAGGTCGGGCAGGCCCAGCCGCTCCGCCAATGCCGCCACCAGCTCGGGTGCCGTCGCCATCGCCTGCCTCCATGTCTCGATCGGACAGCACATCATACGCGAAGACGGCATCCAAAATTCAACTTATAGTTTTATCCCACGGCCTGACCGGCGCAGGCTTGCCGTTTCCCAACCAAAGCTTCATTTGCGCCCAGGTCTTGCGCGTCGCAAAAGCACGGGCCGGGCAGAAGGAGATCGTTGGATGACGAGCTGGATGCGGAAGTCGGCTAGGCCCGCCCTCTGGCTGGCGGCGATGCTGGCGCTGATGCCGGTCCAGCCGCGCGCCGCCGACCTGCCGCCTTGGCCGGCGCCGGAGGACGGCGTGCTGGTCCACGATCCGGCGGTGGTGTGGGGGCGGCTCGCCAACGGCCTGCGCTACGCCATCATGCCGAACCAGACGCCGCCGGGCCGGGTCAGCCTGCGCCTGCTCGTCGAGGCCGGCTCGCTGATGGAGGCCGACGACCAGCGCGGCCTCGCCCATTTCCTCGAGCACATGGCCTTCAAGGGCTCCGAGAACCTGGCTCCCGGCGATCTGGTCCACTACATGCAGCGGGCGGGCCTGGCCTTCGGCGCCGACACCAACGCCGCTACCGGCTACGACACCACCTCCTACCGCCTCGACCTGCCGCGCAACGACGCCGCGCTGATCGGCGAGGGCCTGGGCATCCTCAGCGAGATCGAGGGCCGGCTGACGCTCGATCCGGCGCAGATCGAGCCGGAGCGTGGCGTCATCCTGAGCGAGAAGCGGGCGCGCGACACGCCGCGCTCGCGGCAGCGCGACCAGACCATGGAATTCCTGCTGCCCGGCTCGCGGCACGTGGTGCGCGACCCGATCGGCATCGAGGACGTCATCCGGACGGCGCCGCGCGAGCGCTTCGCCGCCTTCTACCACGACTACTACACGCCCGAACGCAGCGTGGTCGTCGTCACCGGCGACGTCGATGCCGCGGCGGTGGCGAAGGCCATCGAGGACCGCTTCTCGGGCTTCGCCCAGCCGGCCGGCGCGCCGGCCGATCCGACCTATCCGCCGCTGCCCGAGCGCGGCCTGGATGCGGTCCTGATCAGCGACCCCGGCCTCACCCCCACCGTGTCGCTCAACCGGGTGCTGCCCTATGTCGACGCGCCCGACAGCGTCGCCGAGCAGCGCCGGAGGTGGCGGGAGATGTTCGCCGGCAGCATCCTCGGCCGGCGGCTCGACCTGATCGGCCTGCAGCCCGGGGCGCCGTTCTCGGGCGCCGGCGCCGGCGTCAGCGACCTGCCTCGGGCGGCGAGGCTGGCCACGGTCCAGGTGTCGACCACGCCCGAGACGTGGAAGGCGGCGCTGGCCGTCGCCGAGCAGGAGCTGCGCCGGGCGCTCACCCATGGCGTGGCGCAGGTCGAGATCGACGAGATCGCCGCATCCTTCCGCTCGCGGCTGCAGGCGCTGGCCGCCGGGCAGTCGACGCGCGAGACGACGGAGCTCGCCGAGCAGCTTGTCGACGTCGTCGCCGACGACGGGGTGTTCAGCACGCCCGCGACCGACCTCGAGCTGTTCGAGCAGATGCTCGCCGGCCTGACCCCGGCCGACATCGACGCGACGCTGAAGGAGCTGTGGGGTGGCGGCCCGCCGCAGATCGTCGTCGCCGGGCCGATGACCCTCGCCGATGCCAAGGCCGAGATCCTGGCCGCCTACGAGGATTCGGCCAAGGTGCCGGTGGCGGCTGGCGAGGCCAGGGCCAGCGCCGCCTTCGCCTATGACAGCTTCGGCGAGCCCGGCGTGGTGGCGGCGACCGAGCTGGTCGAGGATCTGGGCATCACCCGCGTCACCTTCGCCAACGGGGTGCGGCTGGATCTGAAGCCGAGCCAGAGGCAGGCCGGCCAGATCCACGTGGCGGTCCGCTTCGGCTCCGGCCGGATCGGCATGCCCAAGGACAAGCCGGGCCTCGACCTGTTGGCCGGCCGCGGCTTCGTCGAGGGCGGCCTCGGCCGCCAGAGCGTCGCCGACCTCACCCCGCTGCTTTCCAGCCGCCAGGTCGACGTCGATCTCATCGTCAGCGACGCCTCGGTGGTGATGCTGGGCGACACCACGCCCGCCGACCTGCCGCTGCAGCTGGGCCTGCTCGCCGCCTACGTCACCGACCCCGGCTACCGCCCCGAGGCGATGGACCGCTACCGCCAGAGCATCGCCTCGACCTATGCCCGCCTGGACACGGTGCCTTCGGGCACGCTCTCGGGCCCGGTACAGCAGCTGCTGCACGACGGCGATCCGCGCTTCGGCCTGCCGCCGCGCGAGGATGCCGAGGCGCGCACGCTGGACGAGCTGCGCGCCTGGATGGAGCCGATGCTGCGGCAGGGCCCGATGCAGGTGTCGATCGTCGGCGACATCTCGCCGGAGCAGGCCATCGCCGAGGTCGGCCGCACCTTCGGCGCCCTGCCGGCGCGCGGCGAGGTGGCGGCGGTAGAGCCGCCGCAGGACATGCGCCTGCCCGAGGCGAAGGAGCCGGTGCGCTTCAGCCATCACGGGCCGGCGGGCCAAGCGGTGGTGGCGGTCTACTGGCCCACCACCGACCGCAGCGACCCGGTGGTCGATGCCGGGCTCGACCTCGTCGCCGACATCCTCGACGACCGGCTGCTCGACGCGGTGCGCGTCCGCGCCGGCGCCACCTACTCGCCCGAGGCCTATAGCGACTCCTCGCTGATCATCCCGGGCTATGGCGTGCTGGGCGCCATCCTCGACGTGCCGGCCGCCGATGCCGAGAGCCTGGCGGCGCTGATCCGCGACACCGCGACGGGTCTGGCCAGGGGCGGCATCACCGAGGACGAGCTGAACCGCGCGAAGCAGCCGCGGCTGTCACGGGCACGGGCGGTGCTCGAGAACAACGAGTACTGGCTGCGCGCCATCCTGGTCGGCCTCAACCAGTTCCCCCAGCTGCTGGACGACGCCAGGAACCTCGTCGGCAACGTCGAACGCCAGGACCTTCAATCGGTGCAGGCGCTGGCGGCGCGCTACCTCGATCCGGCCAAGGCGCTGACGGTGCTGGTGCTACCGGCGGAGACGGCATCCACGGGCGGTTGAGGGTCCGCTAGGAAGTCGCGGCCAGCCGGATCAGGGCGAGGCCGGTCTCGGCGTCGTGGCAGCGGCGCAGGTGCGCCGGCGATTCGGTGACGATCACCTCGAGGGTCGGCCGGACATGCGCCTCGATCAGGTGGCCGCCCAGCGTCGAGCCGTCGGCGCGGCCGAGCACCGTGTGAAGGTGCAGGGCCGGCCTGCCCCCGGCGTCGACGCCGATGTCGCCGATGAGCGAGACGACCTCGACCTGCTCCTCGACCGGGATGCGGCGATAGTCCTTGCGCTCCCACTCGAAGAAGCCGAGCACGCCGCGGCGCAAGGCCCCGATGGCTGTGACCTGCGCTGCCGCGACTCCTTCCCGCTCGGCGAAAGCCTGCAGACTCGCCATCACCTCGTCGCCGGTGTCCAGCACCACGACGTGGGTGCGTTGTCCGTTGTCGCTGACCAGCCTCGCCTTCATCGGCCCTGCCCTCCGCTGATGTGACCGTCGATCCAACGGCAGGGCGGCGACGCCGTTCCTGGCAGACGACCGGAACCGCCCGACGCCGGGCGACGTTCGTGGCGCGGCGAGGCGGAGCGCGTGCCATGGACTACGAGCTGGCGACCTTCATCGGAATCGGCTTCCTGGCGCAGATCGTCGACGGGGCGCTGGGCATGGCCTTCGGCGTGATCGCCAGCTCGAGCCTGCTGGCGTTCGGCGCCCCACCCGCCTTCGCCAGCGCCGCCGTCCACGCCGCCGAGGTCGTCACCACCGGTCTGTCCGGGCTGTCGCACCTGTGGCAGCGCAATGTCCGGCGCGAGCTGTTCCTTCGCCTCGTGCTGCCGGGCATGGTCGGCGGCGTGCTGGGCGCCTGGATCCTCACCGAGGCGGCCGAGCACGTCATCCGGCCACTCGTGACCGTCTACCTGCTGGGAATGGCGGTCCTGATCTTCATGCGGGTGCTCGACAAGCTGCCGACGCGGCCGAAGGTGCCGGCGGCGCCTCTCGGCCTTTCCGGCGGCTTCCTCGACGCGGTGGGCGGGGGTGGCTGGGGTCCCTTGGTGGCCTCGACGCTGATCGCCACCGGCGACGAGCCGCGCCGGACGGTCGGGTCGGTCAACCTCGCCGAGTTCTTCGTGACGCTGGCGGTATCGGCGGTGTTCTTCGCCGCCCTCGATCTCGCCAGCTACGGGCGGATCGTGCTGGGACTCGTCATCGGCGGCGCCATGGCCGCTCCCTTGGCCGGCTACCTGATCAGGATCATGCCGCCGCGCCTTGCCATGATCCTCGTCGGTACCGTGGTCAGCAGCCTCGGTCTCGTCAGCCTCGTCCGGCTGGTGGCTTAGGCCACCGGCCCCTCAGTCCTTGGCGCGCTCGACGTAGCTGCCGTCGGCGGTCATCACCACGACGCGCGTGCCGGCGGTGATGTGCACCGGCACCGAGGTCTTGATGCCGTTGGACAGCACCGCCGGCTTGTACGAGGCCGACGCGGTCTGGCTCTTCACCGTCGGCTCGGTGTCGACGACCTCGAGCGTCACCCGCTGCGGCAGCTCGATGGCGATGGCGATGCCGTTGTGCAGGCTCAGCGAGCAGACCATGCCCTCCTGCAGGAAGGCCGCCTGGTCGCCGACGACGTCGCGCGGCACCGCCACCTGGTCGTAGCTCTCGGGATTCATGAAATGGAACCCCTCGTCGTCGCCGTAGAGGAATGTATGCTCGCGCTCGTCGACGAAGGCGCGCTCGACCTGCTCGGTGGTGCGGTAGCGCTCCGAGACCTTGACGCCGTCGCTGATGCGCCGGAGGTCGAGCTGGGTCGTCGGGGTGCCCTTGCCGGGGAAGGTGCTGTTGGCGGTGAGGACGACATAGAGCTTGCCGTCGAGATCGACGACGTTGCCCTTGCGCAGGGAGCTGGCCAAGACTTTCGGCATGATGATCCGCGACGGCGATAAGGGATAGGTTGGCGCGTGCCCATACCGTGTGAAGGCCGGGCGGTCCAGTCGGACAGGTGCCGCGCATGACAGGCTCGCCATGGTGGCACCCGGACCGCCATGCCGACCGGCGCCCGTTCCTGCTGGCGCGCGGCCGGATCAAGGCCGCCTTTCGCGCCTGGTTCGCCGGCCAGGGCTTCGTCGAGGTCGAGACGGCGGCCCTGCAGGTCTCGCCGGGCAACGAGACCCATCTCCACGCCTTCGGCACCCGCCTCGTCGAGCCGGATCACCGGACCGCCGTGCAGCTCTGGCTGCACACCTCGCCCGAGTTCGCCTGCAAGAAGCTGCTCGCCGCCGGCGAGCCGCGCATCGTCACCTTCGCCCAGGTCTTCCGCAACCGCGAGCGCACGGCGCTGCACCACCCCGAGTTCACCCTGCTCGAATGGTACCGGGCGCTCGAGCCCTACGACGCGCTGATGGAGGACTGCGCCGAGCTGCTGGCCATGGCGGCTACGGCCGCCGGCGCCCGCATGCTGACGCATCGCGGACGGACGGCGGATCCGCTGGCGGCGCCGGAAAGGCTGACCGTGGCCGAGGCGTTCCTGCGGCTGGCCGGGATCGATCTTCTCGCCACCCTCGACGACAGGGGCCGCGGCGACCGCGCGGCACTCGCGGCCGCGGCCGAGCGGGCAGGGCTGCGCGTCGCCGCCGACGACAGCTGGAGCGACGTGTTCAGCCGCATCCTGGCCGAGCATGTCGAGCCGCGGCTGGGCATCGGCCGCGCCACCATCCTCTGCGACTACCCGGCCTGCGAGGCGGCGCTGGCGAGGACGAAGACCTCGGACCCGCGCCTCGCCGAACGGTTCGAGCTCTATGCCTGCGGCGTCGAGCTGGCCAACGCCTTCGGCGAGCTGACCGATCCCGCCGAGCAGCGCCGCCGCTTCAACATCGAGATGGCCGAGAAGGAGCGGGTCTATGGCGAGCGCTACCCGATCGACGAGGACTTCCTGCGGGCGCTGGCGCTGATGCCGCCGGCGAGCGGCATTGCGCTGGGCTTCGACCGCCTGGTGATGCTGGCCACGGGTGCCGCCTCGATCGAGCAGGTGGTGTGGACCCCGGTCCACGACCCTCGCGCCTGACCCGTCCGGCTCACCCGGTGCCGACGCTCGCCACCGCGCCGTACTGCTCGCCGTAGATCAGCGTCTCGGCGCTCTGCAGCTCCTCCTCGAGGCCGGCGCGCACCGCCTCGTAGAGGTCGCGGATCGACACCATGCCGACGATCTCGCCGCCGTCGAGCACCGGCAGGTGGCGGTAGCGGCCGGCGCGCATCTTGTCCAAGGCGTCGATCGGGGAATCGCCCGGCGCCAGCGTGTCGGGATCGGGCGTCATGATCTGTCCGAGCCGCGTCGAGGCCGGATCCAGCCCGGCGGCGACCAGGCGGAACACGAGGTCGCGCTCGGTGACGATCCCGACCAGCCGGCCGTCCTCGACGATCATCACCGCACCTATGCGGCGCTCGTGCATCGTCCGGGCGGCATCGAGCGCCGTGACGTCGGGGCCGAGGCGGCTGAGCGCCTGATGTCCGTCCACGACGCCTGGAATGATGGTGCGCTGCATCGCAACCTCCGGAGCCATCACGTTTCGGAGGCGATGGATGACGCGGCAAGGCGCTGCCGCGGTCAAGCACCGGGTCGGGACTACTCGACCTCGACGATGCACTCGATCTCGACGGTTATGTCGTTGGGAAGGCTGCCCATTCCCACCGCCGAGCGCGCATGCCGGCCCTTGTCGCCGAAGATCTCGACGAAAAGGTCGGAGCAGCCGTTGATCACTTTCGGTTGATCGGTGAATTCGGGCGTGCCGTTGACCATGCCCAGCACCTTCACGATCCGCCGCACCCGGTCGAGATCGCCGAGCTCGGCCTGCATCACCGCCACGAGGTTGAGGCCGGTCAGCCGGGCGTGCTCGTAGGCTTCGGCGGTGGTGACGTGGCGGCCGACCTTGCCGGTGCGCTGGCTGCCGTCCGCCGCGGTCGGCCCCTTGCCGGACAGGAACAGCAGGTTGCCGGTGCGCACGGCATTGACATAGTTGGCGACCGGTGCCGTGACCGGCGGCAGGGCGATGCCGAGCTCCTCGAGGCGCTTTTCGATCTGCATGGGGTTTCTCCGGGATTTGGGGCGTCAGGTGCGGGTGCCGGGGATTTCGCCCAGCGCCCAAGCGGACAATGCCGGCCCGTCCATCCGGCCGGTGGCGGTCTCCGCCAATCGCTGACCGATCACCGCGCCGAACTTGAACATCTGGCCCGAGCAGCCGGCGGCGTAGACCGTGCCGTCGGCCCGCATGCCGCACATGAAGCGCTCGTCGGGCGAGTTGCAGGTCCAGCAGACCCGGCTGTCGACGACCTCGTAGCGGTCGAGGTCGCGGATGAACGGGCGCAGGAAGCGCAGCAGGCTCCCGGGCTCGTCGGGGCGCAGCGTGCGCGGCAGGTCGGGGTCGGCGGGGCCGCTGTGGGCGCCGGCGCCGAACTTCAGGCCGAGGCCCTCCATCGGCCTGACCAGGTAGAGATCGGCCTTGCCGCCGAAATCGAGGAAGCAGGGGCTCCGCGCCCAGGCCTCGGCCATCTCGGCGGGTGGGCGGAGATAGAGGACCACGGCACGGCGCGGGGTGAGCGACGGCGCCAGCTCGGCCATCAGCTTGCCGCTCCAGGCGCCGACGGCCGAGACCACGGCATCGGCGGCCAGGCGCTCGCCGCCTTCGAGCGCGACGCTGCGGCCGTCCACGGCCACGGCCTTGGCATGCTGGCGCAGCTCCACCCCCGCTGCCCGCAGCCAGTCGGCGAGGCCGTGGAGGATGCGGTCGGCCAGGAGCGCGCCGCCCTTGGCCATGTAGAGGCCCCAGTCGGCCTCGGTCAGGGCAAGGAAAGGCAGCCGGGCGGCGAGCGTGGCGTTGTCCCAGATGTCGTAGGGCGTGCCCTGGCGGTCGAAGCCGGCGCGGCAGCTCACCGCCCAGTCGATGGGATCGCGCGCCGTCAGCAGCATGCCGGTCTCGACATAGTGCGAGCGGCCGAGATCCCGCCAAAGCTCGTCCCAGGCGGCGTAGGCCTCGTGGATGATGACGTTGCGGCCGTCGCCCTCGCTGTGGGCGAGGCGGATCAGCCGGTGGCGGTCGTTCGACGAGGCGATCGGGTTGGGAATCGGCCCGTAGTCGAGCACGACCGGGTCGTGGCCGGCCTTTTTCAGCGCCCAGGCGGCCGAAAGACCGACAATCCCGGCACCGACAATCACGATCCGCATGCTACCCTCGGCCATCGCCCGCTCGCCGCCCACCAATAGGCCGGCCGGCGCCCGGCTCGCTAGTGGCACGCGTCGACGATACGCTCGGCTTGCGGGAAAGGCCGGCAAAAGCCCCCTGGTGATGGCCCGGGACGGTCATCCGGCCATGGCCGACGGAGCGAACGCTCACGGCCGAGCGCGCGAGAGTCCGTAGCCGCGCCGAGGGGCACAGGCAGGGGTGCCATGACCGAGGTATTCATCAGCTACAAGCAGGACGAACGCGAGGCGGTCCAGATCATCGCCGATACCCTCGCCGACCTCGAGGTGGAGGTCTGGTTCGACACCAAGCTCCGCGCCGGCAACTCGTTCGACGAAGAGATTGCCGCCGCGCTGAGAGTGGCCAATGCCGTCCTCGTGTGCTGGACGCCGGCGGCGGTCGAGTCCGAATGGGTACGCGGCGAGGCCACCGAAGGCCTGCAGACGAACCGCCTCGCCGCCTGCTTCCTGCGGCCGACCCCTCTCATCCCACCCTTCAACCTGACGCATGCCGAGGACCTCTCCGCCTGGGCGGGGCAGGTGGACGATCCGGCCTGGCTGAAG
>JRYC01000476.1_pt1 | contig 13295 bp, 8 predicted proteins | sample 235301 | NCBI WGS metagenome assembly JRYC01 (sample SAMN03074211, study PRJNA261470) | activated sludge metagenome | biome: Common Effluent Treatment Plant; feature: Wastewater; material: Activated sludge; isolation source: activated biomass of a common effluent treatment plant treating...
ATCCCTGTCGCGCCCACCATCTTATCCCTACGGCATCAAACACTTAACCCGACTCCTGCCCTTTCGGCCCGGTCAAATCCCACCGTTTTTCGCGTGAACGTGCCCGGAACTTCTCGGTTCCAGCCGTGCAGAATCCGTGCAGTCCGTTCGCACATCGTTCGCGACGCTGCGGCCTTCCGTCGCCCGAAGGCCCATCATTTTCATGCAGCCGGGCCACGAGCTGTTCATTTTCGATGATGATGCTCACGTAGAGCTCGATGGCGCGCCGGGAGGGACCTTGCTGCGCCTCGATGGGCCGGACGGGGAATGGCCGGCCAGGTCGACCTTGAAGCCCATGTTGTCGGCGCTGTTGTAGGCGCAGCCCTGGCAGATGCGGTGCTGCTTGAGATAGCCGGCGCGCCGCGCCGCCACTGCCTCTGGCGACAGGTAGGCCTTGACGAAGCCGTCCTTCAGGATGCTGGGCATCCTGACCTCCTTGTCGTAGTCGATGCAGCATAGTCCCAGATGGCCGTCGTAGAACACGATGGTGGAGTGGATCGGCTCCATGCAGGTCGAAGGCGCCTCGCCGTCCTGGATGCGGCGATAGGCCGGGTTCTCCGGCACGAACCGCTGGGCCGCCAGCTTCTCCTCCTCGCTGGTGTAGGTGCCGGTGCTGAAGGTCTTGAAGCGGATGCGGTCGAGCCCGATCGCCCGCGCCCAGGCCTCGATCTCGCCGACCTGGCCCTCCGAGAAGCGGGTGAGCAGGGTCTGCAGGATGCACAAGGGCCTGCCGCTGCCGTGGGCGTGCTTCAGCGCCACGAAGGTCTCGATGTTGCGCTTGACCACGGCGAACTTCGAGCGGATCCGGTAGCTCTCCTGCGCCTTGGCGTCGAAGCCGTCCATGCACAGGTAGACCCGGTCGAGGCCGGCCTCGATGATCGCCCGCGACAGGTCCTGGTCGATCTTCGTGGCGTTGGTGCTGAGGAAGGTGCGGTGACCGCTGCCGGTCGCCAGGGCGATGAACTCGGGCAGTCGCCTGTTGAGCGTCGGCTCGCCCGAGAAGTTGAAGAAGATTTCCGGCTTCTCGGGCCGGTCGCGGAAATCCTCGATAATCCGGCGGAACACCGCCATCGGCATCATGCCGCGCTTGCGGGTCATGGCGATGGTCACCGGGCAGACCGGGCAGCGCAGGTTGCAGGAATTGGTGACGTCGATGACGATGATCGCCGGCAGCCGGGTCAGGAGGTGCTCGGGCACCTCAGGAGACGGCCGCGCCCCGACGCCGCCCGGCGCCTCGTCGGCAACGATGTCCATGAGCCTGCCCTCCTCGGCACGACCTGGCGGGATGCCGCGGCCGGAGGCTGACGCCGCGACCGCCGCGGGTCAATGGGGCCTCGCGGTCGATGGCGCGGCGCGCGGCATCCGGCCCGGGTGGCCGGGGCACTGCGCGCCCCGCCGCATTCGCCGCCGCCCGATCGCCATCCCGGCCTGCTCGGCAGCCTCGAGCGAATCGGCCGCTTCGCCGAGCCCCGGCTGGGCAGCAAGGTGGCGGGGACGACCCGGCGCGGGATTCGGATAGGGCCAGCCCTGCGCATTTAGCCTTTGACGCCGAGGGCGAGTGGCGGTTTCTGTCCGCCGAGCCCGAAGAATATGGGAGGCATCGTTGCTGATCCAGGTCGAGCCCTTGAAGCGGCTCCTGACGGCCACCTTTGCCGCGGCCGGATGCCCGGACGACGAGGCGGCGCGCGTCAGCCACTACCTGACCCTCGCCACCCTGACCGGACACGAGAGCCACGGCGTCATCCGCACCCAGCGCTATGTCGAATGGCTGCGCGAGGGTTGGGTGCTGGCCGGGCAGCACGTCAAGAACGTGCTCGACACCGACGTGCTGGCAATCCTCGACGGCTGCCACGGCATGGGCCAGACCGTAGGTCCGGAATCGGCGCGGATCGGCATGGACAAGGCCAAGGCCAAGGGCGTGGCGGTCGTGGCACTGCGCAATTCCGGCCATCTTGGCCGTATCGGCGACTTCGCCGAGATGGCGGCGGCCGAGCGGCTGGTCTCGCTGCATTTCGTCAACGTGTTCGGATCGCTGCTGGTGGCGCCGTTCGGCGGTGCCGAGCGCCGCTTCTCGACCAACCCCGTGGCGATCGGCGTGCCGACCGATAACGGTGAGCCCTTCATCCTTGACATGGCGACCGCGCTGGTCGCCGAGGGCAAGGTGCTGGTGGCGAGCCAGGGCGGCAAGCCCATTCCGATGGGCGCGCTGGTCTCGGCCGACGGCAAGCTCAGCAACGACCCGCACGTGCTCTATGGCGACCCCGTTCCCGGACGCTCGCCCGATCCGCGCCGCGGCACCGGCGCCATGCGGGCGTTCGGCGAGCACAAGGGCTCGGCCCTGGCGCTGGCCTGCGACCTGCTGGCGGGGGCACTCGGCGGCTCGGGCATCACCCGCAAGAGCGAGGGCCGGGTCCACAACGGCATGCTGTCGATCTATCTCGACCCGAAGACGCTCGACACCGAGGGTACCTTCGCCGCCGACGTGCGCGACTACATCGCCTGGATCAAGTCGGCGCGGCCCATCGATCCCGCCGCCGACGTCATTATCCCGGGCGACAAGGAGCGCCGCAGTGCTGCCGAGCGCACCGCCAACGGCGTGCCGCTGCCCGACGATGTCTGGCACTCGATCCTCTATGCTGCGGCCCTCGTCGGCATCGACAAGGCCCGCGTCGCCGAGCTCACCGCCTGAACGGAAGACCCATGGCAGTCGATTTGAAGCTACTCGAGCATCTTGCGGCGTTCGACACCCCGACCATCTGCAACGCGCTCGAGGTGGCGGTGCCGCAGCGGCGCGGCTACGGCTACAGCAGCAAGCCGTTCGTGTGCGCCTTCCCGGCGATGAAGCCGATCGTCGGCTACGCCCGCACCAGCACCATCCGCGCCCGTGAGCCGTCGACCAGGAACCCGGCCGAGGCCAAGGCGCTGCGCCAGGGCTACTACGACTACGTGGCCGCGATCGACCGGCCGACGATCACCGTCCTGCAGGATCTCGACCCCGAGCCCGGCTACGGCGCCTTCTGGGGCGAGGTGAACACGGCCATCCACAAGGGGCTGGGCGTGCTGGGCTGCATCACCAGCGGCTCGATCCGCGACCTCGACGCCATCGCCTCGGACTTCCAGCTCCTGGCCGGCTGCGTCGGCCCCAGCCACGCCCATGTCCATGTCGAGCAGATCAACGTCGATGTCGTGGTCCACGGCATGGCGGTCCGCCATGACGACCTGATCCACGCCGACCGGCACGGCGCCGTGGTCATCCCGCCGGAGGCGCTGGAGAAGCTGCCGGCGGCGATCGACCTCTGCATCCGCAAGGAGGCGCCGATCCTCGCCATGGCGCGGGCGCCGGGCTTCACCGTCGAGAAGCTCAAGGCCGCCTGGGCCGAGGCCGAGGACATCCACTAGGCCGGGAGCTAGGCTCGGGCACCCCCGCAAGGAGTGCCCGATGCCCGATTCGCCCAGCCGGCCGCGCCCCTGCTGCCAGATCTGCGGCCGGCATCTGCCGCACAAGGAGCTTGTCTTCGCCGGCGCCCTACGGCCGGCGCTGGTCGAGCAGATCGCCCGCGGCACGCCGGGCTGGACAGGGCACGGCTACATCTGCCGCGAGGATCTCACCCGCTTTCGCGCCGCCTATGTCCGCGAGCTGATCGAGCGCGAGCGTGGCGAGGTCAGCTCGCTCGAGCAGTCGGTGATCGAGAGCCTGGCCCGCCAGGACAGCCTGGTCGCCGACCTCGAGGCCGAGCTGCCGCAGAACTCGACCTTCGGCGAGCGGGTGGCCGACAAGGTCGCCGCCTTCGGTGGCAGCTGGGCCTTCCTCATCAGCTTCTTCGTGGTGCTGATGGGCTGGATCGCCATCAACGCCTCGCTGCTGGCGAGGGACGCCTTCGATCCCTACCCCTTCATCCTGCTGAACCTGGTGCTGTCCTGTCTCGCCGCGGTGCAGGCCCCGGTCATCATGATGAGCCAGAACCGCCAGGAGGCCCGCGACCGGCTGCGGGCGCAAAACGACTATCGGATCAACCTGAAAGCCGAGCTGGAGATCCGCCACCTGCACGAGAAGATCGACCACCTGCTGCAGGCGCAATGGGAACGGCTGGCCGAGATCCAGGAGGTGCAGATCGACATCCTGAACAGCACGTCCCAGGGCCGACGTTGAGCCGGGCGTCGCGCCGCTAACGCGTCGCCATCGCCACGCCGACCACGGTGAGCGCCATGCCGAGCAGTGCCGCGGCTCCCGGCGTCTCGCCGACACCGTGGCGAGGCAATCAGGGCGGTGCAGGGTGGAACGAGGAAGAACAGGCCCGAGACCCGCGAGGCGGCGCCGCGATCCCTCCCGCGGCTTGCCGAGCTGTCGGATCGGCTACGGTCGGGCCGGCGCCGAACGAGACCGTGGCACGGCGAAGCCGAGGCGGCTCAGGCCCGGCGCGGACGCACCTTCAGTTGGTCGCCTGCCGCTGGGCGGCGATCAGGCTCTCGAGCTGGGCGACGTCGACCGCGCCCGGGATCAGCTTGCCGCCGACGACGAAGCTCGGCGTCCCGGTGATGCCGAGCTCGGTAGCGAGCTTGGCGTTGGCCTCGATGGTGCGCTGCACGCTCTCACTCTTCATGTCGGCGGCCAGCCGGTCGACATCGAGGCCGAGCCTCGAGGCGAGGCCCATGATGGTCTCCTCGTCGAGCTGCTTCGAGCCCATCAGCGCCAAGTGGAAGTCGGCGTAGCGGCCCTGCTTGGCCGCGGCGAGGGAGGCGTGCGCGGCCACGGTCGATTCCGGCCCGAGCACCGGGAACTCCTTCATCACCATGCGCAGACCCTTGTCCTTGTCGACCAGGTCGCGCAGTGCCGGGACCATGCCGCGGCAGTAGCCGCAGCGGTAGTCGAAGAACTCGACCAGCGTCACGTCGCCATTGGGGTTGCCGATGACCGGGTCGTCGGCGCTGGAGAACAGGGCCGCCTTGTTGGCGGCGACCGCCTGCTGCTGCCGCTCGGCCTCGGCGACGGCGCGGCGCTGCTGCAGCTCCTGGATCGCCTCGTAGATGATCTCGGGCTCGCGCATCAGGTAGTCGCGGACGATCTTCTCGATCTCCTCACGCGGCAGCGTCGGCGCCGGGTCCGCCGCCTGCGCCGCGGATCCGCAGAGCAGCCCGAGGCCGAGAGCCGCGAGCCAGGGTGCCTTGATCATCGACGCCAGTTCCTTCCGTTCGGCATGTCATGCATTGATAGGGCAAGCCCCGGCAGCCGCCCAGCCGGCTCGGGCGGTGTCGATCACACAGACACGCGAGCCTGACACATAGACACGCCGGCCGGGGTCGTTCTTCCACGTCCGGGTTGCCATGCCGCAGGCGGCCGTCATCGCCGACGCGGCGGGTTGGGCATGTCCTGCACGGCACGGCTGAGATCCTGCAGATGGATCCAGTTCGGGTCGTTCGGCTGGACGAGGTCCTCGGCCCTTCGGAGGTAGAGCCGCGCATCGTCCTTGTCGCCGACGAGGATCGCCTGCTCGGTCAGGGCCATCGACGCCATTCCCTCGCGGCCGGCCTTGCCGTAGGCGATGCCCAGGAAACGCCAGGCGCCCGGGTTGAGCGGCTCCAGCCTCGTCGCCTCCTCGAGCAGAGCCACCGCCTCGGCGGCACCGGCGGGATCGTTCTGCTCCAGCAGCGCCCGGGCCAGGCCGAGCCGGATCAGCGCCGAGCTCGGCCGGTAGCGCAGGGCTTCGCGATAGGGCGGCACGGCCTCGGCGACCCTGCCGTTCTCGAACAGGATCTGCCCCTTCAGCTCGTGGAAATAGGGATTCTTCGGCTCCTCGGCGATCAGGCCGTCGATGATGCCGATCGCCCCGGGAATGTCGGGGACGCGGTAGAGCGCCACGGCACGGGCATAGCGATCGGGGATGCTGTCGCCGGCGCGACGGCGCAGCACCTCCTGCGGGTTGGACAGAAAGCCGTCGAGCTTGGCGACCATCCGCTGGTGCGCGTCGACGAGGTCGCCGGTGATGTGCTGGCCCTTGTTGGCCGAGCGCGCCACCTGGTCATTCATGAAGCGAATGCGGTCCTGTGTCAGCGGATGGGTGCGGGCATAGACATTGCCGCCGCCCGAGATGCGCAGGTTCTGGTTGTCCAGCACCTCGAAGAAGTCGCGCAGCCCCTCGGGCGATTCGTGCAGGCGGTCGAGATAGTTCACCGCGGCCTGGTCGGCCGACTGCTCCTGGCTGCGGCTGAAAGCCAGAGCACCGCGCTGGCCGAAGGTGGCGCCCCCCAGCATGATCGCCGTGCCGACGTCGGGTGCCCCGGCCACGGCCGCGGCCACGCCCAGCACCGCGCCCAGGAGCGTCTTGGCCAGCGCCTGGTCGCGGGCCTCGACCGCGCGCGACAGATGCCCGCCGGCGATGTGGCCGGTCTCGTGCGCGATCACGCCGCGCAGCTGGTCCGGGTTCGAGGTGCGGACGATGAGCCCGGTGTTGATGAACAGGTTCTGCCCGCCGCTGACAAAGGCGTTCAGGGTCGGATCCTGCAGCAGGTAGATGTCGATCGATTCGCGGTCGAGCCCCGCCACCTCGAACACCGGATCGGCGATACGATGGATGGTGTCCTCGATCTCGGTGTCGCGAATGACGGTGGCGGCCATGGCCGGCATCGCCGCCAGCATGGCGACGAGAAGGACAGCCAGGCGCAGGAGCCTGCTTGCGAGCATTGCGATCATGGTTCGGCCCGGCCGGCGCGACGATGGTCCCGGCCTGCAATATGGGTCGCCAGGAGCGCCGCGCATCCCCGGGCGCTGGCGATGGCGCCGAATGCCCGGGGATCGGCCAACGTTCCGCTACTCAGCCGGCGCCGCGCAGGCGGCTCCACCACCCCTGCTTCGCCGGCCCCTCGCGCTTCGGAGTCGCGGTCAGCGCGGGCTCGAGCTCGCGCGGCGCAGGCGGCTGCGGGGCGGGTTCCGACTCCGGCTCGGGCTCCACGGCCACGACCTCCGGTTCCGGCTCGGCAAGCGGTTCCGGTGCCAGCTCGACGGTCGGCTCGGGGATCGCCGGCGATTCGTCGGACGCGGCCGCCATCTGCACCGGTTCCGGCGCCGGATCGGCCGGCAGCGATGCGGCTTGCTCCGGCACCTCGATCCGCGCTTCCGCCGTCTCGGACGGGGCGGCCTCCGCCGGCTCGACCGCCGGCTGACGCGGCTTGGCGGGGCGGCGCGCGCGACGGCGCTTCGGCGGCGGAGGTGCTTCCGCCTCGGGCTGGGCGGCTTCGGACTCGGGCTGCGTGCCCTCGGTCTGGGCGGCCGCGGCCTCGGGCTCGACCTCGGGCTGAGCGGACGTGGCCTCGACCTCGGGTGCCGAGATCCCAGGTCCCGTCGCCGGCCATGGCTCCGGTTGGGCCGGCGGTTCCGCCTCCACCGCCTCGACAGCGGTGGCGTCGACAGCGGCTACATCGACAATGGCGGCGGGCTCGGCCTCGTCGTCACCCGGCTCGTAGGTCTCCTCGCCATCGCCCTCGGCCGCCTGGCCGATCTCGAGCGGCCCGCCCGGCTGCTCGCCGCCACGGCGGCGACGGCGGCGACGGCGGCGGCGACGGCGGCCCTCGCCATCGGCACCTTCCTCGGTCGCCAAGGCCTGCTCGTCGGCGGCAGCCGCGGGCGCTTCGGCCGGGGCTGCGGCTTCCACCGCCTCGCCACGATCGCGGCGGTCAGGGGCGCGGTCGCGCTGCCGGTCCCGGCGCTCCTGCGGCTCCTCGGCGACGGGCTCGGCCTCGGGAGCCTCGCGGCGCTCGAGCATCTCCAGATGCATCACCGGCGGCAGCAGGCTGGAATCGCCGGCGACATAGACCGACATGGCGTAGCGCTGCTCCAGCCGGCCCAAGGCCTCGCGCTTGTGGTTGAGCACGTAGAGGGCCACGTCCATCGGCACGCGGACGTGCAGCTTCGCCGCCTCGCCACGGATGCCTTCCTCCTGGATGCGGCGCAGCGCCTGCAGCGCACAGGATTCGGTCGAGCGGATCACGCCGAGGCCCTGGCAGATCGGGCACATCTGGCTCGACAGCTCGAGCAGGCTCGGCCGCAGCCGCTGCCGCGACAGCTCGAGCAGGCCGAACATGCTGATCTTGCCGATCTGCAGCCTGGCGCGGTCGAACTTCAGCGCCTCGCGCAGCCGGCGCTCGACGGAGCGCTGGTGGCGGCCCTCGCTCATGTCGATGAAGTCGATGACGACGAGGCCGGCGAGATCGCGCAGGCGGAGCTGGCGGGCGATCTCGTCCGCCGCCTCGATGTTGGTCTTGACCGCGGTCTCGTCGATGTGGCGCTCGCGCGTCGACCGGCCGGAATTGACGTCGATGGCGGTGAGCGCCTCGGTGGTGTGGATGACGATCGAGCCGCCGGAGGGCAGATGCACCACCGGGCTGTGCATCGCGTCGAGCTGGTCCTCCACCTTGAAGCGGAAGAACAGCGGCAGGTCCTCCTTGTAGGGCTTCACGATGCGCGCCTTGCTCGGCATCAGCATCGTCATCAGCCGCTTGGCCGACTTGTAGCCCTCGTCGCCCTCGACCAGCACCTCCTCGACGTCGCGGGTGAAGATGTCGCGCATCGCCCGCTTGATGAGGTCGCCCTCCTCGTAGATCAGCTTGGGCGCCACGCTCTGCAGCGTGGTCTCGCGGATCTCGTTCCACAGCCGCAGCAGGTAGTCGTAGTCGCGGCGGATCTCGGCCTTGGTCCGCTCCTGCCCGGCGGTGCGGATGATCAGGCCCATGCCGTGCGGCACCTCGAGCTCGCTGGCGATGTCCTTGAGCCGGCGGCGGTCGGTGGTGCTGGCGATCTTGCGGCTGATGCCGCCGCCGCGCGGCGTGTTGGGCATCAGCACGCAGTAGCGGCCGGCCAGCGACAGGTATGTCGTCAGCGCCGCACCCTTGTTGCCGCGCTCCTCCTTGACGACCTGCACCAGCATGATCTGCCGGCGCTTGATCACCTCCTGGATCTTGTAGCTGCGCAGCAGGCGGGCGCGGCGGCGCGCCTGCTCGTCGACCATGTCGGCGGTTTCCTCGTCGGCGTCGTTGGCGACCTCGGCGACCTCGGCGTCGCCATTGCCGTTGCCGTTGCGCGGCTCGCCGTCGTGATCATGCTCGGCCGCGGCCTTGACCTGCGCGTCGCGCTCGGCCTGAGCCAGATATTTGCGATCGGCCTGCGGAATCTGGTAATAGTCGGGATGAATCTCGCTGAAGGCCAGGAAGCCGTGACGATTGCCGCCATACTCGACGAAAGCAGCCTGCAGCGACGGCTCGACGCGCGTTATCTTGGCGAGGTAGATGTTTCCCTTGAGCTGCCGCTTGGTCGAGCTTTCGAAGTCGAAGTCAGCGAGGTGGTGTCCATCCAGAACCACGACCCGGGTCTCTTCCGGGTGGGTGGCATCGATCAGCATGCGCTTGGTCATCGGGGCGAATCTCCGCGAGCCCGCGCCGCCGCGCCATCCATGCCGAAGGGGGCGGGGGGCTGCATGTTGCGAACGGCATCGCGCAGCCGTCGCTAGGCGACCCGACACGCCGTCGGGTGCCCGGACGCGCCGCAGCGACGCCAGGGAAATGCCGCTCGTCGCCGGTGCGGGCGCGTAACAGGACGCGTTCGGCACTCATCGGCAAAGGCTCGGCAGAAAGTGATCGTTCGACGGCATGTTCGCGCGCGACATCGAGCATATGGGCCGCGCGCGCGCTTTTTTGCCGGGATCGCATCATCTCGGCCACAGTATATCGCTGCCATGCCGCTTGCTCAATGTGATAATCCAGGCCTGTCACTGTCTTGCGCGGGAACCTTCGCCCTGCCCTTGCGCTCGCAACCGCAGCTTTCCGCCGCCTCCGGCCCCGTTCCGAGGGCCATGCGGCGGCGTTGCCGTGCCGCGTTGCTGGCGCTGGCCTGCTGGCTCGCGGCCTGCCTGCAGATCGGCGCCGCGGCCGCCCAGGACATCACCCAGGTCACCGGCATCCGCTTCGGCGTGCAGGGCTCGCGCACGCGGGTCGTCGTCGACGCCGACCGGCCGCTGTCCTTCAGGACCCGGGCGCTGGGCGATCCCTGGCGGCTCGTTGTCGACCTGCCGGAGGTGGTGTGGAACCCCCAGCCGGGTCCCTTGAGCGCGGTGCGCGGCATCGCCCGCAGCCAGCGCTTCGCCAGCCTCGGCGGCGGCGCCGGCCAGCTCACTGTCGACACCAGCCGTCCCTTTCGGGTGACGACGGCGGTCCTGCTGCCGCCCTCCGAGCATTCGGTCCGCTATCGGCTGATGATCGACCTCGAGCCGGTGCCGCCCGAAGCCTTCGCCGCCGCGGCCGCCACGCCGGGGCCGGTCGCCGACGCGGCATCGGCCGCGGCTCCGGCGGCCATTACGATCCCTGCGCCGGCGCCCGAGCCGGCGGTTCGGCTCGCCGCGTTGCCGCAGCCGGCCATCGTCGAGCGCCCCACCGCCAGCGACGCGCCGCCGCCGATCCCGCAGATCGCGCCGCGCCAGCCGCCGGTCATCGTCATCGATGCCGGCCACGGCGGCAGCGATCCGGGTGCGATCGGCGTCAACGGCACCTTCGAGAAGGCGCTGACGCTGGCCATGGCCAAGGAGCTGCGCCGGACGCTGGAGGCGAGCGGCCGCTACCGGGTCACCCTGACCCGCGACGACGACGTCTTCATTCCGCTGCGCGAGCGCATCCGGCTGGCGCGCGAGGCCAACGGACACCTGTTCATCTCGCTCCACGCCGACGCGCTGGCACACGGCATGGCCCGCGGCGCCTCGGTCTACACCCTGTCGGAGACGGCGTCGGACGCCGAGGCGGCGCTGCTGGCGTCGAAGGAGAACAAGGCCGAGATCATCATCGGTGCGGATCTGCGCAACCACGACCCGATCGTCACCAGCATCCTGATCGACCTCGCCCAGCGGGACACCAACAACAAGTCGATCGAGTTCGCCGACCTGCTCTCCGCCGAGCTGGCCAAGGTGACCCCGCTGCTGCGCAAGCATCGCCGGTTCGCCGGCTTCGCCGTGCTGAAATCGCCGGACATGCCCTCGGTGCTGGTCGAGCTGGGCTACATCTCCAACAGCGATGACGCCGCCAACCTCGACGATGCGGCATTCCGGGCGAAATTGGCGCAGGCGGCATTGAGCGCGGTTGACCGATACTTCGCCGACATCAAATCTTAGTGCTTCGAGGTTGCAGGCGTAGCGGCGGGGATGCAGGCGGCGTCCCGCCGGGTGCGTCGAGGGATGGGAAGTGGCTCGAGTCATCAGACGCCTTGGCACGTTCCTGCTGGCCCTCACCATCGCGGTGGTGGCGGCCGGCGGCGTCGCGGTATGGGCGCTGCAGGAATATGGCGGCGATCTGCCCGACTACCGGCAGCTCGCCGAATACGCGCCGCCCACGGTCACCCGGATCCATGCCGGCGACGGAAGGCTGCTGGCCGAGTATGCGCGCGAGCGGCGGGTGTTCGTGCCGATCGGCGCCATCCCCGAGCGGGTCAAGCAGGCCTTCATCGCCGCCGAGGACCAGCACTTCTACAGCCACCCCGGCATCGACGTGCTGGGCATCGTCCGGGCGGCGGTCGGCAACATCGAGCGGCTGCAGAGCAACCTCCGGCCGCAGGGCGCTTCCACCATCACCCAGCAGGTGGCGAAGAACTTCTTCCTCGACAACGAGGTCTCGCTCGGGCGCAAGCTCAAGGAGGCGCTCCTCGCCTGGCGTATCGAGCAGGCGTTCAGCAAGGACCACATCCTCGAGCTCTATCTGAACGAGATTTATCTCGGCAACCGGTCCTACGGCGTGGCCGCCGCCGCCCTCAACTACTTCGACAAGTCGCTCGACCAGCTGACGATCTCCGAGGCGGCCTACCTGGCCGGGCTGCCCAAGGCGCCGAGCCGCTACGACCCGAGGCGCGAGCCCGAGGCGGCGCGGGAGCGGCGCGACTATGTCATCGGCCGGATGCTGCAGGACGGCTACATCGAGGCCGCCGAAGCCGCCGAGGCGCGGGCTGAGGCGCTGATGGTCCGCAGCCGCGCGCCGGCCGAGGTGGCGCGGGCCGACTTCTTCACCGAAACCGTCCGCCGGCAGCTCGTCGACCGCTTCGGCGAGGAGGGATTCTACGAGGGCGGCTTCTCGGTGCGGGCGACGGTGCAGCCCAAGCTGCAGGCGATCAGCGACCGCGCGCTGCGGCATGGCCTCACTTCCTACGACCGCCGGCACGGATGGCGCGGTGCTCTGGGGCGGATCGAGGTCGAGGGCGACTGGAAGGCCCGGCTCGAGGCCTTCGACCCCGGCTTCGAGCTCGACGACTGGCAGCTGGCCGTGGTGCTGGCAACCGGCGCCAAGGATGCCTCGATCGGCCTCGCCGATGGCGGCACGGCGACGCTGCCTCTCGCCGAGATGAGCTGGGCACGCCGCGTCGACGGGCGCGGCCGCATGGGACCGAAGGTGCAAAAGCCCTCCCAGGTGGTGGCGGCGGGCGACGTCATCGTCGTCGAGCGGATCGAGGGCGAGGCCGGGCCGCGCTGGACGTTGCGCCAGCGGCCCGCGGTCGAGGGTGCCGTGGTGGCGCTCGACCCGCACACCGGCCGCGTGCTGGCGCTGAGCGGCGGCTTCAGCTTCCGGCAGAGCAAGTTCGACCGCGCCACCCAGGCGAGGCGGCAGCCGGGCTCCTCGTTCAAGCCGTTCGTCTATCTGGCAGCCCTCGAGGACGGGTTCACGCCGGCCAGCGTCGTCGTCGACGGGCCGATCAGCTTCGACATGGGCCCTGGGCTCGGCGTGTGGAAGCCGCAGAACTACAGCGAGCAGTACTACGGGCCGAGCACGCTGCGGCTGGGGCTGGAGAAATCGCGCAACCTGATGACCGTGCGCCTCGCCATGGACATCGGCATGGACAAGGTGGTCGACGTCGCCCGCCGCTTCGACATCGCCCAGGGCCTCGCTCCCTACCTTTCCGGCGCGCTGGGCGCCAGCGAGGTGGATCTGATGCACCTCACCACCGCCTATGCCATGCTGGTGAACGGCGGCAAACGCATCGAGCCGGCCTTCGTCGAGCGCATCCAGGACCGCAACGGTGCCACGGTCATGCGGCGCGACGGCCGCACCTGCGACACCTGCCTTGCCACGGCCTGGTCGAGCCAGGCGCCGCCTGCCCTGGTCGATGGCAGGCCGCAGGTCGAGGACCCCCGCTACGCCTTCCAGATGGTCAACATGCTGGAGGGCGTCGTCGAGCGCGGCACGGCCAGCGACGCCGCCAAGCTCGGCCGGCCGCTCGCCGGCAAGACCGGCACCACCAA
>JRYC01000141.1_pt1 | contig 13294 bp, 9 predicted proteins | sample 235301 | NCBI WGS metagenome assembly JRYC01 (sample SAMN03074211, study PRJNA261470) | activated sludge metagenome | biome: Common Effluent Treatment Plant; feature: Wastewater; material: Activated sludge; isolation source: activated biomass of a common effluent treatment plant treating...
AGTCCACCTCTCGTACCTCGGCCCGATATCGAAGCAGCTCGCCGATTTCGGGCGCGAGATCCAAGCCGTCTACCAGCAGTCCGCATGACACCCAGAACGTCAACACCAGGCTGATGCCGTTGGACGGGGGCGCCAGGACGATGCCCAGACCTGCGCCCAGCAATCCCGCAACCATTTCCAGCTCGGGTTGCGCAGGCGCGCGGCCAAGCTCTGCCTTCGCGCATCGATCACCGCCAGGCGTTCGTCCAGGCGGGCCAGTTCCTCGTCGAGGAGCCTGGCTTCGCCCCGAAGCTCATGCCTGGACGGCATTGTCCCGATCAGAAGCCTGGCATGCCGCTCGAGCGCTTGTCGCGATCGGAGCCGGTTGCGAGCTTTCGCGCCTTGCCGCGGGCCGCGGCGATCTCCCTGCGCGCAGCGTCGATCTCGGCTGCCAGCACCCGATCCTCGCGCCGCGCCGCGGCGCGACTGTCCAGGTTCCACATCAGGCAGACGGCAAGGATCAGCGCTACGCCGATGACGACACCGCCCGACACCGCGCTCGTCGTCGGCGAAGTCAGCGAGACGAGGCCCAGACCGACGCTGCCGACCGCCAATCCGCCGAAGAGCGCCCCGACGACAGCGGCCATGACCAATGCTGCCCGGGAATGGCTTTCACGACCCATCCCCGTCCGGTCAATCATCGGCCACACGCGATCCTCTCACCTTCACATTCGATGCCAATCATATCACGGTTGAACGTCGATACGTACGAACACGTAAGGCTCCAGGCTGATCGGTTCCATGCTCCCACCCGATGCCAGAGCACGATCGTCGGGCTGCACTGAAACCCCCTTGCCGAAGACCGCCCGATCGAAGAATGCGGCCCGGCGCTGGTGCCCTGCCGCGCCGACGATCGACACCTCCCTCGTCTCTCCCGTCAGGTTCACCACCCACAGCCGCAGCCCGTCGTGGGTCCGCACCGCCAGCGCCTGCACCTCGCGCGGACGGCTGCTCCGGGTCTCGACCTGCATCTGGCCCGCCGCGGATGCCAGCTCGCGGAAGACATGGAAGCTCGGGAACACGCCCTCGCCCGTCTCGTCGAACCAGGGCTGCGGCGACGCCAGCGGCGCGTAGGCCAGGCCCGACGGGCCGGCGGCAGCGCCCATCGTCACCGCTTCCAGCCCGCCCCTCGCCGCGTGCGCCACCAGGCCGGCATACCAAGCGGCACCGATCAGCCCGCGCTGGCGCGGATCGGCGATCGACATGGCGGTGCGGATATTGCCCGGATTGGCCGCGGGCGCAGCACCGTACGGGTTGGAGCGCATCGAGATCGCGGTCGGATAGAGCCAGTAGGGCTTGCCGCCGGCGAAGGCGCGGGTGCTGGCGATCAGCGTCGGCAGCGCCTCCAGCCCCTCGGTCAGCGAGATGTCGTCGGCCGCGTGCACCAGCGGGCAGAGCGAGTGGCCGATGAAGTCGAGCGCCTCGGCCGGCGGCCGCTTGCGGTTCAGCTCGGTGAAGTAGGACAACATGCCGCCGCCGACCTTCACGCCCGGGAAGGCCCCGCGCGCCTCGGCATAGACCCGCTCCAGCGGCGGCGCCTCGGGCCAGGCGGCGTCGGGTTGGTAGGACTTGAGGTAGCAGGCCGGCGACAGGATCAGCCGCCCGATCGCAACGCCGGCCCGGTCGGCGGCCGCGCGCAGCCTCGCCAGGTCGGCCTGCAGCGCCGCCGGATCGTCGGTCGGCTGGCCGCCGGCATCGGCGCAGGGCAGCACCGCCTCGACCACCATCTCGGCATCGAGCAGCCGGGCGATCCGCTGGTAGCCCGCCAATTCGTCCGGCCCGTGCGGCTGCCGCAGGTCCATCTCGCCGACGATGAAGGACGGCCGGGCCTGACGCAGCAGCGGCACCAACCGCTCGGCCGCCGCCAGATGCGCCGCCGGCACCGCCAAGCCCAGCCGCGGCATCGCCCGTGTCGTCGCTGCGCCGATGCCGATCTCGACCGGTGCGCCGCCGGCCTCGGCCGGCGGCTGGCCCGCGATCTCCACCTCGACCTTCTGCACGAAGGGCTCGCCCGCCTTCAGCGTGTAGGGCCAGGGCTTCGACAAGGGGCGGATATAGGTCTTGTAGGAGGCGTCCAGCCAGTTGCGCTGGTCCTCCATCTCGAAGGCATCGCCCTCCATCCGGCAGGTGACGCGCACCCCCGGCGCCGGCTTGTGGGTCAGCACCGCGATGTCCTTGACCGGCTGGGCCGGCGAGATCAGCTCGGGAAACCGCGTCTGCTCGACGCTGCCGTCGCTGTGACGGACCTCCAGCGGCGCCCCCGCGACACCGTCGACGCCATGCAGCACGACGAAGCCGGTGCGGTTGGTCAGCAGCTCGCCCATGGCCTCGCCGTCGACGGCAAAGGACAGCCGGCCGCGGTGGTCGCCGGTGATCCTCGCCCGGTAGCGCACGCCCTGCCCCGCCTCGCCGCAAGTCGCCTGATAGGCGACGGCGAACGAGCCCTCGTCCTGGTCGATGGTGAGATCCTCGATGCGCGGCGCGAAGGTGCCCCAGTTGCGGTCGCGGACGATGAAGCTGACCGCCCGGATCGCCTCGATGCCGCCGAAGCGGATGTAGCGGAGGTTGCCGCTGTCGAGCATGCAGGCGAGCGGCCCGGCCCGCAGCGTCACGGCCTCGCCCGCCGGCTCCTCCGTGCCGAACAGCCTGATCGCCTCCGATGGCTCTCTGCCCACCGCTCCAGCCTCCCTTGCCTCGTGCCGGCAGCTTAGCCGGAACCGCCCACCGGACTGAAGGCCGGCATTCGCGTCGCGAGGCGCGCCTCGTAGAGGTCGTAGGCCTGGTCCAGCGGCAGCGGACCCTTGAGCCGCCGGCACTCCGCCAGCAGCTCACGCGCCTCCTCGACCGAGCCGGCGCGCAGCGCATCCAGCATCGTGCGATGGCGCTCCGCCAGCGCCCGGAAGTCGGCGCTGGCCGCCAGCCGCTCGTCGCCCAGCAGCGCCAGCACCCGCGTGGTCATCGCCTTGCCGCGCACCCGCAGCTCGTCCAGCTCGAGCAGCGCGAAGCCGGCGGCGGCCCTGGCGGTGTCCTCGCCGACCAGGATCGGGCAGCCGAACAGCTTGGTCTGCTCCTCGAGCCTGGCCGCGATGTTCACCGGATCGCCGATGACCGAATAGTTGAAGCGCTGGATCGAGCCGATATTGCCGACGCAGCACAGCCCGCTGTTGAGGCCGATGCCGACGCGGATCGGCGGCAGGGCCTCGCCGTCCCGGGCCTCGGCACGCAGCTCGGCATCGAGGGCGCCGATGCCCTCGACCACCGCCAATGCCGCGGCACAGGCGTGCGGCGCATGCGCCGGATCGTCGAGCGGCGCGTTCCAGAACGCCATGGCAGCGTCGCCGATATATTTGTCGATCGTGCCGCGATAGCGCAGCACCTCGCCGGTGACCCGGGTCAGGATGCGGTTGATCAGCGCCGTCAACGTCTCGGCGTCGAGGCTCTCCGAGATCTGGGTGAAGCCGCGCACGTCGACGAACATCACCGTCGTCACCCGCATCTCGCCGCCGAGCCGCAGCCGGTCCGGCTGGCGCACCAGCCGGTCGACGAGGTCGTCGGAGAGATATTGCGCGAAGGCCTGGCGGATGGTCTTGCGGGCACCTTCCTCGCGCAGGTACTTGGCGCAGACCAGCACGCCATAGACCACGAGGCCGGACACGGCGGCGAACGAGACGTCGACCAGCACGGCGCGGTCGATGAACAGGTACCACGAGCCGGCGGCCAGCGCCGCCGCCACCGCCGCCCCCAGCAGCAGCGTCTGCAGCGCCCCGGCCAGCGGCATGACCGTGATCAGGAGCGCCCCGGTCACGAAGGTCAGCACCAGCTCGGCGCCCAGCGCGTAGTTGGGCGAGACGATCGGCCTGCCTTCCAGCACCGTCTCCAGCAGCTGCGCATGCACCTCGACGCCCGGCACCAGCACGCCCAGCGGCACCGGCTTGATGTCGCCGAGCGCGGCCGCCGAGGTGCCGATCAGCACGATCCGCCCGGCCAGCCTGTCGGCCGGCACGCGGCCGGCCATCACGTCGCGCGCCGACAGGTAGCGGCCGGCCACCGGCGGGGCGTAGTGCACCCATGCCAGGCCGTTGCGGTCGGTCTCGATCGAGAGATCCTCGACGCCCACGCCGACCAGCCCGGCCTCGTCGACCCGCGCCAGCACCGTGCGGGCGCCGCGCAGCACGCGCAGGACCTCCAGCGACAGCGACGGCACCAGCCGGCCGTTGACGTCGATCAGCATCGGCACCCGCCGGGCGACGTTGTCGATCTCGGGCGCCACGCCGACATGGCCGAGGCCGGCGGCGCCGGCGGCGAGGATCGGCAGCGTCGGCACCATGCCGCGATAGTGCAGCACGAACCGCTCGGCATCGCCGCCGAGCTGGGCGACGCTGCCCGGAGCCCGCGGTAGCTCCGAGCGGCCCGGCTGGGCGGACGGCGCCATCGCCAGCACCACCGGTGCTGCCGCGATCGAGCGCGCCAGCACGGCGTCGTGATCCGGCAGGCCCGCCGCCAGGGCGCGGCGCAGCTCGGGCGCCATGTCGGGCATCGCCGCGAGCAGCGTGCCGGCGGAGAGCCGGTCCGGCTCGGCGAACACCACGTCGAAGGCGATGACCTTGGCACCGGCGGCGGCGAGCCGGTCGACCAGCGCCGCCACCAGCGAGCGCGGCCACGGCCATTGGCCCAGCTCGGCCAGCGAGCGGTCGTCGATGTCGACGATCAGCACCTCCGGCCCGGCCTGCTGGCGCGGCGCCAGCCGCTGCAGCTGGTCGAACAATTGCAGCCGCATGAGCTGCACCGGCGCCGGATCCCACACCCGGAGCGCCAGCAGCGCGGCCAGCAGCGACCAGGGCATGATCCGCCTGGCGAGGCCCGACAGCCCTGTCGCCACGCGCGAAAAGCCCGGCACCAGCCTCAACCGGCAACCCTCCTGCTCGAAAAGCCCCGGCTACGGCCGGTCGGGCGGCAATCGCGCATTACCTCCTACTCAGATACGTATCGCGGCGATTGCATGCGATCCGGCCGGCATGGACGCGGCACCCGGCTTCTGGCATTGGAGAATTGCATACGCGATCGCAGCGCATTCCGCGAGAGGTCCGTCCTGTGGCAGAGGGCATGGCGCCGGTCACGCCGCCCGGGAGCGCGCCGGGCTTCGGCGGCGGCGAGATCGTCCTGGCGCAGGCTGCCATACCCGGCGGCGGCCAGCCCGATCGCGTCGGCGAGGTGACGCGGGCGACGGGCGAGGTCCACGCCCTGCGCGGCGGCACGGCCGTCGATCTCGGCCCCGGCGATGCGGTCTATCGCGACGACGTCGTCGAGACCGGCGCCGACGGCAGCACCGCGATACGCTTCGTCGACGACACCACGCTGACGCTCACCGGCGACAGCCGGGTGGCGCTTGAGGACGTCGCCTACGAGCCCGCCGCCAACACCGGCTCCTTCCTGATCTCGGTCACCCACGGCATCTTCCGCCTGATCACCGGCCAGATCGCCCATACCGACCCCGACGCCGTGCAGGTCCGCGTGCCGGCCGGCACCATCGGCATCCGCGGCACCGCCTTCGGCTGCTCGGTGAGCGGCACCTCGGTCTGCGTGCTGCTGGCCGATCCGGACGGCCATGTCGGGCGCATCCTGTTCCGCAACGCCGCCGGCACGGTGCTGCTGACCCAGCTCTACGCCTCGGCTGTCGCCGAGACCATGCAGGCCCAGCCGCTCACCGGCCAGCTCTCGGCCGACCAGGTGCGGGCGATCCTGCCCGGCCTGCTCGACCAGCGCGCCGAGATCGAGCCCGAGGCCGGGCCGCAGCACAGCGGCAATGCCAGCTTCGCCGGAGCCGACGCCGCGGCGCTGCAGAGCATCGAGCATGTGGGCGCCCTCGACGTCCAGGGTGCGCAGGATCCGACCATCCAGACCTTCGACGTGGCACTCGACGGCTTGAGCGCCAATCCGCTCGACGCCGTGCCGGCCGAGCCGCCCCCGCCACCTCCTCCTCCGCCCCCGCCGCCGCCGCCCCCTCCACCGCCGCCTCCGCCCCCGCCGCCACCACCACCGCCGCCGCCCGACCCCGCCGAGCCGGCGTCGACGGTGACGGTGGTCGTGCCCACCATCGCCGACGTGACGCAGAGCTTCGGCGCCCAGCTCCCGTTCACCGCCCTCGGCGACGGCGCCAGCCTGTTCGACAGCGGCCTGTTCGTGCGCGAGGGCCTCGCCGTGTTCGGCGACCCCAAGGCGCTGACCCTGGCCGGCGCCACCCCCGAGATCACCGTCAGGTTCGTCGACGAGGGCGGAGGCTTCGCCAGCTCGCTCGGCTACTACGTGATCGACGCGCAGGGCCGCATCACCGACGTGGCGCTGATCGCCGCCAACGCCTCGAAGGAGGGCGGCGGCGGCACGCTGCTGCCAGGGCAGGAGTTCGTCCTCGACGCCGGTGGCGCCGGCTTCGCGCCCCTGTCGACCCTCGGCCTGTTCCTGGTGGCCGACGGCTACAACCTCAACGCGATCCTCCGCGCCGCCGATGCCGACGGCCTGACGCTGAGCTTCGTCGAGACCAGGCCCGGCGGGCTGATCGCCGGCGTAGCCGACGTCGGCGACAGCGACCTGGCCCTCGTCGCCCAGGACGCCAACGGCGTGCGGACCGTGCTGCAGGGCTCGACCTGGCATACGGCGGCGCATATCGGCGGGCTCGAGATCGGCGGCGAGCAGGTCTCGACGCGCGGCCTCAACGACGACGATCCCGGCACCGACAGCGGCATCCCGGTCGGGCCTGACGGGCAGGTGATCAACCAGCACTTCGTCTCGGGCCTCGGCCCGGACGGAGCGCTGCGCATCGGCTTCGAGGACTTCGACCTCGCCTCCAGCGACCGCGACTTCCAGGACCTCGTCATCGATGTCGAGGCTCCGGGTGTGACGGTGGCGGGCCAGGGCAGCGCCAGCTTCCGCTTCGGCCTGGCGCTGCCGGAGCTGGACGGTGCCGCCACCGTCTCGGTCGACCTGCTCGACCCGGTCCGCGGCGACGAGCTGAGCCTCGCCCCGGGCCTGTCGGTCGCCGGCGACCACGTGGTCATCGACGGCAAGGCCACCGACGTCCTGTTCACCCGCGTCGATGCCGACAGCCTGCTGCTGACGATCGCCGATGCCGCCGACGAGGCCGACCTCGCCCGCGCCCTGAACGGCCTGGCGCTCACCAACGCGCACGGCGATCTGCCGTCCGGAACCCGCGAGATCGAGGTCACCGTCGCCGACGAGTCGGGGGAAAGCGATCCGACCTATCTGCGCCTCGCCGTGCCCGAGCCCGCCGTGCTCGGCCGCGCCGGGGGCGACGACCGCATCGACGGCACCAACGGCAACGACGCCCTGCTCGGGCTCGGCGGCGACGACCTGCTGGTCGGCCGCGGCGGCGACGACATCCTGATCGGCGGCGCCGGCCGCGACCGCCTCGTCGGCGGCGCCGGCCTCGACCTGTTCGAGATCGGCGGCCTCGACGAGGTCGACGGCAATGCCGACGGCCGCGTCGACGGCCCCGACGTGATCGCCGACCTGTCGGCGCGCGACGGCGACCTGATCGACCTCTCCGACCTCCTCGACGACATCGGCGGCGACGATCCATCCAGCCTCGTCGAGATCCGGGTCGACGAGGCGCGCGACCGCACCGAGATCCGCGTCGACCTCTCGGGCCAGGGCGGTGCGGATGCCGTCTATCAGACCGTGGCCGTGATCGCCGGCGTCACCGACGCCGATACGGTCCAGCACCAGATCGTCGCCGCCCAGGGCGGCGGCTGAGCCCGCTCACACGAAGTCGTCGACGGTGAGCCCGGTCACGCCGAAGACGATCGCCACGTCGCCGGAGCCGTAGGCGCCCGACGACAGCGGCAGGTCGCCATGCGCCTTGCCCATCTCGATGATCGTCGAAAGCCTGCTCTGGCCCTGCTCGGTGACGCTCGCCACCCTCACATACTTGTCGGCATTGTCGAGGACATTGTTGTTGTTCGAGTCCAGATAGTCGAACATGTAGTCGTCATAGATGTTCGTGACGGCCGTCTACAGGATGAGCCGGAGCGTGTCCACCCCGGCGGTGAAGTCGCGGAAGACGTCCCGGCCGCCTTCGCCCGAATGGTCGAGCGAATAGTGGAAGCTGTCGGGGCCCGCGCCACCCGTGAGGACGTCGTTGCCGGCGCCGCCATGGAGGGCATCGCTGCCGGCGCCGCCGTCGAGGCTGTCGTTGCCATCCTCGCCATAGAGGCTGTCCGATTCCGCACCACCCCACAGGCGATCGTTGCCGGTGCCGCCGGTCATGTAGTCGTCGCCGTCGCCGCCGGTGAGCGAATCGTTGCCGGCACCGCCGTAGACGACATCTCCCTCGGTGCCGCCATCGATGCGATCGTTGCCGTCCCCGCCTTCGAGATAGTCCTGGCCGGATCCTCCCCAGGCGATGTCGTTGCCCTCGCCACCGGACAGGTTGTCGGAGTCGCCGCCGCCATCCAGCACGTCGTTGCCGGCGTCGCCGGTCGCATAGTCGGCGCCCGTTCCGCCATAGATCGTGTCGTTGCCGTTTCCACCGTAGATGTTGTCGTAGCTGCCCAGCCCCCACAGGATGTTGGCGCCGTCGCTGCCGTGGATCAGGTCGTCCTGCTCGCTGCCGCGGGCGTTCTCGATCGAGACCAGCACGTCGTCGCCGCTGGCCGCCGAGGTGCTGCCGCCCAGCAGGTCGATGTTCACGCCATCCGCCTGCTCATGCTCGTAGCTCACCGTGTCGGAGCCGCCGCCGCCGTTCAGGCTGTCGGCGCCGTTGCCGCCGTCGAGCAGGTCCCGGCCATTGCCGCCGATCAACCGGTCGTTGCCGTTGCCGCCGAACAGCGCGTCGTCGGCCTCGCCGCCGTCGAGGGTGTCGGCCCCGTTCCTGCCCGACAGGTGGTCGTTGCCGCCCAGCCCGAAAATCCTGTCGCCACCGCTGCCACCTGTGAGCGTGTTGGCGGCGGCGTCGCCCGTGATGGTCGCCATGAATATGCCTCCCGGCCCCTTGCCGAACGAAAGTCGCCGGCTCGCGGCCGACTATATATTCAATCCATATAATTTTATTACATACTGATGTAGCGCGAGTCAAGCCGGCGGGGTCGTTCCTGCCGGGCGGCGCCGGGCTTTGCAGCCACACCTCCAGCAAGCCCACCAACCGCGCCGCCGCCGACGGCAGATCCGGCGCGCGATGCAGCGCGCGCCGAGCCGGTCACTGGCCGCGAGCCCGCGGGCGTCGGCCTGGCCATCCTCGGCGTCGCCTGGCTCGACCGGTGCCGCGGCGTCCTTGCCTCGGGCCGGCCGGACGATCGATAGTCCGGCCGAGCACGAGGGCATCGCCGTGACAGGAACCAACCTCGCCGCCATCTATCGCGACTACATCGCCTGCCTGAACCGGCAGGACTGGCCCGGCCTCGGACGGTTCGTCCACGAGGACGCGCAGCACAACGGCCGCCGCCTCGGCCTCGAAGGCTACCGCCGGATGCTGGAGAAGGATTTTCGCGACATTCCGGACCTTCGCTTCGACATCCGGATGCTGGCCGCCGACCCGCCTCTCGTCGCCAGCCGGCTGACTTTCGACTGCACCCCCAAAGGAAAGTTTCTCGGCCTGCCGGTGAACGGCCGGAGGGTGAGCTTCGCCGAGAACGTCTTCTATCGGTTCCGCGGGGACAGGATCGCGGAAGTATGGTCGGTCATCGACCGGGCGGCGATCGAGGCCCAGCTCTGAGCCGGCGCGAGCGGCCGAAGGTCCGGCGCAGCGGGACGATCTCGATGGGGAACGCGGGGAAGGCGCCCAGGCCGATGCCCGGCGGGCAGCCATTGATCGCAGCCCGGCGGGAATATCCGCTCAGCCTGAAAGGGCCACGGCCTCGCGCTGGCGGTTGCGCCAGTCCGGCGCCTCCCATACCGGCACCGGCATGGCGGCCAGCGGCGGCAGGCCCAGGATCATGTCGGCGGCCTTCTCGGCCAGCATGATGGTGGGGGCGTTGAGATTGCCGGAGGGCTCGCTCGGCATGATCGAGGCGTCGACCACCCGCAGCTTGTCGATGCCCCGCACCCGGCACCGCGGATCGACCACCGCCTCCTCGCCCTCGCCCATCCGGCAGGTGCCGCAGGGATGATAGGCGCTGTCCGACTTGGCGCGGACGAAGGCGTCGATCTCGTCGTCGCTGTCGACCGCGGCACCGGGCCGGATCTCCGGGCCGCGGAACCTGTCGAAGGCACGCTGGGCGATGACCTCGCGCGCCAGCCGCACGCAGGCGCGCATCTCGCGCCGGTCGCGCTCCTCGGACAGCAGGTCGGGCTCGATCAGCGGATGGCTGCGCGGATCGGCCGAGCGCAGCCGCAGCCGACCGCGGCTCGCCGGCCGCATCGGCCCGACATGGCACTGGAAGGCGTGGAACGTCGCCGGGGCCCGGCCATGGTCGTCGATCAGCGCCGGCAGGAAATGGAACTGGATGTCGGGATGGCGCACGCCGGGGCGCGAGCGGATGAAGGCGCCGGCCTCGAGGTGCGAGCTGGCGCCCGGGCCCGAGCGGTCGAGGAACCAGCGGGCGCCGATCACCGCCATGTTGTGCGGCCGCATCGCCGGCATCAGCGTCACCGGCTCCCTGCAGGCGTGCTGCACATAGAGCTCCAGATGGTCCTGCAGGTTGCGGCCGACCCCCGGCAGGTCGTGGACCGGCCGCACGCCGGCACCCTTCAGCTCGTCCGCCGGGCCGATTCCCGACAGCAGCAGGAGCTGCGGCGAGTTGATGGCGCCGCCGGCCAGGATGACCTCGGCCTCGGCGTAGGCCCGCTTGGGCGTGTGATTCTCGACATAGTCGACGCCCACCGCCCGTCCCCCCTCGACCAGCAGCCGTGTCGCCAGGGCGCCGGCGACCACGGTGAGCCAGGGCCGCCGCAGCGCCGGGCGCAGATAGGCGCGGGCGGCACTCCAGCGCATGCCGCGATGGACCGTCATGTCCATGCGGCCGAAGCCTTCCTGGCGATGGCCGTTCATGTCCTCGGTGCGGCCGTAGCCGGCCTGCACCCCCGCCTCGATGAACGCCGCGAACAGCGGGTTGGCCATGTCCGCCGCCCATACCTTCAGCGGCCCGTCGCCGCCGCGATAGGCATCGCCGCCCACCGAGCGGCTCTCGGCCCGGCGGAAATAGGGCAGCACCTCGGCATAGGACCAGCCCGCCGCCCCCTCGTCGAAGGCCCAGCGGTCGTAGTCCAGCGCATGGCCGCGGACATAGACCATGGCGTTGAGCGCCGACGAGCCGCCGACCACCCGGCCGCGCGGCCAGTAGAGCCTGCGGCCGTCGAGATGCGCCTGCGGCTCGGTGCGGTAGCACCAGTTGTAGCGGTCGTTCATCAGGTTGTAGGTGAGCGCGGCCGGCATGTGGATCTTCCAGCCGCGATCCCAGGGCCCGGCCTCCAGCACCAGCACGCTGGCACCGGCAGCGCTCAGCCGCTCGGCCAGCACGCAGCCGGCGGAGCCGGCACCCACCACGATATAGTCGAACGTCCCTGCCGCCATGCCCCTCGCCCCGACAGGCCAGCCTTAGGCGAACGGTGCGGCGAATTGAAGGGCTTCCCGGCCCGATGCCTCGGCAGGCCAGCAGGGAGATAGGAGCGCCACGAGCCGCCGGTGGTCCGGCAGTCATATACCGAGGGGCACCGATCGACCGGGGGGGCCGACCGGCGTGGACGGCTGCGGCGGGCCTCGGCTCAGCTGGCGCGCACCTGGCCGGCCGAGGCGACGCGCTGGCGCAGGTTGGCGATCAGGCCGGCCACGCCGCCGCTGCGCTCGATCACCGCCGCGAACTCGCTGCGCTGGGTCACCAGCATGCTGACGCCGGCGATCACCACGTCGACGATGCGCGCGCCGGCCGGGGTCTGCCGCACCCGCCAATCGACCCGGATCGGCTCGCCGGAACCCTCGACCCAGCTCTCGACCATGCTGTCCTGACCGGCGGGCACGGCGCCGACGACCCGCAGCCGCTGGTTGCCGTACTCGTCGAGCCGGCGGGCATAGGTCTCGAGCACGAACTGCTCGAACAGGCCGACATACTCGCTGCGCTCCTCGCCGGTGGCCGAGCGCCAGTGACGGCCGAGCGCCAGCTGCGCCACCAGCGGCAGGTCGAAGCCATTGCGCATCAGGGTGTCGAAGCGCTGCCGCCGCTCCGCCTCGCCGGCGGCGCGGTCGCGCAGCATGGCGATGGCCTCGTCGCCGAACTGGCGGACGAAGCCCACCGTGTCGGCGGCCGAGGCCGGGGCCGTCAGGAGCACGAGCGCCACCAGGAAGGCCATGAGGCGGCGGACGGCGGTCGCCCCGGAGCCTGACGGGGCGAGGCATGACAGGGCGGGACGTGACGGGGCGAGGCTCGACATCGTCTGTTCCATGGATGGCCACCGGAGGCCACGGACCCCCATGATGGCGCCGGACGGGTTAACAATTGGCTTAGGCCGCGCGACCGGACCGCGCTGTGACTTGCGCCACACCGCGGCGGATTCAGCGCTTCACATAGACCTCGACGCGGCGATTGAGCCGCCTGCCGGCGGCGCTGTCGTTGGAGGCGATCGGACGGCTGGCGCCATAGCCCTCGGTGGTGATCAGCCGGGCCTCGATGCCGTACTGCGCCACCAGGAAGTCGCGGACCGACTGGGCGCGGCGCTGCGACAGGGTGCGGTTCTCGTCGGCGTCGCCTTCGGAATCGGTGTGCCCGACCACCCGCACCGCCGGCGTGCCGAAGCCGTTGATCAGCGTCGCCACCCTGCCGAGCCCGGCCGTCGAGGCCGGATCGAGCTGGTCGCTGCCGGGGCGGAACTCCAGGCCCTCGGGGATCGCCATCATCCAGCCGTCGCCGGTGTCCACCGCCTTCAGCTCGGCCAGCAGCGCCGCGACCTCGGCGGAGCCGGCGGGGTCGGCGGCGTGCGCATCGTCCTCGCTCAGCTGCAGCTTCACCAGGGCCACCGGCTGTGCCGCACCTGCCGCCGCCGGTCCTGCGGCCGCCGCCTCGCCGAGCTCGGCCACCTTCTGTACCGCCCTCGCCAGCTCGGCGCGCAGCGAGGTGGCCTCGGCCCCGGCCGCCTGGGCGTCGCGGCGCGCCGCCGCCAGCTCGCCGTCCAGCGCCTGCCGGCTCGAGCGCATCTCGCCCAGCGCCGCGGTCAGCTGTCGGTTCTCCTCGATCGCCGCGATCAGCTGCTCGCCCAGGCTCTGCACCTCGCTGACCGAGGTCGTGGCCACCGCGCGCAGCGCCGCGATCTCGGT
>JRYC01000655.1_pt1 | contig 13252 bp, 9 predicted proteins | sample 235301 | NCBI WGS metagenome assembly JRYC01 (sample SAMN03074211, study PRJNA261470) | activated sludge metagenome | biome: Common Effluent Treatment Plant; feature: Wastewater; material: Activated sludge; isolation source: activated biomass of a common effluent treatment plant treating...
GCCCTTCACGAGAATCCAGTGGCCTTCTTTGCCTTTATGGATGGCGAGAATGTAGTGAGCCCAAGCATTGCGGGGCTTTTGCATCCAGCCCCACAGCGTCGGCCGCTCCTTGCGTGGCAGGTGCATGAAGGTCGAAACGGGCTTCATGACGTAGCCAAACCGTGAAAGAGCCTCGGCGACTTCCTCAGTATAAGTGCCCTTTACGACCGGGCGCCGTCCAGCTGGCACATCGCGCAGATCCCGCACCACATCCTCGACCTTGGAAATCGAATATCCGGTGATGGCCGCGAGCACATATGGTCCGCAGAATGCCACGCGTCCGGTGTCGTTTCTCACTTCATTGAGACTTGACGAAATACGGGCTTCTTGGGTGAAAAGATCCATGGGGTGTTCCGGCTCGACAGTGATACTGTTCGAATCGTGACCTGAACCGGTTAACGCTTCGTTAACTAACAACACAGGCACCCACTCGCCCGTATTTTGATGCGCAACTTGCCTTGGCGCGGATTTAAGTCGGCCGCACGTGGGTGTATTGAAGCTCTGGGGGTGTATTGAAGCTCTGGGTTAATTGATTTCGTCTCAATCCCGGCCGATATTATTCGGCGTTGTCAGCATCGGGTCATGAACCTGCTACGCGCGAAGGACCTCTATGTCACAGTCGAGATATCCGATGAACGTCACGTTCCTCCAGGAGTTGATGACGACTGTTGCCGAGCAAGGCAGATCACTGCTGCCTAAATCGCTGTTGGGGGATACTCCCGAGGTCGAAACCATTGAGACTCTGGCGCAGGCGCTGATTTCAAGCCGTGGCGAGGCTGCGGGCGTCGCACTGGCGCGCAGGGTGCTCGACCAGTATCGCCGGTTCGATGCGGGTCAGAAGCGGGAGTTCTTCAATTTCCTTGGCGAGCGCATGCAGCCCGATCAATCGAAGGTGACCAAAGCGGCAGAAGCCTATCTGCAAGCCCCCGATCCCCTGCTGCTTGCAAACCTTCAAAATGCCGTAGAGAGCCCGCGGCAGGAATTCTTCCGGCGCTTGAATCTGGCACCGGGAGCAACTGCTGGCATCGTTGCCATGCGCCGCGATCTGCTTGGCATGGGGCGCGGCGATCCGATGCTGAAGCTCGTAGACAACGATCTGAAGCACTTGCTTTATTCGTGGTTCAACCGTGGCTTTCTCGTGCTGCGGCGCATCGATTGGCAGACACCAGCCGCGATTCTGGAAAAGATCATCCAATATGAAGCCGTGCATCAGATTCAAGGCTGGAATGACTTGCGCCGCCGTCTCGATCCCAGGGACCGACGCTGCTTTGCCTTCTTCCATCCCGCACTGATCGATGAACCACTAATTTTCGTCGAGGTAGCGCTCACCAACGAGATTTCCGACGCGATCGCTCCGCTACTGGCAGAAGCATCCAGGGATGACGAGGCGATCGAAGCGCCGACAACGGCAGTCTTTTACTCGATCTCCAACTGTCAGGAAGGACTGAAGGGTATCACCTTCGGAAACTTCCTCATCAAACAGGTTGTCGAGGATCTGGTCCGCGAACTGCCCAGCTTGAAGACATTCGTTACGCTGTCGCCCGTTCCTACCTTTGCACGCTGGCTCACCTCCGATGAGGGCAAGGCCGCGACCAAAGCAATCCTGTCCGATGACGAGATAACCGCGTTGTCGCTCACCGGTCGCCGCCGTTGGCACACGAAAGAGCGGGCAGCCGCTGCCGTCGAACCAGCCTTGATGGCGTTGGCAGCCGAATACTATCTCGCGGCAAAGTCGCGCGATGGCAAACCCGTCGATCCCGTTGCGCGCTTCCACCTTGGCAATGGCGCACTTCTTGAGCGCATCAATTTCCTCGGCGACGTATCGGAAAAGGGCATCGATCAGGCGGTCGGCTTGATGGTCAATTACCGCTACAACTTGAAGGAAATCGAGAAGAACCACGAAGCCTTCGTCAATCAAGGAACGGTCGCTGCTTCGCGTCCGGTACGCGGATTGCTGCGGTCACGCGACAAGACTGCTGCGGCGAAGGAACCTCAAGCGCGCGAGATGCTGGCACTGACCGTCGACAAAAAGCCTCCCAATGAGAAGGGCAAGAAAGGCGCCTGAAGCCTGAAGCTCGGCATTTGACCCAGGAAGCCGGCGGATAATCGTCTGTCTCGACTGCGCAGGGCACGATGGTCGGAGCGGTGCTTTGTTCCGCCCATCGGCTTGGAGCCATTTCCGTTCAGATAGATTCGGATGCAGGCAATGGACTACGAATAATAGGTGTTTCGTCGCGCAATCGGGCATTCACCCCGCTCCAATGCGATCTGGACCGAATATCGCCTTGCCCTGCGTTGGCCGCTGCTACGCACGCGCCTTTCACACGCCCTCAATTTGGTTATAACCCGTCTTGTTTTGAGCGGAACAGCATGCACTTATGTGCCACGTTTAGGGGTGGAACAGCCCTGAGGGCACGACGGACGATTTGTCGAGGACGACGAGCGATGCGCTACGATGAGAATGATCGCGAAAGTAGCAATGTAGAGGACCGGCGCGGTCAGAGGTCTGGCATGCGCTTTCCCGGCGGCGGAATCCAAATTCCGATTGGTGGTCGTGGCGGTATGAGCTTGACGACGATCCTCATCATCGGCGCTGTGATGCTGCTGTTCGGGATCAATCCACTCGACATCCTGACCGGTGGTGGCCGCGGATTCGAAGTGCCGCAGCTGCCGCGTTCAGAACAAGCTCCTCAGCCTTCCGCTAATCGCAATCCATTCGAAATCCCTGGATTGCCGGGCGCGCAGCGTCGCGAACAACAAACTCAGGCGCCCAACCGCAACGACGAGATGGGAACTTTCGTCAAGCGCGTGCTGGCTGATACCGAAGATGTGTGGGGTCGCGTCTTCAAATCGTTCGGCAAGACTTATAAGGACCCGCGCCTCGTCCTCTTTACGGGAGCCACGCCGACAGCGTGTGGCACTGGCATGTCTGCGATGGGGCCGTTCTATTGCCCGCTGGATCAGAAAATCTACGTCGACCTTGCGTTCTATGAGCAGTTGAAGCGCCGTTTCCAAGCACCGGGTGACTTCGCTCAAGCCTACGTGATCGCGCACGAGGTCGGACACCATGTGCAGACACTCTTGGGCATCGCTCAAAAAGTTCAGAGCCTTAAGGAGCGCATGTCAGAGCGCGACTCGAATGCGCTTCAGGTGCGCATGGAACTGCAGGCTGACTGCCTTGCAGGCGTATGGGCCAAACTGAATAACCAACTCAATAAGCGGCTGGAGCAGGGCGATATCGAGGAAGGCCTCAACGCGGCCAGTGCCATTGGCGACGATATGATCCAGCGCAAGACTCAAGGTCATGTTGTGCCCGATGCCTTTACGCACGGTACTTCGGCCCAGCGCGTGCGCTGGTTTAGCAAAGGCTTCGAAGGCGGCCGTATGCAGGACTGCGATACATTTTCCGATTCAGACCTGTGATACCGACATTGGTTCCCAAACATCGCTGTTGCAGCGATTGAACCCGAAGGAGGAATTTATCAGCGGTGCCCACGGCAGATAAAAGCACTGAATTACCGCGAGTTCCTGGCCTCGACGATGCAGGCCGGCGTCTTATTGCTGGCCGCTATGAGCCGATCTCCGCGCCCACCGGCGGGACATTGTTTCAGCCCGGACAAGCTTGCGAACGCTTGGTTCTGCTGACCGACGGCGTTGTTCGCGTCCGCATGGTTTCTGAAACGGGTCGCGAAATACAACTCTATCGTGTTCATCCAGGCGAGACATGCGTCATGTCGATCGCGTGCATGATGGGCGAACGTCCTTATCAGGCAGAGGGCATTGCAGAGGTCCCGATACAGGGTGTTGCAATCAGCCGTGGTCTGTTCCGTGAATTGCTGGACGCTTCACCTGCCTTCCGTGATGAAGTGCTCACCGTTCAAACCCGGCGCATATTCGATCTCGTTAGTCTTGTTGATGAACTAGCGTTCCACCGCACCGAATCCCGTCTTGCGGCGCGTCTTCTTCAGCGGGCGGGGAAGGATAACAGCGTCGCGGAAACCCACCAGGAACTGGCACTTGATATCGGCACAGCGCGCGAAGTGGTGAGCCGCCGCCTCAAACGCTTCGAAGCGCAAGGCCTTGTCGCGCTCGAACGCGGGCGCGTGCATATTCTGGATCGCGATAGACTGAGCGCACTGACGGGCGCTGAGATCTGAGGGGTCTGCCGCGCAGGCGAACGACTGTCTGGCCTGATCTCAATTTGACGAGCGTCTCGCTACATCAAGCTGCCTAGTGACCGCGGTCACGGACGCGTGGTCAGAAATGCCCTACAATTTTCAAATGCGGTGAAGCATTTGGAATAAGCTCAGTATTGCTGTGGAACACGGTTGCGGCAGGTATCGGTATGCTCGGGAGGAGATCATGAGCACAAACGTTGGTAGCATTGATCGCGTATTGCGCTTCGTTGTCGGCGTAGCTCTTATTGCCTGGGCACTGGGATATTTGCCCGGTATTGCAGCCTCGCCGTGGGGCTGGATCGGCGTCGTGCCTCTGCTGACTTCGATTTTCGGTTATTGCCCGGTTTATTCGATTCTGGGCGTTTCAACCTGCTCCAGGCATAGCTGACACGCGAAAGCCTGATCGTCCAACGTGGACGTCCCGCTTTCGGTGCAGTCACAGGTCAGGCTGCCCAAGTGAGTTTCTGGCGGTTCTGAGTTCGGCTGCCCAATTGTGCGCCGGGCAGGGGTACACTGCCCTGATAGCCACAGCAGATTAGGATTAGAGTGCGTTTCCGGAGTAGCTATCGACGCTGCACGGAATGCCACGGGCAATGAGTAGCGCACACCGGCGGTGTGCCTCGTTCTCGTCAGAGATTGGTCCGGCAACCAGCGAATAGGGTGCAGCTGGCGTGCCACCGGCGACATATCTTGGTGCCAATCCCTTCAATTCGTAGGCGTAGCGCTCACTCATCAACGACCAGCTGAGCCGCAAGGCATCAACTGAGGGTCCGGCCGTCAATCGTATTCCGACTGAACTTGCGGAGCGGGTAACGGTCGGTGTGCCGAACGCAATCGGTTCAGTTGGCTTATCAGCTGCTGATTGCCCGCCAAGTCGCGATTGTCCAGCTACGCTGCCTGTCTCGATCCCGCCTGCCGCTGGTGGTGTCGGTGTGACGGCGACGGTCGGACGGACGATCTGAGCGATGGGCGTAACCTTTGAGCGAATGAAAACGGTGGGCCTGCGCTCGGGTAATGGCAATTCAACGTCTGCACCACGCGGTGCGTCAGCAAATGTCGGAGTGCCAGTGGTGGAATTGACCATCACGGGTGCGCCGTTGACGATTTCGAATTTGCGCGGTGGTGCAGTTTCATCAGCAGCAGGACCAGAAGTTGTGGTTGGCGAACCAATGGAGGTGGCCAGCGTACGCTGCGTTTGATCGCTACCGGACTGTGTTCCTGGTTGTGCTCCCGCGGCGTGCGCTTCGATTGATTTATCTGAGGGGGGACTGCTGGTGCCGCCGCGCACCGACTCCAGTTCCTTCTCCAGGCCTGCAATCCTCAGTTCGGCTGATTTGACACGCGCATCACGTGAACCAAGTTCAGTACGAAGCTGCACAACTTCAGCCTGAGCTTGCTCAAGATTGGCGCGAAGATGTTTTGCTTCCTGATTGGTCGCTGACTTGTTCGGGTCATTACCCTGGGGTTGGCTCGCCGTCCCATCCAGGGTTGGAAGCCAATCGGCTAGGAATGGCGGCTTGAATACAATCGCAGACAGATAAAGGCCCGCTGCCATCGCCAAGACACCCCAGGCAGAAATGTAGACCCCGCCGCCAGTGCGCGAACCGGATTTGGTACCTGCAATGGGTTGCGGTACGACGTCCAGGCGCCCGGTGGGCGCGCTGGGCCGGTCTGCAGTCGATCTAATTGGAGGCGTGGCTTTTTCGGACATGGATCATCTGCAATGGGGTTTCAAATATACTCAGTGCGCAGCTTTGAATACGCTTGCACCTGCTACGAACGCTGTCTGAGTCCCATTGCGGAATCAATGCAGCGGAACCAAGTGTTGCTCATCTGCCTGTGGAGTTCTGCAACACGATCCGTGGGCCCTTGTTCGTAGGATTCTCGGGGAAAGCGATCTTCAACATTCGCCCCGATGAATGCGAACGGCTAATAAAGTGGATACAACTTGCATCGTAAGAAGGGGCGGTAGATCGCGCGATGCAGAAGGCGCTAAGAAGCCTCCTGACAAAAGAGGCTGCAGCCCAGGGCGGTGTGAAGGTAGGGGCGTGTCGCCGGTATGAGACCCATTACGTCCGTGATTGCGCCGCTCAAGGACGGACGACGCACACCTACAAGCGGCGTCTGGCCCAAAGTGTGGTCTACTTGGTCCTCTCCCGGTTGCTGGAAAAGAAAGCGAATCCAGGGGAAGGATTAGGCGCTGGAGAGACGACGGCAAGGAACGTCCGAGGAGATTTATGTCCGCCACACCATTGATGATCGTTGTTCTCGCGGCCGGCAAGGGCACGCGCATGAAGTCCGACCTGCCTAAAGTGCTACACGCTGTCGGGGGGCGGTCAATGCTGGGCCATGTGCTCGATCTGGCTAGTGCCTCCCAAGCTGAAAAAGTGGCGGTCGTCGTTGGGCCAGCCCAGGACAACGTAACACAGTCGGCACTTACGATTGCGCCCAACGTCGAGGTGTTCGTCCAAGAAAACCAGTTGGGCACTGCCGATGCCCTCAAGGCCGCAAATAAAGCGATCGCAGCCCATAGCGGCGATGTCATCGTGCTTTATGCAGATACGCCGCTCATCGAACCTGCCACCATCGATCGCCTCCGCGCCTCACTCGATGCAGGAGCATCGGTTGCCGTGCTGGGGTTCGAAGCTGTCGACCCGACCGGCTACGGACGCTTGTTGACCGATTCAACTGGCAAGCTGATCGCCATTCGCGAACACAAGGATGCAAGTGAAGTCGAACGCGCGATACGGCTGTGCAACTCGGGCGTGATGGCATTTCGTGTTACCGATCTCGTAGGCGTGCTCGCGCGGATCGGCAATGCCAACGCCAAAGGGGAATATTATCTGACCGATGCCGTCGAAATCATCCGCACAGATGGAGGAGACGCGGCCGTTGTGACATGCGCGGAAGCGGAAGTCTTGGGCGTCAATTCGCGTGTCGAACTGGCTCAGGCCGAAGCGATCTTTCAGCGCCGTCGACGGCGCCGTGCGATGGAGGACGGTGCAACGTTGATCGCTCCAGAAACGGTCTGGTTCAGCTACGATACAGTGATCGGCCGCGATGTCGTAGTGCAGCCAAATGTCTACTTTGGGTTAGGCGTGAGGGTTGAAGATGGCGTGGAAATTCTCGCCAATTGCCATTTCGAAAAAGCTCACATCGGAAAGTACGCGCGCGTTGGTCCGTTCGCTCGCCTGCGTCCCGGTGCCAGCCTTGGCGCCAATGTCCACATCGGCAATTTCGTCGAGGTCAAGAACACAGAGGTGGGAGAAGGGGCCAAAGCCAACCATCTAGCCTATCTGGGAGATGGTAGCGTCGGGGCCAACGCCAACATTGGCGCTGGCACGATCTTTTGCAACTATGACGGCTTTTTCAAGCACCGCACGAACGTCGGCGCAGGCGCGTTCGTCGGTTCCAATTCCTCACTGGTTGCGCCTGTGACCATCGGCGATGGCGCTTATATCGGATCGGGAAGCGTCATCACAAAGGATGTCGCATCTGGCTCATTGGCTTTAGAACGCGCAACCCAAGAGGAGCGCCCTGGTTGGGCGGCTAAATTCGCCATCATGATGCGCAAGCGAAAGGCTGCGGCCTCCAAGCGCTGAACACGAACGACAACACCCGCGTGCTGCGCCACAACGCGCAGTCGGCGATAACGAAATGAGCATGAGACCATGTGTGGCATCGTTGGAATTATCGGCACCAAGCCCGTTGCCCTCGATCTTGTCGACGCCTTACGACGCCTCGAGTACCGCGGCTACGACAGCGCCGGCATCGCGACGGTCGAGAATGGAACGCTCGTGCGTCGCCGTGCCGAAGGCAAGTTGCGCAATTTGGAAACACGCCTTGCTGGCGAGCCATTGAATGGGCACACCGGGATTGGTCATACGCGCTGGGCAACGCATGGCCGGCCGAGCGAACGCAACGCTCACCCGCACATGACCGCGCGCGTATCCGTCGTTCATAACGGCATAATCGAGAACTTTCGCGAACTGCGTGAGGAATTGACGAAGGCTGGCTACACATTCGAAACTGAAACCGACACCGAAGCCGTCGTTCACCTCATCACGTCTGAGATGGACAAGGGCAAAAGCCCTGTCGATGCCGTGCGTACAGCCTTGACGCGTTTGAGAGGCGCCTTCGCGCTGGCTATCATCTTTGCCGGCGAGGATGATCTGATGATGGCAGCCCGCCTCGGCAGTCCATTGGTCGTCGGGCACGGTAATGGTGAAATGTACCTCGGATCTGATGCCATCGCGCTTGCACCCTTCACGGACACGGTGACCTATCTCGATGAAGGCGATTACGCGGTCTTGCGACGCAGCGGAGTAGAGATTTTCGATCGCAACGGCAATCCCGCGCTACGCACCGCCATCAAGTCTCAAGCAAACGCGCTGTTGGTGGACAAAGGCAATCACCGCCATTTCATGGCAAAGGAAATCCACGAGCAGCCAGAGGTGATCAGCCACACGCTTGCCAACTACCTCGACATGGCCGAGGGGCGCGTGCGCCTGCCGGATATTGGGCTTGACCTCTCCGCAATCCCACGCATCACAATTTCGGCGTGCGGCACAGCCTATTACGCCGGCGTTGTCGCCAAGTACTGGATCGAACGTTATGCGCGCGTACCTGTCGAGATCGATATCGCTTCTGAGTTGCGATACCGCGAAGCGCCACTGCCGCCGGGCGGCATCGCGCTGTTCGTGTCGCAATCCGGCGAGACGGCGGACACGCTCGCCACGCTGCGCTACTGCAAGGCCAACGGCCAGCGCATCGCCTCGGTCGTCAACGTCCGCACATCGACGATCGCGCGCGAGAGCGACGTCGTGCTACCAACGCTTGCCGGCCCAGAGATCGGCGTCGCATCCACGAAGGCATTCACGTGTCAATTGACGGCACTGGCCTGCTTCGCACTGGCACTTGCGCGAGCACGCGGCACAATCGATGAGCAAATGGAACGCACGCTCGTCAAAGAATTGATGGAAGTGCCACGTCAGATCGCCACCCAGCTCATCGACGAGAGCCAGTACGAGGCGTTGGGGCACCAACTCATGAAGTCGCGCGACGTGCTCTATCTAGGTCGCGGACAGTCCTTCCCACTCGCCATGGAGGGTGCGCTGAAGCTCAAGGAGATCTCGTATCTGCATGCCGAGGGCTACGCGGCTGGTGAATTGAAACACGGGCCGATCGCATTGATCGATGAGAACGTGCCGGTGATCGTCGTCGCCCCGGTCGATCCGCTGTTTGAAAAGACGGTTTCCAACATGCAGGAGGTTGCTGCACGTGGTGGTCAGATCATGATGATCTCGAATGCCCCCCTTGATGCGGTGGGTTGTCAGCTGGCGGCGCATATCCAGATGCCGGACGCTCACGATTTCACCAATCCGATCATATATGCGGTGCCAATCCAATTGATCGCCTACCACACCGCCGTCCAAATGGGCACCGACGTCGATCAGCCNNCGACGGGAATGCCCGTATGTGCGGACCGAAGAGCTGCGGCGCTGGCAATTTTTGAGGCGACGCACGGATCGTTCGATGGGGCCCGGTGGCGAAGGGCTCGCTATGCTAGGCATTGATCACCTGGCAGATGAACACTCTCGGAACGCAGTGCGGCGGCAGGCTGGGACAGGGGCACTGACGATCATGTTTGTAAAATCGATCCGGGTGTTGGGCATCGCTGTCAGCACGGCAGCGTTGTTGGCAGTGGTGAACGGTTTAACCACACCCGCACCCGCTTTGGCTCAAGCTGAAGCTCCCAAAAAGACGGCTCCGCCGAGCGCCGCCGAGCAGGCGCTCAACCGCGGTATTGAAGCCTACAACAAGAATTCATTGGCGCGCGCAATCGGTGCTTGCAGTTCGGCACTGTCGTCGGGTGGTCTTGAAAATACGGGCACAGCCCGCGCGCTCTATTATCGTGGCCTCGCCTATCGCAAGCAAGGTCAGACGGCCTTGGCTATCACCGATCTTACCAACGCGCTTTGGCTGAAGAACGGGCTCAGCGAGAAGGAACGCGCTGACGCCGTTTCGAATCGCGCGGCTGCCTATCAGGCCGCCGGCATTGCTGATCCTGGCGCCCCGCAAGCCGATCCGGCGCCGGCTCCCGCAGTCGCCGCGAGTGCGCCAGCGTCCAGTTCATCGGATACGCCGACACCGCCGGCACCTCGGGCAGCAACCGCTGCTGCGGCCGCCGCTCCTGCGCCGACAGAAGCCTCAGGGAATAACGCTCCACTCTCGGGCATTGGCAAGTTCTTCGGCAATCTGTTTTCCGGCGGCTCGACGTCGTCATCAGGAAATCAGCAAGCAGAGGCTTCACCAGCAGCAGCTCCAAGCGATTTGACGACCGCTTCAACTGGTGCGGCCACGACCACATCATCGTGGAACTCGAACACGGAAGTAGGCACTGCGACTGAAAAGACCGCAACGGCGGCAGAAAAGCCAAAGCGCCAGCGTACTGCTGCACTCAAAAATGCCGCCGTCAAAACCGATGCCGAGCCGGTTGCCGCAGCCCCCGCTACGGGTAAGTTTCGGCTTCAGCTGGCCGCCGTCCGCTCACGCGCAAAGGCTGACGAATTGCTGCAGCGCTTCAGCGCGAAATATGGCGCGAGCACCGGTGGGCGCACCCCCGTTATCGAGGAGGCGGTGTTTGGCAACATGGGCACGTTTTATCGCGTGAACATCGGGCCATACGCATCAGCGGCCGAGCCTGAAAAGCTCTGCAACTCGGTGCGTTCATCTGGCTTCGATTGCCTCGTCGTGACGCATTGAACCCGCTGGGTTTGTCGGCGTTACATTTGGCGGGCCGAGTACAATTGCGAACTTCGAACAACCACTNNTCGTCGGAAAATGCTCTAGGCGCGCGTTAGGGTCTCGATGAATTCGAAGCCACCGACAGCCCATGATCACTCGCTCGGGAACTCCAAAGAATACCCGCGGAATCTGCTCATTAGTCCGGAATCGGGGGGGGGCAATGAGGTGGCGGAAGGGGTGGGATTCGAACCCACGGTGAGCGTGAACCCACGGCGGTTTTCAAGACCGCTGCCTTAAACCACTCGGCCACCCTTCCGTCCTGTTCGCGGGAGCGCCGTTCAGCCCAGTGTTTGGGCTCGCGATCCTGCTTGCACCGGAGCGTTTAGCCTAGTCCGGCGGCATGATCCAGTCGTCGTGAACGGGTAGCGACAAAAATCCCGCGTGTGGACAACCAGTGACGCATTTGTGGGCGTTTGCAATGGCCGCTGCAATTCGTGCGTATAGCCGTGCTCTACGTCGCACAGTTTGCCAATTTTCCAACAGAATCATCGGGCGTGAACAGATTAAGGGAAGCGCAAGCTTAATTTGTCATGGTAATGCCGCGCTTCTGACATGCACCCGATTGAAGGTTCAGCGGAAGTGCGCGGCAAACATGGTCTCGCGAGAGACCGAGAGGGACAATCGTCTATGCAACTTCATGTGCGGGCCCATAGCCTGCGGATGGCGAGGAGATTTGCGCGCTGGCCTGCGATGGTAATTGGCGGGCTGAGAGCGCCGATTTGCCTTATCGGGGTTGGAGCGATGATCGCGGGGTGCGCACAGTCAGAGCGGCCGTCTTCGCAAACCTGGGCAACCAGCACGTATATGTTCCCACCATCGCAGGTGCAGGCTCCGGCAAGTCCGCGGGTGGCCGAAGGGCGCAACATTCCGCGCGGCGGCGGTGCCTATAAGGTCGGCAATCCCTACAAGATCGCTGGCAAATGGTATGTGCCGCGCCATGATCCTCACTATGAGGCGACAGGCACAGGTTCCTGGTATGGCGATGATTTCCATGGGCGCAAAACCGCCAACGGCGAAGTCTTCAACAAGCATGCGCTGACCGCGGCGCATCCGACGTTGCCGTTGCCGTCTTATGCCTATGTGACAAACGTCGAGAACGGGCGCACCGTGCTGGTGCGCATCAACGATAGGGGCCCCTATTCGGGCGGTCGTATTATCGACTTATCACACACCGTCGCGCGGCATCTTGCTTTCGACCATAAGGGGCTGACGCGCGTGCGTGTGCGCTACGCGGGGCTTGCACCGCTCAATGGCGATGACAGTCGCGAACGGAAATTTCTCGCTAGCCAGCCTTGGTCCAATGGACAAGATCGATTGGCCAACTTCAACAGTAACAACAGCGTGACAACAGGCGCGGTGGCGCAGCGTTGATTGCCTCGGCTCCGAGTGCGTGTTTCACGGGTCGTGCTTTGTGTAATCCAAGTTTGTGTAATGCATGAACACGATCGGTGATTCCGTTTCTGGGCGTGCTGGTCGCGAAGGGCTCGATGTACGCTTCAGGCGAACACTCACTTTCGCATGCTCGCAAGCGGCGAATCGCTTTCTAGCGCGCTGAACCGCGCATCGCGCGATCTATGCAACACAAAATTTCACAGCAATACTGGCGCACTTCTCTGCAAGAAGCGAATAAACAACAGGTCGTGAATTGGCCAGACGTTGACATGCATAGTCCTCTGCCCGGATAGTCGGACTTTAAGTTGCAGGGGATGGAAAGAATTGATGGGCCGGTTACTTCACCATGTGCCCCGTATTGCATTCGCAAGATTTTGGCTGGCGAGCTTGTTTCTCGGCATTGTAATCGGATCATCGCTGCTTGCTCAGCACGTGGATGCGCAGGAATCGACATTCGTTCCCAAGGCCGAGCACGCGATACTCATGGATGCGGATAGTGGTGCCGTCATGTTTCAGCATGCGGCGGACGATCTGACGCCACCTGCATCGATGAGCAAGTTGATGACGCTTGCCGTCGTCTTCAAAGCGCTGCGGCAGGGTACTCTCAATCTTACCGACGAAATCACGATGAGTGAGCATGCGTGGCGCACAGGCGGGGCTCCGTCGGGCACGTCAGCCATGTTCGTGCCGATCAATGACAAGGCGACTGTCGACGAGCTGCTGCAGGGCATTATCGTACAATCGGGCAACGACGCTTGTATTGCGATCGCGGAGGCCATGGCCGGTACCGAAGAAGGCTTCGCGCAAATCATGACGAATGAGGCGCGGCGCATCGG
>JRYC01004536.1_pt1 | contig 13245 bp, 19 predicted proteins | sample 235301 | NCBI WGS metagenome assembly JRYC01 (sample SAMN03074211, study PRJNA261470) | activated sludge metagenome | biome: Common Effluent Treatment Plant; feature: Wastewater; material: Activated sludge; isolation source: activated biomass of a common effluent treatment plant treating...
GCGCTTCGGTTTGAAGACGCCAAGAATGTCGCCTTCGAAGTCGTCGCGATAATCCAAGAGTACCAGATCGGCCCCCAATTCGGGAACTTCGACCGGCGAATCGGGAATGAACATCACAATGTCACCAATGGCGATGTCGGTCGGCGCACCAATGGCGGGCAGGCCGATCACCGTGCCGTAGTTCTTTTCCTGTTGGGTGTCGCTGGGAAGGATGATCCCGCGAGCAGTTTCCTCGTCTTTGGAGAACCGCTTGACCAGGATCCGCCCCTTCCACGGAACAAACTCAAACTTGTCGAGATCAACGTCTCGCGCAATGTTGGCGGGCATGGGATGCAGCACATCCTCATACCCGATTTGCATTCTTTCATCGATAGCAGTGGTCATTGGGCCTCCCGTTGCTGGCGCTCACGGCGCATTTGTTCAAGCAAAGTCTGACGGTTCAATCGCTGCGGTCGAGCTGGCTGCGTCGTGTTCGGCATGAATCCGCCCGTACCGCCCGATTCGGGCACACGGCCCGCAACAGGCTGCACAACGTCACCAGGTCGACGTCTTCCGAGCATATCATCCACCGTCATTCTCGCGCGAACCGCTTGCGGCCCATCGTCTTCAGAATCGGGCGATTCAACAGCCTTGATCACCGGTGTTTGCGTCGCTGGAGCCACCGGACCAAGCGCCGTGACACCGAACATGCCCGCATACTGCCGCAATTCTTCATTTGCAGCGCGCAGAGCCCTGTTTAGTTGCTGCGCCTGATTCTCGCCCGTTGGCCGCGCCCGCACTTCATCGCGAACAGCTGCAATATGCCGTTCAGCTATCAACACACCCCCGTCAACATTGTGCGTCAAAAACGGGAACTGCGTCTTCAAACGATCGTCAGAAAGCAAACTCTTGATCGTCGCGCGCGTCGATGTTGTCTGAACTGCCCCGACCACTGGCCGAATAGAAGCCAGCTCAGACTTGACCGCATCCAATTCACCCCGAAGCGCGGCCACCAGTGCACCATCGGCAGGCTTGCCCGCACTCGCCTGTGCTTCCAGCGTATCGAGCTCGCGCTTGAGAAGACGACGGCGTGCATCAACATCATTTCCGGTCGCGGCCCGTACAAGGTCGGCAGCTACTTCGGGATCACCGATTTCCTTGAGCCGCCTGTGCGCGTCAAGCAATTCGCCAACCGACACATTGCCGCCATCGGTTTCGATTTGCGTGTCATGTGTCAACCATCGCTCATCGGATTGTTGTGGTGCCGGCGGCGTCGCCGGAGGTGGACTTGGCTGCGGAGGCGCAGGCGCCACCGCTTGTGGTGTGTCACTCATTTACGTTACTCCAATAGGAAGACCTTGGTAGCTCATAATACCGTCATCGGCCTCGGGATCATTCTCAAGCGCGTCCATGTACTCTTCACTTCGGCGCGCGTCATAGGCATCCATGTCAGTATTCACGTCAAATCCGTCCGACGCCGAATCACCCAGCTTGAGCGAACGGATACTCTTGAGCGCAATTAGGAAGGCTTGTTTCACTTGCGGCGAAGCAACGGCCATCTTTGCCGGATCGAGAATCACATCGACCAGGGCATCATGCAGCGCCTGCACATCTTCGAGCTTCATTAGTTCACGATCGGCAGTATTCGAAAAGAACGCGCCCGGCGTGCGGCCATCGTTGTACAGCGCCGCAACGCGCTGTTGCACGCGCTGATCCTTCGACGAAACCAGTTCAACGCCCGGCGGAGACAAGTGCAGCGCGGCGAGCCCGCGCTTGAACTCGGCACTGGTGATTTCCGGTTGTCGATCATCGCCGACCACTGATCGCAACTTGAACAACAAGTTGGCCGATTCCATGCGACCAGCAGGAAGCAGCGCACCAGGTCTCAAAATCACGTCCGACGATCGCGGCCTTTGTTCCTTCGCAAGAACCAATTCCTCAGCAAGCTCGTAACGGCCGATGACATGAATCCGCTTGTCCGGTGGCCACACTTCACCGCACATATCGAGAATGTCCGGATACGACTGGAACAAACCACGATACATGCACGAAAGCGTAGGCGCGATCGGAGCCTGCGCATTGGCCGAAAGAATCTGACCCAGTGGGCCGGATTCAACCCGGCCCTCTGCCTTGCCAAGCAGAATGTCACTTTCGTGGCCCGCCGCGATGCGACCGGATTCGAGCGCCATGTTCAGCGAAATATCAACATCGCGATTGCGCGGAGTCGGAGGCAGGTAGTAATAAAACGGCTGCTGACTTCCGTACGCCTGCTGATCGAAGGCGATATGGTGCCGATTCCAATCTTCAAGGTCGCTCTCGCGAACGACCTCAGAATCAAACAGCAACAGACCATTGTTGAACCGGGATCCGCGGATGATTTCCGACGCCTGGCGATCGGCTTCGCCTTGCGGACCGATCAACGTCGCCAGCATACCCATGCCGTACCAGTTACCCTGTTGCTTTGAGTAGCGACTGAACTCAACGGGCAACTTGCCGTTTCGCAGAGCAGTAGGCGACACGTCAAAAATGAAAATCTGATCTTCAACAATCAGATAGTGCATGCCATAGGGCAGCTTCGGAGTCGGCAGGAGCCACGTCCAATAGACATCGGCGGCATCTTCGTACTTTCCGCCCCAGCCGCCGCCGCCCATGCTCCCAGAAATCGGCGACGCTCCGACGCCAAGACCCGACGTTACGCGCCCGGCCTTTTGCGCGGCTTGTTCGCTGACGTTTTGTGCCAGCCATTCGCGCGACATGCGCTTCATGCGCGTCAAACCTTGGAGCTGCGAATCCTTGGTTGTGTCCCACGGCAACGGAAACAGCTCGCGCGCAGACCATGCCTCCTCGAAAACTTGCTGACGGAACTCATCCTTGTAGCGATACAGGGCAGACAGTCCGTAATGAATCTGCTTAGATGCCCAATCCTCAAAAGTGTCAGCGAATGACACTTCCTCAATCCAGTGATTGAGCATCATTTCCGACGATTGAGCCTTGTAGAACGCTTGCGGGTTTTTCGTGCTTCGCGGGTAGGCATGAACCGTGAGAATGTTGTCAGTGAATCGGCCAAGCTCGCGACGATAGTGGCTGCGCATCAGCGGATAGGTCGCGCGAATCTCGCCCTCTTTCTTGGGCACGCTGCGAACAAGCCCGTTCGCGTCCATCGTGAAGTAGTGAAAACCGGCCATGTACCAATCAACTTTGGTCCATGCCCGTTCAAGAAAGTTTCGCTGAATGGATGCGTTTTCAACGTGCGCCTTGGTCCATCGGACCATCTTCTTGAAGTCCATTTCGACTTCTTTTGGCGGCGATACCGGATCGGTGGCTTGCGGAATCTTCCCAGCCAACACGCGCGGGTCATTGGCGGGATCAACGAAATTGTCCTGCATTGCGACCATTAGTTTCTGTGTCTTTCACCAAAAACCACCGGACTCATCTTGTTGAGCAAATCAGCAAAGAATAGTCGAATAATGGCTTCGCCGCCCACTTTCGAATGTTCCAATTCTTCTCGCGAAATCGTCGTTCTGCCGCATAATTCCTTGCCAATTTCAATGCCGCGAACGTCGATCAAAAGAAAGTTATTGCCTAAAACCCAATCCACGTGGTATTGCCGACCAAGAACCGATTCGGCAATCTTTCGAAGATCGTCGAGAACTATCATACGCCCATGTCCATTTCATGCGTTTCGTTCATTCTCGGACGCTCGCGCTCGCGGCGAACCTTCGCGGCCTCCAGTGCCAAGCGTTTGTCACCTTGACTGTCGCGCACCAGTTCATCGCGCATCGCCTGACCCGATTCCTTCGCGTGCAAATTGGCGAGCTGCACAGCCTGATTGCGATCGTTGGCGTGAATCTTCTCGTACATGCGTTCAAGAAAGCGATCCTGCAAAATCGCGTTTCGCTCGGTGCTGCGTCCGCTCGATTCGACAACCGAACGCAAGACGCCCGTCACGCGCCACAGCGTTACGCCGATGACAACGATCGCTGCGACAACAACCAACCATTCAGGAGAAAATGTCACAAACAGATTCCTTTTCTGACTTGTCGGGAGTACCCATGCGGCGATCCCATTCTTTCTTCATGGCCGGCGTCCAATTACTTTCGTGCGTCTGCATGGGATCGACGTTTATGCCGTGTTTCTCCCAGCCTTCGATCATCTTTCGGCCTTTAGGTAGATGCACGGCCCTCTTGCCTTTGCGATCGATACCACGATGTCCCATTTCCGCCGCGTCGCTCAAATCGTCGCGACCGGACGGCCCATCACCCGTCATCGTATCGAACTCGGCAACCAGTCGAGCGAGCGAAGGCACGTTCGAAAACTTGGGCACATGGCCATCCATTTGTCTCAGGATCGGCAACTTGATCAATCCCGCATTCCAATCCGGCACCATACGTTCAATGCGCTGAAACTTCTCAACGCCGCCGGTCATAATTGGCACCAGAATAGGAGCATGGAATCCGTCAACAAGTCTCTGTTGTCGCGCCTTCCATGCTTCGCGGAAGATTCTGGCCTGGTTGCCCTTCTCCCAAAAGATTTTCCCCACTAACCAGTCGTGCCCCATTTGGAGTGCTTTTTCCGTCGCCTTTTCCGAGAAAACCGAGCCTTCCCAGGCATCGAGAACCCATTTACATCCGTCAGGATCAGTCGCCCAAATAACGATTGCCGACCGGTCGGCACGACTGCCCGGAGTATCCGCAATGTCCATTCCCGCCGTTCGAACCGTTGACTCAAACCATTCATCAAAGTCGAACTTCTTTCCGGTTGCAGGGTCATAGATATACCTTTGGCTCCCTTCTCCGCACAGCAAATACCCGTGCTTGCGCTCAACGCGCGGGAACATCCGTTCGCCCGAGGGGATCGGTTCACCCTGAAACTCAGCCATGGCAGCCGCGGCGCCGATAGGCGTTACGGACCCGTCTTCGTCGTCCGAACCCGACATTTTCCGATCGAACTCGGGGACCGAAAGTCGCTCGGGCCAAATAGACTGCCGTTCGCCGCTTTCGTCGACGTAGATCATCGGAATGATTTCGCGCTCCCAGCCGATGAAGCGGTTTTCGGGGTCATCGTTCTTCACCACGCGGTCAATACACGAGTCCGGGAAGTTGATGGTGCCGATCATGGCAACGTGCGTGCCCTTGTCGGTAAATTGACCCATGTAGTCCGACATCAGCCAATCCATCAGCCGCATTCGCCAATCGGGATTCTTGGCCTTTTTGCCCTCAATATCGTCAAGAACGCCCGCCAGCGGACCACGGCCGCGGGTTGACTGGTCGATTGAAGATCCTTGGATGCTCGAACCGTTGTTGAAGTCGAGGCACCGGTTAGTCCATTCACGCTGACCGCGCTTCGTCGTCGGCCAGGTAATGCCGAAATCCGACCGCAAGCGCTCGTTGCCTTCAACCCGCCGGCGAATCTCCTTCAACTTCTCGTAAGTAAGCTCTTTGGTTTCACTTCCAATGAGAATCGGCGTGTACGGTCGGAACTGCGCGATAAACGGCATTTCTTCATAGATGAGCGTGAACGTCTTGTTGCTTCGGCGAGGTGCGACTGTCGCGCTGCGCTGCTTGGTGAACTTGCGCTGCAGCTTTTCCTTGATCCGGCAGTCGGGCAAATGGTACTGATGACGGCACAGCTTCGACGGCTTGACGTAGAAGTTAACGTAGAAATTGAGCGCCGCGATGAAGATTTCGATTCCCGTGGGCGTGCGAATCATCAGCTCGCCCGGTTTCTTGGGATCGAACCAGGCAGTCAACAATTCAAGCCGCATGTCCTTGCGACGCCGGGGACTTGCGTCCCCGTACTCGCGCGGCATCGGCCAATAGGGATTTTCCTCTTTGGATGGAAGGGAATAGGACACATCGTCCCTTATTCAACTTCGGTCGGCACGTAGTAGCGAACCTTGGTAGCCCGCGCCGGAATCGTCTCAGCGGCCTCCAAAGTGTCGCCGATTTCGCCGATCGTGTTACCCGTCGCCTGACCCGCCGACATCCACATGCCAAACGGATCACTGCCGTTGGCATCGTCGCGCGTTCGGATTCCAGCTCGCCAGCTCTACCGCCGTCAGCATTTTCTTAGGCACGAAATACTGAACTTCCTTTGTAACCGCCATGACAACACCTCCTTACGCAACCAAGAGTCGAACATTAACCGTACCGCTGGGATTTGTGACTGCGCCGGTACCGCCGCCGGCTTCTTTCACGCAGATCAGAGAAATATCAGTCGAGAACGTGAACCCGCGCTTGCACATGACTGTTGTTTTCACGCCCTTTTTGCCCTTGATCACCATGTTGGATTTGGTCGTACCAACCAAAAATGAAGACGTGTTCGCCAGTCTGACGTACACATCTTCACCCGTATTGGCCGTCGCGTCGATCTCAATACCGTGAAACACCGCCGAACCACCATTCAGCGCGTTGGCCGGTGTCGCATTAGCCGTCTTTACCGGCAAAATCGACGCACCAAACAGCGCCGACAGCGGAATTTTCATTTGTGAACTGGCCATCAGTTATTCTCCAGATATGGTCATGCCGCGTTCGCCGTAACAATTCGAGTCGTCAACGTCGCAGAAGACGTCGTAACGTCATCGCCCGTTTCTTCCGCCGCCAAGAACGAAAGGCCGTTTACCAGGTCGTGACCGTCCAAGAACTCATATTCAACCGTACCAGACCCCGCCACGGGCAAAATAAAGTCCGGCGCAGTCGTCCCAGGAACCAACACACCACCATCATTGTCATAAATCTTAAGATACGTGGCCTGCGCGTCAGAATTGACCAGCTCAACAGTCCGCAGCGTGCACGGACCGTTCCTCACGTTCTTCTCCGGCGTGATATCCGTCGTCGAATCGAGCGTGATATCGTAGTCAAACCCATTCCCTAACGGAGTTGTGGTAACTGCCATGACCTAAGCCTCCATCACCGGCATAACAGGCCGTCCGCGCCGCGGCTCCCTGCGTGCATCCGGCCTCACAACCGGATCCAGCATCGAGCCCATCGCCTCAATGACGTCCATCACAAACAAAATACGCTTCATTTCATGATTTCGAACACTCGGAAGCGAAATCGGCTGCATTCCGCCCGTGAACTCACCCTCGATAAACCGCCGAAACTTGCTCGCCGGCAGTCTAGTCCCACTGTGTTCGATGAGATTTTGAACGTGTTTCAGCGCTTCCGTTCTCAGAAGCTGATGCGGAACACTCAGCATGTGACCCAGCTTCACCCGAAAGTCCGCCGTCAGTTTCCCCGCTTCCGTCGCATCCATCATTCGATTCCTCACCGACCGCCATCACAATCGACGGACGGCCTTTTCCCTTGTTCTCGCGCTCTAATACCACATTCCGCAGCCTCTTCAACTCCTGGTACGCCGTCAAACTCCCGCGCTCCACCAACTTCATCAAGAACTTGATCTCCCATTCAGGATTCAAGCCACTCATATTTATCGCCACCGACAACCGGTCAGCGCTATACCGCTCACGCAACTTCCGAGCATGGTACGAAGGCTGATTGATCCGCTGCTCGTTAGGTTTACACTGCTCGGGAGGCGTCAAAAACGCCCGCAATTCAACATCCGGCTCAGTCAACCCCTGCGATTTAGGGTTTCCGCCCTCCCGCTGCTTCTTTTTGCGCGCAATCGCACCGCCCCAACCCTTTACCTTCAACTTGACGGGCTTTTCCTTCCGAACTCGACGCTGTTTTGCCATCAAAAAGCCTCCATGAGTTGAGATTCAACCCAAGAAAACACCTCATTGTAGGTCGCATTCTTATGGGGCATGTTCCCGTCAAATTTCTTCGCTTTCCCGTTGTAAAAACACCGCATCAGTCGATAGTGCGGCTCAATCATAATGATGCCACGGGGAGGACTTCCGTTGATCGAAACGATAATCACCGCAGGGCCACCATAGTTACCAGGACATGCAGTAATATAGATTTCACGTTCAAACTCGTTGGCACTATAAGCCTCAAATCCACAAAGACGGCCCAACCACCTGCATTTTTCCACATCGACAACCACAGCCGCCTGAGCCGCCACAACAGCACAATTCGTTTTCATCTCTCAAAAGCTCCGCACAGACCAACTCCCACCAACGATATACACACCACCATCACCATTCCAGCTTTTTCCGAGAACGGTTCGCTAAAGACCAACCTTGTGCCAGCAGGTGACACCTGTATCACAGAAATGTTGAACGATTTCTGAAACAGCGATCACAGAAATCCTGAACAATTTCAAAAATGCCGAACGATTTGTGAGGGGGTATTACTCCACTTTCCGCTGCGCCGTGGGGTCTCATGGGGTCAGGGCTGCAACCGCATTATGCGCTCGATTCCATACACGATTGCACGCTCGCAAACCGCGATAGGACGTGCCTGAAACCTACTCGAAACAGGCTAGAAACCACTATGATTGCAGTCTTTTCTCGTCCTATAATTTACGTTCTGTTGCATGCAACGATTCTAGTGCCAAGCTGTGACACCTGATGCTGGGCGATACATGCTGTAGGGGGCTGTTTGATTTTGTGCCATACCGTGACACCTATCGGAAATGGGAGCGACGATTTGATGAATCATGAACCAGCTAACAGGCCATTTGGCGTCTATCCTTGCCCATGCTGATTTGAATCACTATTGAAAGCTGGTGGAAACTGATTTGAAAGCTCAATGATACTCGCTCGCTTATCCCGCGCTTCACTCGTTTACAGCTGATTCAGCTACGCGCCAGAATCATCTGATTGGATTCTTACTCTTTTGCACACCAAAGGGGCCGCGTCAAATGTGAAAAGTTATGAAATTGTTGACGCTACCTTACCGATAAGGTACACTGTAGTCAGTTGAATCAATCGTTGATTCAATAATAATAGAGTAATTTAGTAATGGAGTAATGAGTCATGTCTACCCTGTTTGGGGACGAAATCCCAATTGAACCAAGCCCGAAGGAATTACAGAAAGCGCGTGTTGAGCAAGCTGCGCTGCGAATTGTCGAGCGATTCAGGCTTGGCGATTTGCCGCAAGCTCTGGCTCCGGTATTCCTGAAAACCGATGGTTCGCCTTGCGACTCATGGTCATGGACGAATCGCTTACTGGTCGCGCTCAATGGTTACAACGATGCACGCACCTATCTTGACTGGCAGCGAGTAGGCCGGAACGTGAAAAAGGGCGAAAAGGCTTTCTACATACTGGAGCCCGTCAAGCGCAAAGGCGAGCGAGAGAACGCGGAAACAGGCGAAAAAGAGCAATACATGTTCTGCGCCGGTTTCAAGCCGGGCGCACGGTTCGGCTATGAGCAAACTGAAGGCGCAGACATTGGGCGCGAGAACGACGAACACAACCGGCAATTCGTTGAGGCTTTGCCGCTAGTTGACGTGGCGCGGGCATGGGATTTGAAGATCGGTACGTACAACGGACGCAAAGGCGGAGCTCTTGGCTATTACAAGTATGGAACCGCGATTGCAATGGGAGTCGAGAATCTATCGACTTGGGCGCACGAACTAGTACACGCAGCCGATGACAAACTCGGTACACTCGCCTACTTCAACAAGTCGGGCAAGGTAGCTGCAGAAGTCGTGGCAGAGTTTGGTGGCGCGCTGTTACTCACCTTGATCGGCAAGCCGCACGATGCTGATTTAGGCGGATGTTACGAGTACCTGCGATCATGGGTATCGGCCAATGACAAATCGGTTGAACGCGCCTGTATGACTCTCTTAGACCGTATCTGCAAATGCGTTGACTTGATCCTCACAACGGCTAACGAGCTTGCGGCCGCGCCCGTAGTTTTGGCTGGTGCAGCATGAAAACATTTCTTGTGGATAAATACCTAACCGTGCGCGTCTGCTTGACGTACAAAGTTGAAGCTGAATCAATCGCCGAAGCGCTGGCCGTAGCCGATGACGGTGGCGGTGAGTTTTCGTCCGAAGAATGGGTTGACGTTATCGACTCCGATCCATTCACCTATGACGGGAGTCTTAATGGCGAAACGGACGGTGCAGAATGAAACTTATCAACAAGTATGCACCAAAAGTGCTGGATGAGGTTATCGGTCAACCGAAAGCGATCGATCGCCTAAAGCGCCTAATCGGGCGCGATGGATTCGCTGGCGGAGCATTCTGGATTGTCGGTCCTAGTGGAACCGGAAAGACCACAATCGCAAATTGCATCGGTCGCCAGCTATCGGGCGATCCGATCGACGTGATTGAGCTTGACGGCGATTCATGCACGGTCGATGCAGTCCGCAAGGCAAGCGAAATGATGAGCCTGCGGGCGCTTTCTGGCGGGTTTAGGGTATGGATTGTCAATGAAGCGCAGGCAATGACCCCGCGCGCAGTTCAAGCTTGGTTGACTACGCTCGACCGATTGCCAAGCAAGGTCTGCGTCATCTTTACGACAACCGAAGAATCTGAGGACATTTTCGGCGAATACGATGGTCCATTTCGTTCGCGCTGCACAACGATACCGCTAACGAACCAAGGGTTAGCTCCGGTATTCGCCGCGCGAGCGCTGGAAATTGCACGCGCGGAAAATCTCGATGGTCAACCGTTGCCGGCGTACGTCAAGCTGGTGCAACGCCACAAGAACAATATGCGTGCAGTCCTGAACGATATCGAATCTGGTTGCATGCTGGAGTAATTGACCCTTCGACCAACGGACCGCGCTTTCCGGCGCGGTCTGCTATCGAGCGGTCAACGCGCGCAGGATCGCGCGAATCTTGACCATTACACTACACTTTCGATAAGGTATTTCGACGATGCAAACGTACCTATTCAGCTCACCTATGTTGCCGATCGCAAACGGGACGGGTCCGCTATGTGTTTTCATCCGCCAAATCCCCTTGGCTGAGGCGAAAACGGTAGCCGCCGGTAACATTATCAGCGCGGTGCAGAACGAAACGATCGCCGACTATTTGTCGGACATTTTGTGCGCGCCAGTACCCGTTCAGCGATTCGATGTGCGGCTAACACCTGGCTGTCGCGTGTTGCGGGCCAGCGTCCAATTCAGACTTCCAACTGACCGGAAGCTGTCGGGGACCGAGCTCGAAAAAGCAATCAAGAATACGACTTTTGATTTGTGTGAGGTTACTAGGGATGATCGAACCGCCGGCACCAAAACGAACTAAGAAAACCGTACAGGCAGCAATCTACGTGCACCCGTCAACTTTCATGCGCCTGCGCGAAATGGCCATCGGCCATCGACGCACGTTCAAAGAAGAATGCTCTGAGATCATCGATTCCGCCTGGAAGAAATGGAAGCGAACTGACGAAGGTCGAGCCGTGCGCGAAACTCTCACGCAACTGGAAAACGGCCAATGAATTATTTCGACAAGAACTACGATGATTATCTCATGGACAGCGGAGACCCAAACGAACTGAAGCGAGGAATTCTTGTTGGGTTGCGAAAAGCAGCAAAGCTTGTTTGCGATGGATGCGCGAACGGAACACAACGAATCGAAACTGCTCGCTTTGACGGACTAAGTACTTACCATCACGGCTATAATGCCTGTATTGCCTCGCCCATCCACCGAGAAATAACGCAACTGGAAGCCGATAAGGTGACGTAATGACCTACGATGACTATCTCAGACAAGCTGGCCTTCAACGCCTTCAACAAATGCCATATATCCCACCACACACCATTGGCAGCTTCTTTGGCTACGGAGCCGGAATGCAAGAAGCTGCATTGCAGGGATTGCTTGGTGGCGACATAAGTAACACGCACGGTTCATGCCAACGAAGAATTGAGCAACTCGAAAACGAGCTTGAATCCATCAAACGAATCACGTTCTGTGCGCCGTCTAATCGTTCTTTTCTTATCAATCACGTGGATTGGTGGCGCGGGCTGCGGTGGGGCATGTTGGCCGGTGCTTCGATCGCTGGCGCCGTCGCCTATTGGCTGTCGTAAACCTCATCGACGATCGCCACGTTGCAACCAAAGCAATCAGCTTCACAATCTACACCAACACACGCGTCAGCGCAGCTATTCTGCGCGCCGAGAATCGCAACCGACTTCGGCGCCTCATCGTCCCGGGCTGTTTCGTACAGGATGAACAGCGAATCAATATCGACATCGGGATAGCCGACGTCGCGACACTTTTCCCGGGCAGATCCACCGACGCTGGTTTGATCCGCGGGCACGCACCCAGCCGCCAAAACCAACAGACATGCGAAGTTTCTCATATTGCCCTCGCCTAACACGGACCTTACAATCACAACCTGAACCAATCACGGTTGCCGGTCAGTATACACGAGCGTTGGCCATGGAATCACGTCCCAAGGATGGGACCACGCTCATCATTCACAGGAGGTGAATCACATGCCATCCGCGCTCAAATACGTGCCGTTTTACGATGACCTCGAACTCGAGCTTTCCGTAAACGAATACTGCAAAAAGTTGCATTTCACCATTGGTGGAAAAACAGCAACTTCTTATTTATCAAGCTGTTACGAACTCAAAGCCAAAAACAGCAATCCAGTTTGGACAACAGAATTAAAGCACAGTTCTCAAAAAGCTGAGTCGATCCGCGAGGTTTCCAAGCTACTCAGGCGCCACGCTTCCGAATCTTTTTGCGAGCGATTAGCTTTTCGTCTGCGAGAGCTTTATCAACCACCGCGTCTGCGGCTTGCTGATCCTGGGGACGATAGTTAGGGGCCACGAGCGGCGACCCCATGGGTCCGCGCTCCATTGCGGCAACAGCCTGAATCGCTTTGATTTTCGTGGCCGCTTCTGCCTTATCAAATAGCCAAATTGCAGCGTTTACCACTCGTTTTTTAGTTCCAAACGTCTGCTCTTCACGATCAAGAACATCCGCCATTTCCGCCAACAAGTAGAGATTAGTCTGAACCGGGTTTCCCATTCGACATACCGTAAAAAAAATACGCAAACATCGCCAAACAATGTAGTTGCAACTTAAAGCATTGTTTCTATTTGCATTCAAAAATTCTTGATGTAATCTATTTGCATGAATACAACAGATTCAGTGAGCGGAGTCACCGTTCGGCTTAAGCCAAAGCACAAGTTAATTGTTGACGAAATCATGTCGCAAACCCAGCCGCGACCAACCATTCAAAGCCTCTTTGAATACCTCATCGAACAAGAGGCTAAACGTCGTTCCATCATGCCAACCAACGGCGCGGACAAGAAGGTTAAGAACGTAAGGAGTTAAACGACCATGCCTACCTGGATAACAGACGACAAGGGCAATCGCGCCTCCATCGAATATTGGGGCAGCGAAGGCGCGGCACGTAAATCGCTTGCAACATTAACCGACTGCTCGGACTGCTCGGAC
>JRYC01003771.1_pt1 | contig 13219 bp, 14 predicted proteins | sample 235301 | NCBI WGS metagenome assembly JRYC01 (sample SAMN03074211, study PRJNA261470) | activated sludge metagenome | biome: Common Effluent Treatment Plant; feature: Wastewater; material: Activated sludge; isolation source: activated biomass of a common effluent treatment plant treating...
AACCCTATTGGGCTTCCTGGCAGCGCATTTCCGCGGCTGGGTCGAGGAGACCATCATGATGCTGGCGGACGTGCAGGCGTCCCTGCCCTACCTGATCATCGCCTTGGCGGCGATCGCCATCTTCGGCAGCGACGTGCGGGTGTTCGTCCTGATCATGGGCTTTTTCGGCTGGGAGACCTTCGCCCGGCTGGCGCGCGGCATGGTGCTGTCGGCCAACGAGCAGGGCTATGCCAGTGCTGTCGTCGCCATCGGCGGCACGCCGCGCTACATCTACTGGCGGCACATCCTGCCCAACATCCTGAGCGTGCTGGTGGTGCAGTTCACCTTGAACTTCCCGCAGGTGATCCTGCTGGAATCCTCGCTGAGCTTCCTCGGCCTCGGCATCCGTCCGCCGCTCACCAGCCTCGGCCAGATGCTGGGCGACGGCCGGGCCTACCTGATCAACGCCCCCTGGATGGCGGTGATCCCCGGCCTCGTCATCTTCCTCACCACCATGGCGATCAGCAGCCTCGGCGACTGGCTGCGCGACCGGCTCGACGCCACCCTGCAGGGCGTCTGAAGGACTCCGCCGCCATTCCCGGTCAACAGATCAGCGCTCAAGCATGGTCGGCGGGCGATCGGCGGGACCGTCGCGATCGGCCGCCTGGCCGTGATAGGCCTGCGCTTCCTCGCGCGTCTCGAAGATGTGCGGAGCGACATCGCGGCGGCTCAGCGCATCCCCCAGCTTCATGCGCATGAAGGCGCTGGTCGTGTAGCGCGACACCTTGGTGTAGTGGGCGGCGATCATCTCCTCGACCATCCGCGCATAGTCGTCCACCAGCTCGTCGGCGATCCGGAATGCGTCGTAGTTGACCACCACCTCGACCCGCCGGCCGATCGGGCGGCAGCGCCGCTCGACGGCCTCGCGGATCCGCTGGATGTCGCGCCCGTTGCGGACGTGCAGGCCCTCGAAATTCAGAAACAGCAGGTTCCGCACGGCGTCGTAGGACACCCGGTCGTCCAGGGGCAGCCCGATCAGGAGCTCCTCCAGCCCCATGGCCTCGGCGGCGAAGATGCGCCGATCCATGAGCACGGGCTCGCGGACCAGCGGCCGGAACGCCATCTGCGCCAGGATGTCCCGCTCGATGTCGATGCCGGGGGCGACCTCGACCAGCTCGAGCCCCTCGGCACACAGCCGGAACACACAGCGCTCGGTCACGTAGTAGACGGGCTGGCCCTGCTCGGCGGCATAGGCGCCGCTGAAGGTGGTCTGCTCGACCGCGGCCACCAGCTTGCGCGACCGGCCCTCGGCGACGATGCGGAGCCGGCCGTCCTCGACCGCGACCTTCAGCCCGAGGCAGGTGAACGTGCCGGCGAAGACCAGCTTCTTGGCGTTCTGGCTGATGTTGATGAACCCGCCGGAGCCCGCCAGCTTGGGCCCGAACCTGCTGACGTTGACGTTGCCGGCCCCATCGCACTCGGCCATGCCGAGCACGGCGAGGTCGAGGCCGCCGCCGTCGTAGAAGTCGAACTGCTGGTTCTGGGCGATCATCGCATCGGTGTTGACGGCAGCACCGAAATCGAGGCCGGCCGCGGGCGCGCCGCCGATCACCCCCGGCTCGGCGGTGAGCGTGACGTAGCCGAGGAAGCGCTCCTCGGCCGCCACGGCCGCCACCCCTTCGGGCATGCCGATGCCGAGATTCACCACCCCGCCCGGCGGCAGCTCGAGGGCCGCCCGCCGGGCGATGATCTTGCGCGCGTCGAGCGGCAGCGGAGCCAGGCTGTCGAGCGGAACGCGGATCTCCTGCGCGAAGGCCGGGCTGTAGGCGGTGGCGTAGGTCTGCAGATGCAGCTCGGGCGGAGCCAGGACGACCGCATCGACCAGCACGCCCGGTATCACCACCTCCCGCGGGTGCAGCGTGCGGACCTCGGCAATCCGCTCGACCTGCACCAGCACCACGCCGCCGCTGTTGCGCGCCGCCATCGCCATGGCGAGGTTGTCGAGGGTCAGCGCCTCGCGCTCCATGGTGACGTTGCCGGCAGGATCGGCGGTCGTGCCGCGGAGCAGCGCCACCTGGATCGGGAAGGCCTTGTAGAACAGCCACTCCTCGCCATCGATCTCGAGCAGCCGGACCAGATCCTCGGTCGTCCGCGCGTTGATCCTGCCCCCCTCGAGCCGGGGATCGACGAAGGTGCGCAGGCCCACCTTGGTCAGGGTCCCGGCCTTCCTGGCGGCGATGTCGCGGTAGAGGTGCGAGATCACGCCCTGCGGCAGGTTGTAGGCCTCGAGCCTGTTGTCGACGGCGAGCTTGCCGACCTTGGGGATCAGCCCCCAATGCCCGCCGACGACTCTCTTCAGGAGGCCTTCGTGGCCGAGGCGGTTGAGGCCGCGCTCCTTGCCGTCACCCTGGCCGGCGGCGAACAGCAGCGTCAGGTCGCGCGGCCCGCCGCTGGCGAGGAAGCGGTGCTCGAGGGCGGCCAGGAGAGCGTCGGGCACGCCGATGCCGACGAAGCCCGAGGTGCAGATCGTGTCGCCGTCGCGGACCAGGGCCACGGCTTCCTCGGGTGTCACGACCTTGTTGCGCTGCGCCGACAGGCCGCCGCCGCGCATCGCTGCCATATCGGCCACCATGTTTCCCCCCTGCGGATCCGGCATGCCTAGGTGAGGCCGGTCAGGTAGTAGACCGCGATGATGAAGAACACCGCCGCCGTCTTGATGCAGGTGATGACGAAGATGTCGCCGTAGGACTGGCGGTGGGTGAGCCCGGTCACCGCCAGCAGCGTGATCACGGCGCCATTGTGCGGCAGGGTATCCATGCCGCCGCTGGCCATCGAGGCGACGCGGTGCAGCACCTCGAACGAGATGCCGGCCTCCGTCGCCGCCGCCTTGAAGTCCTCGGCCATGGCCGCCAGGGCTATGCTCATGCCGCCCGAGGCCGAGCCGGTGATTCCGGCCAGCGCGGTCACGGTGATCGCCTCGTTGACCAGCGGATTGGGGATCCGCCGCAGCGCCTCGGCAATGACCAGGAAGCCGGGCAGGGCGGCGATCACAGCACCGAAGCCGTATTCGGAGGCCGTGTTCATCGACGCCAGCAGGGAGCCGGATACCGCGGCCTTGGTGCCGTCGGCGAATTTCTGGCTGACCGGCCTGAAGGCGAAGACGAGCACCGTCAGGATGCCCAGGAGCAGCGCCACCTCGACCGCCCAGATGGCCGCCACCGAGCCGACATTGGTCCGCACCGGTGCGGTCATGGCCGCCAGCTGGAACTCGTGCGTCGCGCCGTACACCGCCGGGATCACCCGCGTGAAGACGATGTTGGCGACGCCGACGACGATCAGCGGCAGGATGGCGATCGCGGCGGGCGCCAGTCGCTCGTCGGTCATCGGCTCGGGCTCGTTGGTGTGACCGGAGCCATAGCCTTCGCCGGCGGCCGCGGCCCGGCGGCGTCGCCATTCGAGATAGGTCAGCCCGAGGGTGAGGATGAACAGGGCGCCGAGCGTGCCGAGCCCGGGTGCCGCCCACGTCGTGGTGTTGAAGAAGGTGGTCGGGATGATGTTCTGGATCTGCGGCGTGCCCGGCAGCGAATCCATGGTGAAGGTGAATGCGCCCAACGCGATGGTCGCCGGGACCAGGCGCTTGGGGATGCCGAGCTGGCGGAACATCTCGGCGGCGAACGGGTAGACCGCGAAGACGACGACGAAGAGCGAGACGCCGCCATAGGTCAGCAGCGCACCCACTAGCACGATCGACAGCATCGCCCGTTCCCGGCCGACCAGCCGGATCACCGCGACGACGATGGACTTCGAGAAGCCCGAGAGCTCGATGACCTTGCCGAACACCGCCCCCAGCAGGAACACCGGGAAGTAGCTCTTCACGAAGCCGACCATCTTGTCCATGAACACGTTGGTGAACATCGGCAGGACCAGGCCGGGGTCGGTCAGCAGCACCGCCATCAGCGCTGCCACCGGCGCGAACAGGATGACGCTGAAGCCGCGGTAGGCGACGAACATCAGGAACGCCAGGGCGGCAATGCAGATGATCACGCTCATGACGAGTCCCCCCTCCTCGCTCGAGGCAGTGCTGGTCGGGTCGAGGCCGCCGCGTCTCAGTAGACGCCGGGATTGTGCGTGTTGATCAGGTCCTGGGTGTCGGCGTCGCTGAGCCGCGCCTCGTCCTCCTCGATCAGGTCCTCGAGCACGTCGCGCGAGGAGAGCATGCCGACGACGCGGCCGCCGTCGCACACCGGCAGGTGGCGGATGCGGTGGGCGGCCATCAGCTTGCGGCACTGGTCGATGCTGGTGTCGGGTGCGGCCGTCACCACCTCGGCAGTCATGATGGCGCGGACCGGCGTCTCGCGCGCGGTGCGCCCTTCGAGCTCGAGCTTGCGGGTGCAGTCCCGCTCCGAAAGGATGCCGCCGAGCCGTTCGCCCTCGACGACGATCACCGCGCCGATATTGTGCTCGGCCATCAGCCTGATGGCCTCCAGGACAGGTGCTCCGGGAGCGATGCCGATTACGCCCTTCTGCGTGCGGCCGAGCAGATCCCTGGCCCGATGCTTGTGCCGGATTTCCATGGCGCCCTCCCGATCCCGGACCAAGGATCCATGACCTCGATTCATCATATGTCCGACGAATCGCGGGTCGTGGATCAATTGACCGCCGACTTGCAACGGTTGACGATGCCAAGACGGCGCGAAATCGCAAGGAGGAATTCGAATAGTGTCGCTCAGGAGCCTATTCGAGCTGACTACCGGCCTTCACATCGAGCAGCGCGTCCGGCGTCTCCGTCACCGTGCCGCGCACGATCCGGCAGAGATGGGGGCGGCGCTGCCGCGGGCGGTGGAATGAGCGAGGCGGGCCTGCCGCGGATCCGCCCGGGCACCGATGCCGACGGTGCCGCCTGCGCCCGGCTGATCGAGGCGGTCTTCGCCGAATATCCCGGCTGCCTGTTCATCGCCGCCGAGTTCCCCGAGCTCGCCGGCCTGGCCAGCCATTTCGCCGATCGCGGCGGCCGGCTGTGGGTGGCCGAGGACGGCGGCGCCATCGTCGGCTGCGTCGGCGTCGACACCGCACCGCTGACCGACGGCATGGAGGTGCACAAGCTCTACGTCGCCAGGGCGGCCCGAGGCCGTGGCCTGGCGTCGGCGCTCTATGCGCTGGCCGAGGCGTTTGCCCGCGACCGCGGGGCCGGGTTCATCGAGCTGTGGAGCGACACGCGCTTTCTCGACGCGCACCGCTTCTACGAGAGGCACGGATTCACCCGCCTGCCCGGCCGACGCGCCCTCGACGACGCCAGCCGGTCCTACGAGTTCCACTACCGCAAGCGGCTGAAGGGTTGATCCGGCGTTAGGCACGCCCGTTAACGGCGCGTTATGGGCGGGCCGCTAGAGTGCTCCTGCCGCACGCGCAATTGTGCGGGGGAGTGCCAGGCCGATGCATGTAACGGCTTTTTGCTCGCAGAAGGGTGGTTCCGGCAAGACGACGCTGACGGGCCATGTCGGCGTGCAGGCCCAGCTCGCCGGTGCCGGTCCCGTGGCGATGCTGGACTGCGACCCGCAAGGCTCGCTGGCCGCCTGGTGGAACGCCAGGGAGAGCGACGAGCCCGGCTTCGTCACCACGACGCTGGCGACGCTGGGACGCGACCTCGACCAGCTGCGCGAGCGCGGCTTCAAGCATGTCGTCATCGACACGCCGCCGGCGGTGAGCCGGGCGATCCTGTCGGTGATCGAGCTCAGCGACCTCGTGGTCATCCCGACGCGGCCCAGCCCGCACGACCTCCGCGCCGTGGCGGCGACGCTCGACCTCGCCGAGCGGGCGCGCAAGCCGGTGGTGTTCGTGCTCAACGGTGCCGCGGCCAAGGCGCGGATCACCGCCGATGCGGCGGTGGCGCTGTCGCAGCACGGCACGGTGGCCCCCAGCTTCGTGCATCACCGCAACGGCTTCGCCACCTCGATGATCGACGGCCGGACGGTGATGGAGATCTATCCCGGCAGCAAGGCCGCCGAGGAGATCGAGACCTTGTGGACCTATCTCGCCGAGCAGATCGAGCGCAACGGCCGCAGGCGGGTGTTCCTGCGGCCGGAGCCGCGCGGCTTCGGCAGGCGCGGCATCCCGCTGGTCGGTGACGCCTCGACCGCCGAGCTGATGGAGCTGGCATGAAACCGGCCCGCCTGACCAGCGGCCTGCTCGCCCGCAAGGGCGGGGCCGCCCCGCTCGCCGGTGCCTATGGCGGCACCAATCTGGAGCCCTTGATCGGCCTGTTCGGCCGTGGCGCGCCGCGGCCGGCGCCCGCATGGGCGGACGCGGCCGAGCCGGCGCTGCCGCTGGCGCCGGAGCCGCAGCGTCCCGCCCCTGCCGCGTTGGCCTCGGCGCCGCGTGCCCCTGCCGTGCCGCGTGCCCCTGCCGTACCGCATGCCCCCGCCTTACCGCGCGCTCCTGCGCCACGCGCCGCCATCGAGCCGATGGCGCTTCGCCGCAACGCCCCGGTCCGGCTCGGCCTGCGGCTCGACCCCGACCGCCATGCGCGGCTCAGGATCATGGCGGCCCGCAAGGGCGTGCGGCCGCAGGACGTGCTGCGCGACGCGCTGGACACGGTGCTGGCGACCGCCAAGGACGACTGCCCCTGCGTGCGCGGCGAACTGCCCTGCTGCGGCAGGGGCGACTGCTGAGCGCTCGCGGCCCGTGCCGAACTGCGCTACCACCCTGGCGCAGCGGCATGGGGAGGCCATCGGATGCAAAAGCAGTTCGCCGGCAGGGTGTGCGTCGTCACCGGCGGTACGCAGGGCCTGGGCGAGGCCACGGCCCGGCTGCTCGCCGAGCGGGGTGCCGAGGCCGTCGCCATCGTCGGCCGCAATGCCGAGCGCGGCCGCAAGGTGGCGGCAGCCCTCGAGGGGCTGGGGGCCAAGGCGCATGCGATCGCGGCCGATCTCGCCGACATGGACCAGGCAGCCTCGATCATCGGCGAGGCCGACCGCCGCTTCGGCCGGGTGGACGTGCTGGTCAATGCGGCGGCCCTCACCGACCGCGGCAGCATCCTCGACACCAGCCCGGAGCTGTTCGACCGGATGTTCGCGGTCAATGTCCGCGCACCGTTCTTCCTGATGCAGGCCGCGGCCAAGGTGATGCGCCGCGAGGGCCGTGGCGGAACCATGGTCAACATCCTCTCGACCAGCTCCTATGGCGGCCAGCCCTTCCTCGCCGCCTATTCCTCCTCGAAGGGGGCGCTGGGCATCCTGACCCGCAACGCCGCTTATGCGCTGATGCGCGACCGCATCCGCATCAACGGCCTGAACATCGGCTGGATGGACACGCCGGGCGAGCACGGCATCCAGAAGCGGGCGCACGACGCCCCGCCGGACTGGCTCGTCAAGGCCGAGGCCGGCATGCCGACCGGCCGGCTGCTCAAGCCCGCCGAGGTCGCCAGGGCCATCGCCTTCCTGGCCTCGGACGAGAGCGGCATGATGTCGGGTGCCCTGGTCGATTTCGACCAGTCGGTCCAGGGTGCGGGCGACCCGCCGCGGCCGATGGAGCGGCTGGCCTGAGCCGGCCGCGGGGCGGCCCGTGTCGTTCCGCATCGACCGCCTGGTAGCGGCCGATGCGGGCGAGGTCGCGCGCGTCCATCGCGCCTCGTTCGACGACCGGCTGCCTTGGCTGGCGGGGCTGCATACGCCCGAGGAGGACGAGGCCTTCTTCCGCGACCGGGTGTTCGCGGACTGTGAGGTCCGGGGCGTGCGCGAAGGCGGCGCGCTGATCGGCTTCGTCGCCTTCCGCGAGGGCTGGATCGACCAGCTCTACGTGCTGCCCCATCGGCAGGGCCAGGGAGTCGGCGGCAGCCTGCTGCGGCCGGCCAAGGCCGCCTGGCCCGTGCTGCAGCTCTGGACCTTCCAGCGCAATGCCGCCGCACGCCGCTTCTACGAGGCCAATGGCTTCGTCGCCGTCCGCGAGACCGACGGCAGCGGCAACGAGGAGCGCGAGCCGGACGTGCTCTACCGCTGGCTCAGACGTTGAAGCGGAAATGCATCACGTCGCCCTCGCGGACGACGTAGTCGCGGCCCTCGAGGCGCATCTTGCCGGCCTCCTTGGCACCCACCTCGCCGTTGCAGGCGACATAGTCGTCGTAGGCGATGGTCTCGGCGCAGATGAAGCCCTTCTGGAAGTCGGTGTGGATGACGCCGGCGGCTTCCGGCGCCGTCGACCCCCTGCGCACCGTCCAGGCGCGGGCCTCCTTCGGGCCGACCGTGAAATAGGTCAGCAGGCCCAGGAGCGCATAGCCCTCGGCGATCACCCGGTTGAGGCCGGGCTCGGCGAGGCCCAGGCTCTGCAGGTACTCGGCACGCTCGGCGTCGTCGAGGCCGGCGAGCTCGGCCTCGATGCCGGCGGCCACCGTCACGGTCCGCGCCCCCAGGCCCGAGGCCATGGCCTCGACCCGCCGCGACAGCGCGTTGCCGGTGGCGGCCGAGGCCTCGTCGACGTTGCAGACGAACAGCAGCGGCTTGGCGGTCAACAGGTTGAAGCCGCGCAGCAGCTCACGGTCGGCGTCGGACAGCTCGATCTGCCGGACCGAGGTGCCCTGCTCCATCGGCGGCAGCAGGCGGGCGAGGAGATCCAGCCTGGCCTTGGCCTCCTTGTCCTGGCCGCGGGCTCGCTTGACGAGGCCGTCCTTCTGGCGCTCCAGGCTGTCGAGGTCGGCCAGCAGCAGCTCGGTCTCGATCAGCTCGGCGTCGCGCAGCGGGTCGATCCCGCCCTCGACATGCACGACATCGGCGTCCTCGAAGCAACGCAGCACGTGCAGGATGGCGTCGACCTCGCGGATGGCGCCCAGGAACTTGTTGCCCAGGCCCTCGCCCTTGCTCGCACCCTTCACGAGACCGGCGATGTCCTTGATCTCGAGCTGGGTCGGCAGGATGGCCTTCGAGCCGGCGATCCCGGCCAGCACGTCGAGGCGCGGATCGGGGACCGGCAGCCGGCCGACATTGGGCTCGATGGTGCAGAAGGGATAGTTGGCCGCGGCCGCGGCCGCGGTCCTGGTCAGCGCATTGAACAGGGTCGACTTGCCGACGTTCGGCAGCCCGACGATGCCGCAATTGAAGCCCATGGTGATCCTCTGGAACGGCCCCTCAGGCGGCAGCCTCGCCCTTCTTGGGCTTCGGGGCCGCCGCCAGCGCCACCTTGTTCATGAACCGGCCATCATCGCCCGCCACCAGCAGCCCGATGGCATCGGCGATGGCCGTGGTCAGCTCCTCGACCCAAGGCTGCTCGGCCTTGTGGAAGTCGCCCAGCACATGGCCCAGCACCCGCTCCTTGTCGCCCGGATGGCCGATGCCGATGCGCACGCGCCAGAAGTCGCGGCCGCCCAGGCAGGCATCGAGGCTGCGCAGGCCGTTGTGGCCGGCGACCCCGCCGCCCAGCTTCACCCGCACTTTGGCGGGTGCCAGGTCGAGCTCGTCGTGCAGCACGATGACGTCGGCCAGCGGCAGCTTGTAGAAGCGGACGGCCTCGGCGACGGCGCGGCCGGACTCGTTCATGAAGGTCAGCGGCTTCAGCAGCACGACCTTCTCGCCGGCGATGTCGCCCTCGGCGACCTCGCCGCGGAACTTGCGCCGCCAGGGGCCGAGCCGCTGCCGCGCCGCGATGGCGTCGGCCGCCACGAAGCCGACATTGTGCCGGTTGCGGCCGTAGTCGGCCCCGGGGTTGCCGAGGCCGACGATCAGCTTCATCCGCGTTTCCCGAAAGGCGGCGCCGGCTACTTCTTCTCGGCCTCGCCGGCAGCGGCGGCCGCCGCCTCGACCTCGCCCTTGGTCGGCGGGGTGATGCCGCAGACCGTGAAGTCGCGGTCGGTGATGGTCGGACGCACGCCTTCGGGCAGCCGGATGTGGCTGATGTGGACGCTGGCATTGATGTCGAGGCCGGTGAGGTCGACGACGAGCTGCGCCGGGATGCTCTCGACAGGGCAGGACAGCTCGATCTCGCGGCGCACGATGTTGAGCACGCCGCCGCGCTTCAGGCCGGGCGAGGCCGCCTCGTTGCGGAACACCACCGGCACCTCGACGGTGACGCGCGCACCGGCGGCGGCGCGGATGAAGTCGAGGTGCAGCGGATCGTCGCTGACCGGGTGGAGCTGCGCCTCACGCGGCAGCACGCGGATGGTCTCGCCGCCGAGATCCAGCTCGAACAGCGAGCTGAAGAAGCGGGGATTGGTGGTGAGCTGGCGCTTGATCTCCTTGGCGCCGACGGCGAGCATCAGGGGCTCTTCCCTGCCGCCATAGACGATCGCCGGAATCTTGCCCTCGCGGCGCAGCGCCCTGGCCGGCCCGCGCCCGCCCTTGGCCCGCTTCTCGGCCGAAAATACCGTGGTCTCGCTCATCGCTCTCTCCTCTTGCCCCTCCGGCACGCGGCCCCATGCCACGCCCCGGACAGGCGCTCACAAACGAACGGTCGTGCTCAGTCGAACAGGCTCGACACCGAGCTTTCGCTGCTGATCCGGCTGATCGCCTCGCCCATCAGCCTGGCGACCGACAGCACGCGGATCTTCTCGGTGACGCGCACCGCCTCGGTCGGCCGGATGCTGTCGGTGATGACCAGCCGGTCCAGGCGGCTGGCGGCGATCCGCGCCACGGCACCGGCCGACAGCACGCCGTGAGTCACATAGGCCTGCACCGAGACGGCGCCGGCCTGCAGCAGGGCGTCGGCGGCGTTCACCAGGGTGCCGCCGCTGTCGACGATGTCGTCGACCAGCACGCAACGCTTGCCGGCGACGTCGCCGATGACATGCATCACCTCGGAGACGCCGGCGCGCTCGCGGCGCTTGTCGATGATGGCGAGCCCGACGTTCAACCGCTTGGCGAAGCCGCGCGCCCGGGTGACGCCGCCGACGTCGGGCGAGACGATGGTGAGGTTATCGGTCCCCAACGATTCGATGATGTCGGGGTTCATCAGCGGCGTGCTGAACAGGTTGTCGACCGGGATGTCGAAGAAGCCCTGGATCTGGCCGGCGTGCAGCTCCATCGTCAGCACGCGGCTGGCGCCGGCCTCGGTGATCAGGTTGGCGACGAGCTTGGCCGAGATCGGCGTGCGCGGCCCGGGCTTCCGGTCCTGGCGGGCATAGCCGAAATAGGGGATGACGGCGGTGATCCGCCGAGCACTGGCGCGACGCAGGGCGTCGATGATGACCAGCAGCTCCATCAGGTTGTCGTTGGCCGGATAGGAGGTCGACTGGATGATGAAGACGTCCTCGCCGCGGACGTTCTCGTGGATCTCGACGAAGACCTCCATGTCCGCGAAGCGGTGCACGGCGGCCTTGGTCAGCTCGACGCGCAGCGATGCGGCAATGGCTTCCGCCAGCGGCCGGTTGCTGTTGCCGGCAAGCAGCTTCATGTGATGGCAGTCCGGGCGCGATCGCAGGATGGACGACGGCCGGGCTTGTATCAGGGCCGGCCGCGGGTTTCAACGCGACAGCTGCCGCACGGCCGTCACCGTTCCAGCATGAGCGCCTTTCGCCGATGAGCGGCGAGCTGCGCCGCCTGCTCGTCGTCCTCGAGCCCGAGGCCGCCTGCCGCCAGCGCATGCTGGCACGCGGCTATCCGGCCGAGGTGGCGGACGAGATCGCCTTCTACCTCGCCCAGGCCAGCGATTTCACCGCCGTCGTCGAGCCGCTGGCCCGAAGGCTCGCCACCGACGGCGTCGAGCTCGTCGTCGCCGCGATCGACGACGGCGACCGATGGCTCGCCGCGATGACCGGTGCCGACCGGGACGGCACGCTGGTCTGGTGCCTCACCGACGGCTTCGCCTGGTATCGTGGCAGCCTCGCCGCCAGCACGGCCACCCTGCTCGGCCTGCCGCTGCTCGGCAGCACACCCGCGGCCCGGCACATGTGCCAAGACAAGCTGCGCTGCCTGGCACTGGCAGCGGCCATCGGCATCGCGACGCCGCCGACGGTGCTGGCCGAGAACGGCGAGGCGCTGTCGCCCGTCGAGGCGCTGCCTCCGGGCGATCTGTTCGTGAAGCCGAACACGCTGGGAGCCAAGCTGGGGATCGACGCCGATGCCCGCGCCGGCGATCTCGCCGCGGCGCTGGCGGCGAGCCGCAGGATCTGGCGGCGCTACCGCGACCGGGCGCTGATCCAGCCCTACCTGCCGGGCCGCGACGTCCGCGTCAGCTTCATGGACGTGGGCGGCGGCGCGGTCGCCCCGCTCGGCATTCACGTCGTCCGTGCCGCCGAACGGGGCTTTCCCACGCTCGACGACTCCCGCCGGATCACGGCGATGCGCGAGGCGGACGGAGAGTCGCTGCGGCTCGACAACCTCGTCGGCACGCCGGCGGGCACACGGATCGAGGCGGCGGCGCGGCATTTGGCACGGGTGGCCGGGCTGCGGGACTGCTGGTCGATGGATTTTCGCCTGGCAGACGACGGCACGCCCTGGTTCCTCGAGCTCGAGGTCTGCCCGGCGGTGACGATCTACGATTTCCTGACCTATCTCGGCGAGACCCACGGACAGGACCTGCCGGAAGCCGTGGTCCGGGCCGCCCAGGCGGCGTGGCGGCGTCAGCCGACGTAGAGATCGCCCAGCCGCACCGAAAAGCCGATCGCCGGCAGCTCCAGGATGTCGTCCTGTCCGAGCAGGAGTGTGCCGCGATAGGCGCGGGCCTCGTCGCGCGAGACGACTTCGGCGCCGATCTCGGCCGGATCGATCAGCAGGTAGTGCTCCATCGTCGGTACCGACAGATAGCCCCAGCGCTTGCGCTGGGCGTCGTAGCGCCAGGTGGAGGGAGAGCTGACCTCGATGGCGATGGTCGCCAGCTCGACCTGGTCGTCCTCATCGCGCGGCCTCGCGTCACCGCAGATGACGAGAATGTCGGGATAGTAGCTGTCACCGAGCGGCACGACGATGCGGAGGTCGTTGGAGAAAGCCTCACAGGGCGAGCTGCGCAGGTGATCGACGAGCCGATGCATGAGGCGCCGCACCATGCGCACATGGACGACCCGCGCGCCGGTCATCGCGACGATCTCGCCGTCGATGAACTCGTGGCGGGTCGGCTGCCGACGTTCCCATTCGAGAAACTCGGCCAGCGTCATGAGCTTCGGAGACGCATTGCGCATCGGCAGAGGATAGCACGGCGTCCATGTCCGGACGATGGCCGTTCAGGCCTGCAGCAACGGCATCAGCGCCGCCCGCCAGCGATCGAGCTTGTCGGGCAGGCGCAGCCTGGCGTGCGCCGGGCTGGTCGACGGCAGCACGGTGTG
>JRYC01006469.1_pt1 | contig 13183 bp, 10 predicted proteins | sample 235301 | NCBI WGS metagenome assembly JRYC01 (sample SAMN03074211, study PRJNA261470) | activated sludge metagenome | biome: Common Effluent Treatment Plant; feature: Wastewater; material: Activated sludge; isolation source: activated biomass of a common effluent treatment plant treating...
CTGACCGCCGGCTGCTTCGCCACCATGATTCTGGCGGTGATGACCCGTGCCACGCTCGGCCACACCGGCCGCGAGCTGACCGCCGGTCGGGCGACGACGCTGGCGTATCTCCTGGTCAGCCTCGGCGCGCTGGCGCGCGTGGCGGCGCATGCCTTCCCGGCGGTCTACCTGCCGATGGTGACCGCCGCGGGCCTGGCCTGGCTCATCGGCTTCGTCCTGTTCCTGGCGGTCTACGGCCCGATGCTGCTACGCCCGCGCCCGGACGGCCGCCCTGGCTGAGCAGCCCTTTGACAGCCCCGGACGCTTGCGGTTCTCTCTGCCGCGCTGTCTCCGGGCGGGGCCTGGAGACAGTTGCAAGAATCTCATGCTCGGCCGGCTAGGCCGAGCATGGGGCGGGGAGGGGCTGGGAACATGTTGAAGTTCGCGCTGCTCGGCTGCGGCCGTATCGGCAAGATGCATGGCGACAACATCGCCGCCCACCCGAAGGCCAGGCTCGTCGCGGCCTATGACGTCAATGGCGATGCGGCGGCGGCCGTCGCCGCGGCGCACGGCGCCCGCCACGCCGGCTCGGTCGACGACGCGCTGGGACCGGACGTCGAGGCGGTGCTGATCGCCTCTTCCACCGACACCCATGTCGAGCTGCTGACGCGCGCCGCCAAAGCCGGCAAGGCCATCCTGTGCGAGAAGCCGATCGACCTCGACATCGCCAAGGTCGAGGCCTGCAGGCGCGAGATCGCCGGCACCAACGTGCCGATCATGATCGGCTTCAACCGCCGCTTCGATCCCTCCTTCGCCGAGGTCAAGAAGGCGATGGACGCGGGCGAGATCGGCGACATCCGGCAGGTGATCGTCACCTCGCGCGACCCCGAGATCCCGCCGGTGGGCTACATGAAGGTGGCGGGCGGCCTGCTGCGCGACATGACCATCCACGACTTCGACCTCGCCCGCCACCTGCTGGGCGAGGAGCCGGTCGAGGTCTCGGCGATGGCCAGCGCCCTGATCGACCAGACCGTCAGGGATCTGAACGACCACGACACCGCCGTCATCATCATGCGCACCGCGTCCGGCCGGCAGGCGGTGATCACCAACTACCGCAAGGCCACCTACGGCTACGACCAGCGCATCGAGGTGGTGGGCGAGACCGGCATGCTGCAGGCCCACAACCGCCGCGCCACCACGGTGCAGCGCTGGGGGGCCAAGACCACCGAGGCCAAGGATCCGCTGCTCTACTTCTTCATCGAGCGCTATCGCGAGGCCTATATCCGCGAGCTCGACGCCTTCATCGGCGCGGTGGCGCAGGGTGCGCCCTGCTCGCCGGGCTTCGAGGACGGCCGCCGCGCCCTGCTGCTGGCGAACGCCGCCTATGAGAGCATCGGGACGGGACGGACGGTGACAGTGGCCGAGTAGCGATCCGACCGGGCCGCCCGCCTGGGCGGCCCGGTCCGTCCAGCGGTCAGAAGCTGAAGTCGCTGGCGTCGAGCTTGCTGCTGTCGAAGCCGACGAGAATGAACGAGGCCGTCACCACCGCCACCGGCACGCCGCCTACATTGCCGGCGGCGATGAAGGTGATGGAGGAAAGCTTAACGCCGATGGCTGTCGGTGTGGCGGCGTCAGCGCGTATCGCGGAGACGATCCGCCGCCCCGCCCCACCGCGGACGCCTACCCGAACAGCGGCGACGGGTCCGGCGTGTAGCGGGCCAGCCGGTCGCGATCGAGCCGCACGCCGAGGCCGGGCAGGTCGGGTATGGGCAGGCGGCCTTCGGCGTCGAGCCGGAACGGCCTTTCGAGGATGCCGTCGACATAGGCGCTGCCGCCGATGAACTCGACCAGGTCGGTGTCGGGAAAGGCCGAGGCGAGCTGCAGGTCGGCGGCGAGGCCGAGGGCGGTGTTCCAGCCGTGGCCGACATATCCGACGCCGAAATCGTAGGCCAGCCAGGCGATGCGGCGCTGCTCGCTGATGCCGCCGACCTTGGTGACGTCGGGCTGGACGATGTCGAGGGCGCCGCGGCTCAGCCAGGGGATGAAGGCCTGGCGCCGGGTCAGCACCTCGCCGCCGGCGATCGGCACCGGGCTTTGCCGGCGCAGCTCGACGAAATCCTCGATGGCGTCCGGCTTCAGCGCCTCCTCGAACCAGCCGACCTCATGGTCGGCGAGCATCCTGGCGGTGCGCAGCGCCCAGCTCAGCCCCTGCGGCCAGTAGGCGTCGCTGGCGCCGGCGTCGACGAACAGCTTCGCCCCGTCGCCGGCGCCTTCGCGCGCCGCCCGGACGATCGCCTCGTCGTTGCGGAAGCTGTCGCGCCGGCCGAACGGCCCCCAGCCGATCTTGAAGGCGCGGAAGCCCAGCGCCCGGTACTCGGCGACGACGTCACGCATCAGCCCCGGCTCCTCCATCAGCAGCGAGCAGTAGGGCTGCACGCGCTCGCGGTAGCGGCCGCCCAGCAGCCGTCCCACCGACAGGCCGGTGGCTTGGCCCAGGATGTCCCAGAGCGCGATGTCGATGCCGCTGATGGTGTGGGTGAGCGTGCCGCCGCGGCCCATCCAGAAGGTGTTCTGGTGCAGCTTCTCCGAGACCCGCTCCGGCGCCAGCGCATCCTCGCCGAGGAACAACGGCTCCAGCACCGGCAATGCCGCCTGCACCAGCCTGCCGTCGGTGAACACGCTGCCGTGGCCGGTGATGCCGGCGTCGGTGTGGACGGCGATCAGGGCGTGGATGGAATCCTGCGGCCTGATCTCCGCCGACCAGCCGCCCTTCGGGCTCTCGCCGAACAGCGGCACGGCGTCGATGCGGATGATGCGGACGGGCTGGCGGACGATCGACGGCATCGGCAGGGGCCTCTCCTCGGGCGTGCGCTTGCCGGGTTAGGCGATGCGCCCCTACAACTCAATCCATCAACCCAGGCCACGAGCCGCGGAGTCCCCTGATGCGCCGCGTCCTTCTCGTCGAGTGCATGCAGGAGATCTCCTCCTTCAACCCGGTGCGGTCGCACTACGAGGCGTTCCACGTCGAGCGCGGCCAGGAGATGCTGGCCCAGCGCGGGCTCAACACCGCCATGGGCGGAGCGCTCAAGGTGCTCGAGGCGGCGAGCGTCGAGATCGTGCCGGCCTACGGTGCCCGCGCCGGCAGCGCCGGGCCGCTCTCGGCCGGGGGATGGAGCCGGCTCTCCGGCGAGCTGCTCGCCGCCGCCGAGGCCAGGCTCGACGGGATCGACGGCATCTACGTCTCGCTGCACGGGGCGATGGGGGCGGACGGCGAGCTGGATCCCGAGGGCCATCTGCTGAGCGAAATCCGCCGCATGTCCGGCCCGAAGGTGAAGATCGTCATCTCGCTGGATCTGCACGGCATCCTCACCGACCGGATGCTGCGGCAGGTGGACGGCCTCGCCGCCTACTGGACCTATCCGCACGTCGACTTCGCCGACACCGGCGCCCGGGCCGCCCGGCTGCTGCTGCGGCTGCTGGAGGGCGGCACGAGGCCGGTCACCGCCCGCGTCGTCATCCCGGCGCTGGTGCGCGGCGACGAGCTGATCACCCGCACCGGCTGCTACGGCGACCTGCTGCGCGAATGTCGCCGGCTGGAGCACGAGGGCCGGGCGCTGGCCGCGGGCATCCTGATCGGCAACCCGTTCACCGACGTGCCGGAGCTGTGCAGCCAGGTGATCGTCACCACCGACGGCGACGCCGATCTCGCCCGTACGGAGGCGGAGCGGCTGGCGCGTGAGTTCTGGCCGCAGCGGCACCGTATGCAGGGCAAGCTGATCGCGCTCGACCGCGCCATCGCCCAGGCCCGCAGCATCGAAGGCCCGGTCCTGTTCACCGACGCCGCCGATGCGACCTCGTCCGGCGCCACCGGCGATTCCAACATCATCATCAAGGCCTTGAGCGATGCGGGCTACGGCCGCCGCGTGCTGGCGCAGATCGTCGATCCCAGGGCGGCCGCCCACGCCCATGCGGCGGGGGTGGGGGCGCAGGTGCGGGTGACACTGGGCGGCGGGCTCGATCCCGGACGGTTCACGCCCATGCCGGTCGAGGCCAGGGTCAAGCTGCTGTCCGACGGCCGGAGCCGGCTGGAGACGATGCGCATCGGCCTCGACGCCGGGCCGACGGCGGTGCTGACCTTCGACAACTTCACCGTCGTCGTGCTCAGCCGGACCGTGAGCCTGTTCGACCGGGCGATGTACTACAGCAACGGCATTGATCCGCGCGACTTCGACCTCGTCGTCGTCAAGTCGCCGCATACCGAGTTCCACATGTACGACGCCTGGGTCGAGAAGAACTTCAACATCGACGCGCCAGGGGCCACCTCGGCCGATCTGAGGAGCCTCGGCCATACCGTCTGCGCCCGGCCGATGTTCCCGCTCGACGACGAGGTGGCGTTCGAGCTCCGGGCAGGCCTCTACGAGCCCGCCGCATGAGAGGGATGCGCGACAGCCTGGAGTTAGGATATTGAAAGGATTTTAGGCCAGGCTTAAATCTGCAGCGCAGCGCCTTCTAGGCGCTTTCCTCTGTCCCGGACCGGCGGATGATCCACTCCCACGCCTCGCGACCGCTCCTCACGGCGTGGCGCTCCTCGATGCGGGTCGAGGCGACGGACCCGAGCCTCCCCGAGGTGCATGCCACGGTGCCGGTTCCGGCGGGTGGGCTGTGGCTGCGGCGGATGCTGGCCTTCATCGGGCCTGGCTACCTCGTCTCGGTCGGCTACATGGACCCCGGCAATTGGGCCACCGCCCTCGCCGGTGGCTCGCAGTTCGGCTACACGCTCCTGTCGGTCGTCCTCCTCTCCAATGCGATGGCGATCCTGCTGCAGGCGCTGGCGGCACGGCTCGGCATCGCCACCGGCCACGACCTCGCCCAAGCCTGCCGGGCGCACTATTCGCGCCCGGTGAATTTCCTGCTGTGGCTCGCCTGCGAGGCGGCGATCATCGCCTGCGACCTCGCCGAGGTGATCGGCACCGCGATCGCGCTCAACCTGCTGTTCGGCATACCGCTGGTGCTGGGGGCCATCGTCACCGCCCTCGACGTGTTCCTGCTGCTGTCGCTGATGAGCCGCGGCTTCCGCTACATCGAGGCCTTCGTCGTCTCGCTGCTGGTGGTCATCGCGGTCTGCTTCGTCATCCAGATCGCCGCCGCCTCGCCGCCGGTCGCCGCCATCCTCGCCGGCTTCGTTCCCTCGCCCGCGATCCTGGCCGACCCGGCGATGCTCTACATCGCCATCGGGATCATCGGCGCCACGGTGATGCCGCACAATCTCTACCTGCATTCCTCGATCGTGCAGACCCGGGCCTACCGGCGTACCGACGAAGGCCGGCGCGACGCCATCCGCTGGGCCACCATCGACGGCACGGTGGCGCTGATGCTGGCGCTGTTCATCAACGCCTCGATCCTGATCCTCGCCGCCGCGGTGTTCCACGACAGCGGCCACACCGGGGTGGCCGAGATCGGCGACGCCCACGCCCTGCTGTCGCCGCTGCTCGGCTTCGGCCTCGCCTCGACCCTGTTCGCGGTGGCCCTCCTCGCCTCGGGGCTGAACTCGACGATCACCGCCACGCTGGCCGGTCAGATCGTGATGGAGGGTTTCCTGCGGCTGCGCATCCCGCCCTGGGCCCGCCGGCTGCTGACGCGCGGGCTCGCCATCATCCCGGTGATCGTCGTGACCGTGATCTACGGCGAGCGCGGCACCGCCGAGCTTCTGGTGCTGAGCCAGGTGATCCTGTCGATGCAGCTTCCCTTCGCGGTGATTCCCCTGGTGCGCTTCGTCTCCGACCGCAAGGCCATGGGAGCCTTCGTCATCCCGGGCTGGGTCGCGATACTGTCCTGGCTGGTGTCGGGAATCATCCTTGTGCTGAACTTCAAGCTGTTGTTCGACACCTTCGCAGGCTGAACCGAGCGCCCGGGCACGGAAACGACAGATGAGAATAGAGGCCGTCGACTTCTTCTACCTGGCGATGCCGCAGATCACCGACGAGGCCGACGGCAGCCAGGACGCGCTGCTGGTGCGGGTGGCGGCCGGCGGCCATGTCGGCTGGGGCGAGTGCGAGGCGTCGCCGCTGCCGTCCATCGCCGCCTTCGTCTGCCCGATGTCGCACGGCGTCTGCCGGCCGATCGGTGCCTCGGTGCTGGGCCAGGCCCTGGACGGCCCGGCCGACATCGCCCGCATGGCGGCGCTGGTCGAGTACGACAGCATGGATCTGCTGCAGGCGGCCCACACCTTCTCGGGCGTCGAGATGGCGATGTGGGACCTGCTGGGCAAGGCGCGCGGCGAGCCGGTGTGGAAGCTGCTCGGCTATGCCAAGTCATACAAGAAGATCCCCTACGCCTCGGTTCTGTTCGGCGACACGCCGCAGCAGACGCTGGAGCGGGCAAAGAAGGCCATCCGAGATGGATTCCGGGCAGGAAAATTCGGCTGGGGGCCGATCGGGCGCGGCCGTGTGGAGGACGATGCCGATCATCTGATGGCGGCGCGCGAGGGCCTGGGGCCGGACGGCATCCTGCTGGTCGACGTCGGCCAGATCTTCGTCGAGGACGTCGAGCGTGCCGCGGCGCGGCTGCCGGCGCTGGAGGCCGCCAACGCCACCTGGCTGGAGGAGCCGTTCCACGGCAGCGCCTTCGAGGCCTACGCGGCGCTGGCGGCCAGGGGCTCGAAGGTGAGGCTGGCCGGCGGCGAGGCGGCGCACAACGTCCACATGGCCCGGCACCTGATGGACTACGGCAAGGTCGGATTCGTGCAGATCGACTGCGGCCGCATCGGCGGCATCGGCCCGGCCAGGAAGGTGGCCGACCTCGCCGTCGAGCGCGGCGTGACCTATGTCAACCACACCTTTACTTCGCACCTCGCCCTCAGCGCCTCGATCCAACCCTATGCCGGGCTCGAAGGCCACCGGATCTGCGAATATCCGGCCGCACCCAAGCCGCTGTCGGTGGAGATGACGGCGAGTCATCTCGGGCGCGACGCCGACGGCGAGACCGCCGCACCCGACGCCCCTGGGCTCGGCATCGAGATCGATATGGCGGCGGTGAAGCGCTATCTGGTCAACGCCGAGATCAGAGTCGCCGGCAGGACCCTCTACCGGACGCCCGAGGTGCCGTAGCCTCTCAGGCCGGCACCGCCAGCCGCTGCTGACGCAGGCGGTCGACGAAGTCCTCCAGGTTCATCGCCAGCAGGCCGTCGAGCGCATGCAGGTCGAGGGTGCGGTCGAGCTGCACCGAGCAGTCGCAGAAGCGTAGGCTGTGCAGCAGCTCGACATGGCTCGCGACGATGACCTCGGGCGGCCGGCGCCGGATCGCCAGGCTCAGGACGACGACGAGCTGTGCGGCGATCTGGTCCCAGGCCCGCACCAGCGCCTCGTTGCCGGACAGCTCGCACAGCGTCCGGTGAAAGGCTAGATCGAGCCGGACCAGCGCCGGCCGGTCGGCATCGGCGGCTGCCGCGCGCATCCGCTCGACGATCTCGTCGAGCGGCTGGAAGATGGCGTCGCCCTCGGCGGTGGCGGCGCGGAGCTCCGCTGCGGCCAGCTTCTCGAGCAGCAGCCTCACCTTCAGCATCTTGCGCAGCCGCGTCGTGCCGACATCGGCCAGCCGCACCCCGGCGGACGGCGAGACGACGATTACCTCCATGCTTTCGAGCTCGCGAAACGCGTCGCGGACGGACTCGCGGGAGACGTCGAGGTCGCGGGCGAGGTCCGCTTCGAGCAGCCGATCGCCCGGCAGCAGCTCGCCCCCGACAGCCAGCTCGAGAATCGCCTCGACGACCTGCCCGACCCGGGGACCGATGCGGGACGGCACCATGCCGTGCAGGTCGACGCCGATATCCTGGTGCGCGAGCAACGAGTCCCCTAACGGCAGCCGACCCGGCCCGAGCATGCCTCAAATCTCGCCCGCCAAGAACAGATCAATGTTCGGGCATGTCGAATTTCTGGCGATCGATCGGCTTGGCGTTGCGGATCTCGGCCTCCTCGGCGGTGATGTCGCCCAGCGCCACGCGCGCGGCGATGTCGATGTTGCGGATGGCGTCGTCGATCTCCTGCGAGGAGTGCAGCGGGTGCGTCGGCACCATGACCGTCCGGTTGAGGATGTCCAGCGACGGGGCGCACATGTCCTTGGAGTAGGTCCGCCGGCAGGCGGCGTTGGCCGGCATGTTGTAGGGATTCATCGCCGGATGGGCGGCACCCTCGCCCATCAGCACCTGGTCCCACTCGGTGTAGTTGTGGCGGCCGGTCCTGCCGGGGATGACGCTGGGGAACAGCCCGACGAAACGCTGCGCCGCCTCGGCCGTCGGCAGCAGGTACATCACCTGGGTGGCGCAATCGTGGTCGGGGCTGTTCATCGGCGTCGGCCGAAGGCCGAGATTGCCCAGGTGCGCCGTGCCGGCGAGGATGCGCTTCCGTTCGGCCTGCATCGCCTCGATCATGCCGTCCAGCCGGTCGAGCTGGGCGTTCAGCATGGCACCCATCAGCTCGGAGGCGCGGGCGCCGTTGCCGGCGAAGGGCTTCTGGCTGTCGTCGCGGCCCTGCCAGTAGAAGTGGCAGGGATCGATGGCGCAGCGGGCCCGCTCGGCGATCTTCGCGTCGGCCGTGGCGACGCCGCCGCCCTCGCCGCAGGTGATGTTCTTGAAGTAGTTGAAGCTGAAGGCGCCGGCATGGCCGATGGTGCCGAGCTTCCTGCCCTCGTAGGCGCCGCCGATGCCCTGGCAGGTGTCCTCGATGACGATGAGGTCGCGCCGGGCCGCGATGGCCATGATCGCGTCCATGTCGCAGGCGGCACCCCACATGTGGACCGGGACGACGGCGCGGGTGCGCGGGCCGATCGCCTCCTCGACCGCCTTCGGATCGATGGTGATGCTCTCGTCGACGTCGACGATCACCGGGATGGCGCCCACCGCCAGCACCGCCGTCGCCGTCGCCATGTAGGTGTGGGCCGGCACGAGCACCTCGTCGCCGGGTCCGAGCCCGACGCCGATCATCGCCGCCGTCAGGCCGAAGGTGCCGCTGGCGGCCAGCGCGAAGTGGCTGGTCCCCAGCCAGTCGGCGTAGCGCCTCTCGAAGCGCTCGCACTGGCTGTCGGGGCCGTAGCGGAACAGGGCGCCGGAGCGGATCACCTCGGCGACGGCGTCGATCTCTTCCTGCCCGGTGATGTACATGGCTCGATCCCCCCTTGCGCCTCAGCCGGCGCGGCGAGCGGAACCTAGGGGCGCTTTGGACCCGGCAGAAGGGCCGTTGCCGGAAATCTCCGCGGAACCGCTTCTCTGGGCATGCGCGACCTCGACGAACGCCTCCTGCAGGGCGCGGACGCCCGCCATGGTCTCGCGCTCGCCGACGCCGGCGAAGCCCAGCAGCAGGCCATGCTCCGGCGGCGAGTGGTGGTATTGCGACGACAGCGGCAGCAGGTCGACGCCGCGCCGCAGCGCCGCTGCCGCCACCGCCCGGTCGTCCAGGCCCGGCGCCAGCCGTCCCAGCACCTGCATGCCGGCCTCGTTCTCGACCACGCGCATCCAGCGGCCGAGATGGAGGCGGCAGAGACCGACGAAGCGGCGCTGGCGCTGGGCGTAGAGCCGCCGCATGCGCTTGAGGTGGGTCGAGAAATAGCCCTCGCGCATGAAGTCGGCGAGGGTGACCTGGGACAGGAGCGGGGCGAAATGTCCGGTGGCGTTCACGGCGCGCTTGAAGCCGTCGACCAGCTCCGGCGGGGCGACGACGAAGCCGAGCCGCAGCGACGGGAACAGGGTCTTGGCGAAGGTGCCGAGGTAGATGACCCGGCCGGAGCGGTCGAGGCCCTGCATGGCCGGGATCGGCCGGCCGCGGAAGCGGTACTCGGCGTCGTAGTCGTCCTCGACGATCCAGGCATCGTGGCGCTCGGCCAGCGAAAGCAGGCGCAGGCGGTCCTCCATGCGCATGACCACGCCCAGGGGCCACTGGCAGGACGGGGTGACGAAGATGAGGCGGGGCGGCCGGTTGCCCTCGGCGTCCAGATCCCAGCCGCCGCCGCGGACATTCAGGGACTCGATCGCAGCACCGGCACAGGCGAGGGCGCTCCGGGCGCCGGAATATCCGGGGTCCTCCACCCAGACCGTGTCGCCCGGATCGGTCAGCATCCGTGCGACGAGGTCGAGCGCCGCCTGAGCGCCGCCCAGCACGATCACCTGATCCGGGCTGCACTCCACGCCCCGCGAGATGCCGAGATAGTCGGCAATGGCCTCGCGCAGCCGGGGATGCCCGGCGACGTAGTGGTAGCCGAAGAGGTCCTCGCCCGGCCTGCGGGCGTGCCGCGCCAGGAGCCTCGCCCAGGTCGAGAAGGGGAAGGTGGCGGTCTCGGGATAGCCGGGGTGGAACGCGATCTGGCCGGGATTGGTGCGGTGGCGGCCCTGGCTCGCCATCAGCTGGCCGCGTGCCGAAAGGGCCGGATGGCCGCGCGGCGGCGCCTTGCCGCGGGCGGCCATCGCTTCCTGGGGCAGGTCCGCCACCCAGGTGCCCGAGCCCGAGCGCGCCTCGAGATAGCCCTCGGCCAGCAGCGCGTCGTAGGCGGCGATTACGGTGTTGCGGCCGACGCCCAGCTCCTGGGCCAGGGTGCGCGACGCCGGCAGGCGGCTGCCGGCGCGCAGCCGCCCTTCGAGGATCTGCGCCCGGAGGCCGGCGTAGAGCTGGCGGTGCATCGGGATGTCACCGCCGGGCTCCAGCGCCAGCATGTCGAGCGGCAGGCTCGACCGGCGCAGCATCGAAGGCTCAGCCCTCGATGCGCACGTCGTCGAGCCGCATCAGACCGTCGGGGATGGCATGGAAGCCCTTCAGCCCCGCCTTGTGCCCGAAGAACCAGTTCTGGTGGTAGAGGAAGATGGTCGGCTTGTCGGCCATCCAGAGTGCGGTGGCCTTGGCGTAGAGCGCCGCCCGCTCGGCATCGCCGCTGACCTTGGTGGCGGCGTTCAGCGCCTCGTCGACCGCCGGGTTGCAGTATTTGCCCCAGTTCTGCGAGCCGGTGCAGCCGAGATAGGGGAAGGTGTTGCCGTCCGGGTCGACACGGCCGCTCCAGAACGCCAGGAAGGCCTGGAACTGGCCGGCGGTGGCGGCGCCGATGGCGGTGCTGGCCTCCATCGGCTGGATGCTGACCGTGATGCCGGTCTCGGCCAGCAGCGATTGGATGACCGTCGCCGCCTGGACGAAGGTCGGGCTGTTGTTGACGTTGAGCGTCAGGCTGGGCTGCGCCACTCCCGAGGCCGCGACGAGTTGCTTGGCCTTGGCGACGTCGCGCGGCTGGATCGGGAAGCTCTTGTCGTAGAAGCGCGACGTGGGTGCCACCGGCTGGTTGCCGACGAGATACTCGCCGCCGAACACCACCTGGTTGATGATGTCGCGGTCGAGCCCGGCCTCGACGGCCTGGCGCAGCGCCAGCTTCTCGGCGAACGGGTTCTTGGCGCCGTCGCCGTTGGCGACGTTGAAGGCGATGTGGAAGTGGCCGAGGCCGGTCACCGAGCTGACGGCGAAGCGGCTGTCGCCGCGCAGCGCCGGCAGGTCGGTGGTGCTGACCTGGTCGATCAGGTCGAGCTGGCCGGACTGCAGGTTGTTGAGCCGCACCGTGGCGTCCGGCATCGGCCGATACTCGGCGCGGTCGAAGTGGAAGGCGTCCTTGTTCCAGTAGTCGGCGAATCGCTCCATGACGATCCGATCCTGGACGACGCGCTCGACGAACTTGTACGGGCCCGAGCAGACCGGCTGGTTGCCGAAGTCCTTGGGCGACATCGCCGCCGCGGCCTTGGGCGAGACCATCATGCCGGCGCGGTCGGAGAGCTGCGACAGCAGCGGCGCGAACGGCTCCTTGAGGACAAGCCTCGCCGTCAGCGGATCGACCACCTCGACCCTGTCGATGGCGCGGATGTCGCCCTTGCGGGCGGATTCCTGGATGGTCAGGGCCCGCTCGATGTTGAACTTGACGGCCTCGGCGTCGAATTTGGTGCCGTCGTGGAACAGCACGCCGTCACGCAGCTTCAGTGTCACGTTCAGCCCATCGGGCGAGATCTCGTAGCCAGTGACCAGCCGGCCCTCGATGTTCACCTGCTCGTCGATGTCGAACAGCTTGTCGCACAAGGCGGTGAAGACGTGGCGGCCGCCCAGCGTGCGGCCCTGGTGCGGGTCGAGGGTGTCGACGTCCTCGATCATGCCGACGCGCACCGTGCTCTGCTGGGCTGCGGCCGGCAGCGCCATGGCGCTGGCCAGCAGCAGGGCCGCGAGGGCCGTCGAGGGCGTTCTGTTCATCATTGTTCTCCCTGTTCTTTCCAGGCTGGGGGTCATCGGCGGCGGGGATCGAGGGCTTGGCGCAGGCCGTCGCCCACGAGGTTGAAGCCGAGCACGGCGAGGCAGATGCACAGGCCCGGCCAGATCGACAGCCAGGGCGCGTTGGAGATGTAGTTGCGGCCGACCGTCAGCATGGTGCCCCAGGACGGCGCCGGCGGCTGGCGGCCGAGGCCCAGGAAGGACAGGCCGGCCTCGGCGATGATGGCGATGGCGATCGACAGCGTGCACTGCACGATCAGCGGTGCGGCGAGGTTGGGCAGGATGTGCAGCGCCACGATCCGCCAGCCCGAATTGCCGACGGCGCGCGCCGATTCGATGTAGGGCTCGGCCTTGACCTGCATGGTCTGGCCGCGGGCGAGGCGCACGAACACCGGCACCGTCGACAGGCCGATGGCGATGGTGGCGTTCAGCAGGCTGGCGCCCATGAAGATGGCGAGCGCAATGGCCAGCATCAGCTGCGGGCACGCCAGCAGCGCGTCGGTGATCCGCGAGATCACGAGATCGGCGATGCCGCCGAGATAGCCCGCCGCCATGCCGAAGGGCGTGCCGATGGCCAGCGCCAGCAGCACCGACAGCACGCCGGCCAGCAGCGAGGTCTGGGCACCCCAGATCACCCGCGAGAGCACGTCGCGGCCGAGGTCGTCGGTGCCCATCGGATGTGCCCAGGACGGCGCCTGGCGCAGCGCCAGCCAGTCGTTCGCCAGCGGATCGTAGGGTGCGACGATGGGGGCGGTGAGCGCCATCAGCACGAACAGGCCGATCAGCACGGCGCCCACCACCGCCGACCGGCTGCGGCCGAACCGGGCGAGCGTTCCCTCGCCGCAGGGGACGGTGTCGATCGTCTCCACCAGGGTGGCCACGGCTCAGCTCCGCAGCCGGGGGTCGAGCCACGCATAGGCGAGGTCGGC
>JRYC01001431.1_pt1 | contig 13062 bp, 16 predicted proteins | sample 235301 | NCBI WGS metagenome assembly JRYC01 (sample SAMN03074211, study PRJNA261470) | activated sludge metagenome | biome: Common Effluent Treatment Plant; feature: Wastewater; material: Activated sludge; isolation source: activated biomass of a common effluent treatment plant treating...
CGCGTCACGGCGGTGATCACCATCGTCGGCGGCACCATGTTCCTGATGTGGCTGGGCGAGCAGATCACCGCCCGCGGCATCGGCAACGGCATCTCGCTGATCATCTTCGTCGGCATCGTCGCCTCGCTGCCCTCGGCGCTGGCGGGTCTGCTCGACCTCGGCCGGACCGGCGCCGTCTCGACCTTCTTCATCCTGTTCATCCTGTTGATGGCGATCGGCGTCGTCGCCTTCATCGTCTTCATGGAGCGTGCCCAGCGCCGCCTGCTGGTGCAGTACCCGAAGCGGCAGCAGGGCAACCGGATCTTCGGCGGCGAGAGCTCGCACCTGCCGCTGAAGCTCAACACCTCGGGCGTGATCCCGGCGATCTTCGCCAGCTCGCTGCTGCTGCTGCCGGCGACGGCTGCCAGCTTCGGCAGCGGCTCGATGCCCGAGTGGCTGTCCTGGGTGAACGTCTACATGGGCCGCGGACACCCGGTCCACATACTGCTTTATGTCGCATTGATCGTGTTCTTCGCCTTCTTCTACACGTCGATCGTCTTCAATCCGAAGGAGACGGCCGACAATCTCAGGAAGCATGGCGGGTTCATCCCGGGCTATCGGCCGGGCGAGCGCACCGCTGCCTATCTGGATTATGTGCTGACCCGTCTGACGACGGTGGGAGCGCTCTATCTGGCGGCGGTCTGCGTCCTTCCCGAGATCCTGATCTCCCAATATGCGCTGCCGTTCTACTTCGGCGGCACCAGCCTCCTGATCGTCGTCTCCGTCACCATGGATACTGTGGCGCAGATCCAGTCGCACCTGATCGCGCACCAGTACGAAGGCCTGATCAAGAAGGCCAGGTTGCGCGGGAGACGGTGAATGCGCTTGATTTTGCTGGGTCCGCCCGGCGCCGGTAAAGGCACGCAGGCGGCCTGGATCAAGCAGGCCTACGGTATCCCGCAGCTGTCGACCGGCGACATGCTGCGCTCGGCGGTGGCGCGCGGCACCGAGGTCGGCAGGCAGGCCAAGGCGGTGATGGAGGCGGGCAAGCTCGTCTCCGACGACATCATCAACCGGCTGGTCGCCGAGCGGATCGACGAGCCCGACTGCGTGCCCGGCTTCATTCTCGACGGCTATCCGCGCACGCTGGCCCAGGCCGGCGAGCTGGACGGCATGCTGCAGGCCCGGGGCCAGCGGCTCGACGCCGTGGTCGAGATCAGGGTCGATCCCGCGGCCCTGGTCGAACGCGTGTCCGGCCGCTTCTCCTGCGCCAGGTGTGGCGCCGGCTACCACGACAAGTTCAAGCCGACGCACGAGCCCGGCGTCTGCGATGTCTGCGGCTCGACCGAGTTCATTCGCCGCAAGGACGACAACGCCGAGACGGTACGCGCACGGCTCGAGGCCTATGAGGCGCAGACGGCGCCGCTCTTGCCGTACTACGCCGCCAAGGGCCTGGTGCGGACGGTCGACGGCATGGCCGACATCGACGAAGTGACGCGGCAGATCAGGAAGGCGCTGGACGCCGGATCGGATTGACAGGTGGACGTCTCTACCTATAATCCCGCCGCTTTTCGGGTCCGGCAGGCTCCTGCCGGCCCTGCCGGCTGTCGCCCGGCCAGCAAAATCGGTTGAGGAGAGGACATTGGCGCGTATCGCCGGGGTTAACATCCCGAGCCAGAAGCCGGTGGGCATTGCGCTCACCTACATCTTCGGCATCGGGCGCACGACGGCCGAGAAGATCTGCTCGGGCGTCGGTGTGGATTTCCAGCGTCGCGTCAGCGAGCTGAGCGATGCCGAGGTGGCCCGGCTGCGCGAGCGCATCGACCGGGAGCACAAGGTCGAGGGCGACCTCCGCCGCGAGGTCGCGATGAACATCAAGCGGCTGATGGATCTCGGCTGCTATCGCGGCCTGCGGCACCGCCGCGGCCTGCCGGTGCGCGGCCAGCGCACCCACACCAATGCCCGCACCCGCAAGGGCAAGGCAAGGCCGATCGCCGGCAAGAAGAAGGTCACGAAGTAGTCCCATGGCGACTGACGACAAGTCCCGCTTGCGGCGACGCGAGCGCAAGAACATCACTGCCGGCGTGGCGCACGTCGCGGCGACGTTCAACAACACCATGATCACGATCACCGACGCCCAGGGCAACACCATCGCCTGGTCGAGCTCCGGCTCGCAGGGCTTCAAGGGATCGCGCAAGTCGACGCCGTTCGCGGCGCAGATCGCCGCCGAGGCCGCCGGCCGCAAGGCCATGGAGCACGGCATGCGCTCGCTCGAGGTGCAGGTGCGCGGGCCGGGCTCGGGACGCGAATCGGCGCTGCGGGCGCTGCAGGCGGTCGGCTTCCAGATCGGCTCGATCCGCGACGTGACGCCGATCCCGCACAATGGCTGCCGGCCGCGCAAGCGCCGCCGCGTCTGACCGACCGGCCCCGCCGCAGTCGGGGCGTTCGTAGGCGAGTGAAGGCTCCGGCGGGCAGCGGCCCCCGGGGCCTCGTTCGCCGTTAAGCAAGGCACGTACTTGATGAGGGCTTACGTGATCCAAAAGAACTGGCAAGACCTGATCAAGCCGCAGAAGCTCGACGTCCAGCCCGGCCGCCGTCCCGACCGCGAGGCCACCATCGTCGTCGAGCCGTTGGAGCGCGGCTTCGGCATCACGCTGGGCAACGCCATCCGCCGGGTGCTGCTGTCCTCGTTGCAGGGGGCGGCGATCACCGCCATCCAGATCGACGGCGTGCTGCACGAGTTCTCGACCATCGCCGGCGTGCGCGAGGACGTGACCGACATCGTCCTCAACCTGAAGCAGCTGGGCCTGCGGCTGCACAGCGACATGCCCAAGCGCATGCAGCTCAAGGTCGAGGGCCCGGCCATCGTCACGGCCTCGATGATCGACACGCCGCACGACGTCGAGATCATGGACCCCGATCATGTCATCTGCCACGTCGACAAGGGCGGCAAGCTCTCGGTCGAGCTGACGGTGCAGACCGGCAAGGGCTACATCCCGGCCTCGGCGCACAAGACCGAGGACGCGCCGATCGGCCTCATCGCCATCGACGCCATCTACAGCCCGGTGCGCAAGGTCGCCTACAAGGTCGACAACGCCCGCGTCGGCCAGCAGACCGACTATGACCGGCTGACCATGCAGGTCGAGACCGACGGCTCGGTGGGCCCCGAGGACGCCGTGGCCCTGGCGGCGCGGATCCTGCAGGACCAGCTGGCGCTGTTCGTCAATTTCGAGGAGCCGCGTCACCCGACCCAGTCGGAGCGCCGGCCGGAGCTGCCGTTCAACCCGAACCTGCTGCGCAAGGTCGACGAGCTGGAGCTGTCGGTCCGCTCGGCCAACTGCCTGAAGAACGACAACATCGTCTACATCGGCGACCTCGTGCAGAAGACCGAGGCCGAGATGCTCCGCACCCCCAATTTCGGGCGCAAGTCGCTCAACGAGATCAAGGAGGTCCTCACCCAGATGGGCCTGCATCTCGGCATGGAGGTGTCGGGCTGGCCGCCGGAGAACATCGAGGAGCTGGCGCGCAAGGTCGAGGAGCCGTTCTGAGCGGCGGATGACGGAACAGGGGAGGGCGCCGCGCGGCGCGCCATCGGGAGCTAGAGGATGCGTCATGGATTTCGCGGCCGCCGCTTCAACCGGCGTAGCGGCCATCGCGAGGCGATGCTGGCCAATCTCTGCCAGTCGCTGGTGAAGCACGAGCAGATCACCACTACCCTGCCCAAGGCCAAGGACCTGCGGCCGGTGGTCGAGAAGCTGATCACCCTGGGCAAGCGCGGCGACCTGCACGCCCGCCGCCTGCTGATCGCCCGCACCCGCAGCGAAGACACCGCGGCCAAGCTGATCGACGTGCTGGGTAAGCGGTACGGCTCGCGCGCCGGCGGCTATGTCCGCATCATGAAGGCGGGCTTCCGCCACGGCGACAACGCCGCCATGGCGGTGATCGAGCTGGTCGACCGCGACGTCGAGGCCAAGGGCCAGGATTCCGGCCCGGTGCCGGAGCAGGCCGAGGGTGCTGCCGCGAGCTGAGCTCGGGCGCGGGCCTTGCCCGCCGGTCGTGGAACTACACATCAAGGGCGCCCCTTCTCGGGCGCCCTTGTCATTAGCGGTGGCCCATGAGCTTCCGGATCATCGTCGCGCTCCTGGCCGTATTGTTGGCCTCGGGTCCGGTCACGGCGTGCGCGCAGCAGCAGGCACAGCCGCGGGTGCAGCCCGTGGCCGAGGCACAGGTGCCGGGATCGCGCGAGGCGATCCGCCTGAGCTTCGCGCCGGTCGTCAAGCGCGTCGCACCGGCCGTCGTGAACATTACCAGCCGCAAGGAGGTCGTGGTCCGGGACAATCCGTTCCTCGACGATCCGTTCTTCAACTTCTTCTTCCGCGGCCGCGGTGGCGCCGGCCCGGCCCAGCGGCAGGTGCAGCAGTCGCTGGGCTCGGGCGTGATCGTCGGCAACGACGGGCTCATCGTCACCAACCGGCACGTCGTGGCCGGGGCCGACGAGATCGACGTCGTGCTGAGCGACCGGCGCTCGTTCAGCGCCCGCCTGGTCGCCAGCGACGACCGCTCGGATCTCGCCTTCCTGCGCATCGACGCCGGCGGCCGGCTGCCGGCCATCGAGCTGGCCGATTCCGACGGCATCGAGGTCGGCGACCTCGTGCTCGCGGTCGGCAACCCGTTCGGCATCGGCCAGACCGTCACCAGCGGCATCGTCTCGGCCACCGCCCGCACCGCGCCCGAGCTCGACAACGAGGTATCGTTCATCCAGACCGACGCCGCGGTCAATCCGGGCAACTCCGGCGGTGCGCTGGTCGACGTCGACGGCCGGCTGATCGGCATCAACACCGCCATCTTCAGCCGCAGCGGCGGCTCCATCGGCATCGGCTTCGCCATCCCCTCCAACCTCGTCCGGGCCCGCATGGCGGCGCTAGGTGGCGCCAAGGGCGGGCAGGTGGCGAGACCCTGGCTCGGCGCCGAGCTGAAAGCGGTCGACAGCGATATCGCCCGGAGCCTGGGCATCGACCGGCCGGGCGGCGTGCTGGTCGCCCGGGTGCATCCGTCCGGGGCTGCCGCCGGCGCCGGGTTGGCGCCCGGCGATGTGGTCGTCAGCATCGACGGCGTCCAGGTCGACGATGCGCCGGCATTGTCCTATCGGCTGGCGCTCCACGCCATCGGCGAGCGCGCCGACGTCGTGGCGCTGCGCAAGGGCAGACGGATCGAGCTCGGGGTTCCGGTGGAGGCTGCCAAGGAGCAGCCGGCTTCGGACGTGACCAGGTTCGGGCGCGACAGCGGGCTCTCGGGGGCCACCGCCGCCAACCTGTCGCCGGCCTTCAACGAGACGCTGGGGCTCGACATGTTCGAGCAGGGCGTGGCCGTCGTCGCCGTGGCGCCGGGAAGCCGCGCCCAGGCTTGGCGCCTGCGGCCGGGCGACGTCGTCGAGGCGGTGAACGGCAGGCCGGTGGCGGACGTGGACGCGCTCGAGCGGGCCGCGCGCGGCGACGTCCAGCGCCTGGAAGTGCGTCGCGAGGGTCGCCGCTTCACCGTGGCCCTGGGCGGCTGAGATGCGGGCCGGGCGGGCCGCTCTCCATGGACTATCGTCCGCACGGGCTCGTCTGTACCTTCATGGTCTCTCTGCTCGCGGCCGGCACCTGATCATGCCGATTCCGTTGACGGGCCTGCGCGTGCTCGTGGTCGAGGACGAGGCGCTGCTGTCGATGCTGGTCGAGGACGCGCTGGCCGATGTCGGCTGCGTGGTGATCGGCCCGTTCATGCGGCTGCAGCTGGCCGTGGAGGCGGTCACGGCCGAGTCCCACATCGACCTCGCCATCCTCGACGTCGACATCGCCGGCGAGCGCAGCTTCCCTCTGGCCGACCTGCTGCTGGGACGCGGCGTGCCGGTGATCTTCACCACCGGCTACGACGATGCCGGCCTGGAGGAGCGCTGGCGCGTCCTGCCGGTGCTGCGCAAGCCGTTCTCCGACGAGGACCTGAAGCGCACGGTCCGGCAGGTGGCGGGCGCCCGGCAGGGCGCCGGGCGGAACCTGGACTCCTAGCCGCCCGTTTGCCCGGTCGAGCCTCCTGGAGGGATCGGGCACATGGCATCCTTGCGTGGCAAATCGGTTGCCATCCTGGCAACCGACGGTTTCGAGCAGTCCGAGTTGATGGAGCCGCTGAAGGCGCTGCGCGGCGCCGAGGCGTCGGTCGACATCGTCTCGCTGGAGCAGGGCGAGATCCGCGGCTGGAAGGACAAGGACTGGGGCGACAGGGTGCCCGTCGACCGCACGGTCGCGCAGGCCAGCCCCGACGACTACGACGCCCTGGTCCTGCCCGGCGGCCAGATCAATCCCGACGTGCTGCGCGCCGATCCGGATGCCGTGGGCTTCGTTCGCGCGATGGTCCGCTCGGGCAAGCCGGTGGCCGCCATCTGCCACGGCCCCTGGCTGCTGGTCGAGGCAGGCGCGCTGCGCGGCCTGCGTGCCACCTCCTACAAGTCCATCCGCACCGACATGACCAACGCCGGCGCCGATTGGGTCGACGAGGCGGTGGTGGTCGACGACGGCATCCTCACCAGCCGCCAGCCGGACGACCTGCCGGCCTTCTGCGCCAGGCTGATCGAGGAGATCGGCGAGGGCCGGCACCACGCCCGCGAGACCGTCTGATCCCTGCTGTACCGACGCCAAGAATCTGGAGCGAACGGAATGGGTATCATCGCCTGGATCGTGCTCGGCCTCGTCGCCGGCGCCATCGCCAAGCTGCTGATGCCGGGGCGCGACCCCGGCGGCTTCATCATCACCATCATCATCGGCATCGTCGGTGCCGTGGTCGGCGGCTTCATCGGCAATACGCTGGGCTTCGGCCAGGTCGAGGCGCTGGACCTCCGCAGCATCGGCATCGCCATCCTGGGCGCGATCGTGCTGCTCGTGCTCTATCGCATGGTCCGCCGCGGCTGATCCCGCGGGGCGGCCGTGCTAGGCTCGCTCCATGAGCGACCTGTTCGGCGAAATGGAACCCGGAAAGGAGCCGGCGGCGGCATCTGCCGACCGGCCCCTCGCCGATCGCATCCGACCGCAGAGCCTGTCCGACCTCGTGGGGCAGAACGAGGCCCTTCGTCCCGAGGGCCCCTTGGGGCGGATGCTCGCCGCCGGCCGCCTGTCCTCGATCATCCTCTGGGGGCCGCCGGGCTGCGGCAAGACCACCCTGGCGCGGCTGCTGGCGAAGGAGATCGGCGAGCCGCTGATGGCGCTGTCGGCGGTGATGTCGGGTGTCGCCGACCTGCGCGAGGCCTTCAAGGAGGCGAGGAAGCTGCGGGCACGCGGCCGCCGCGTCATCCTGTTCATCGACGAGATCCATCGCTTCAACCGCGCCCAGCAGGACGGGCTGCTGCACGAGGTCGAGGACGGCACGGTGACGCTGATCGGCGCCACCACCGAGAATCCCTCCTTCGCGCTGGTGGCGGCCCTGCTGTCGCGCTGCCTCGTCATCGTGCTCGACCGGCTGTCCGACGAGGCGCTGCTGCAGCTAGTCGCCCGTGCCGAAGCTCATCTCGGCCACCGGCTGCCGCTGGCCGATGCCGCGCGCCACCGCCTCGTCGAGCTGGCCGACGGCGACGGCCGCTACCTCGTCAACATGGTCGAGACCCTGGCCGACCTGCCGCCCGAGCCGCTGATCGACGTCGAGAGCCTGGCCGAGATCCTGCAGCGCCGCCTGCCGGTCTACGACAAGCAGCAGGAGGCGCACTACAACGTCATCAGCGCCCTGCACAAATCGGTGCGCGGCTCCGACCCCGACGCCGCCCTCTACTGGCTCTGCCGCATGCTGGAGGGCGGCGAGGATCCGCGCTACATCGCCCGCCGGCTGATCCGCATGGCCAGCGAGGACATCGGCTTGGCCGATCCCCAGGCCCTGCCGCTCGCCATCGCCGCCGCCGAGGCCTATGAGCGCCTGGGCTCGCCCGAGGGCGAGCTGGCGCTGGCGCAATGCACCATCCACCTGGCGGCCGCCCCCAAGTCCAACGCCGCCTATCTCGCCTACGGCGCCGCCAGCCGCAGCGCCAAGGAGCACGGCTCGCTGATGCCGCCGGCCCACATCCTCAACGCGCCCACCAAGCTGATGAAGAAGCTCGGCTACGGCTCCGGCTACGCCTACGACCACGACGCGCCGGACCGCTTCTCCGGCCAGAACTACTTTCCCGAAGGCATGGAGCGGCCGGTTTTCTATCGCCCGACCGAGGAAGGCATAGAGGCCCGCATCAAGGCACGGCTGGAGCGGCTGAAGGGCCTGCGGGAACAACGCCAGGATTGAGCAACTCGACCTCGCCCGAGCGAGCTTCTATATGACGGCGAAAGTTTATAGAAACGAGGTCATCATGGCTCTTAGCATCAAGGATCCGGAAGCGGACGAGCTGGCCCGCGAGGTAGCGGCGTTGACGGGGGAGAGCCTGACACAGGCCGTGAAGTCTTCCCTTCGACAGCGCCTTGATCGGGAGCGGCGCAAACGGCGTGATCCCGCTGCCCTCGCTGCGCGCTTGGATGACATCGCCCGCCATTGTGCGGCGCTGCCGGATCACGACCGGCGAAGCCCCGACGAGATCGTCGGCTATGACGAGAACGGAATGTGGTGATGGTCGTCGATACCTCCGCGATTGTCGCCATTCTGTTCGATGAGCCCGAGCGGTCATCCTTCAATCAGCGGCTCTCCCAGTCGTCCGTCAGACTCCTGTCGGTGGTGAGCCGGGTCGAGCTGACTTGTGTCGTGGAGGGTCGAAAAGGCATTGGCGGCCGAGCCGATCTCGAGCGACTCTTGAGAGAGGCCGAGATCGAGATTGTCGCCATGGATCGAAGCCATGCCGACCTCGCCTGCGAGGCGTTCCGGCGATTCGGCAAGGGCCGCCATCCCGCGGCCTTGAACATCGGCGATTGTTTCGCTTATGCCCTGGCGAAGGCGACGGGAGAGCCTCTCCTCTACAAGGGTGACGATTTCGCCCGCACCGATATTGCGAGCGCCGCATGAGCCCCGTCGAGCAGCGGCACATCGAGCACGAGGAGGCCGACTGGCGCTTCGACCGCTGGGCGCGCCACCATTTCCCTTCGCTCGGCCACGGCCAGCTGCAGAAGCTGATGCGCACCGGCCAGTTCCGCCTCGACGGCAAGCGGGTGCAGGGCAGCGAGCGGGTGCAGCCGGGCCAGGCGGTGCGCGTGCCGCCCCTGCCGGAGCCGACCTCGGCGCCGCTGCCGGCGACGCGAAAGCCGGGCCTCGATGCCCATGACGCCAAGCTCGCCCGCTCGCTGGTGATCCACGACGACGGCGAGGTGCTGGTCCTCAACAAGCCGCCCGGCCTCGCCGTGCAGGGCGGCACCGGCACCACCCGCCATGTCGACGGCCTATTGGAAGCTCTAGCCGAGGGTGGACAGAAGCCGCGCCTCTGCCACCGCCTCGACCGCGACACCAGCGGCATCCTGGTCACCGCCCGCACCGCCAAGGCGGCGGCGTTCCTCACCTCGGCCTTCCGCGGCCACGAGGTCCGCAAGCTCTACTGGGCCATCGTGCTGGGCAGCCCGCGCGGCCAGGACGGCCTGATCGACCTGGCGCTCGCCAAGCGCGGCGTCGTCGAGAAGATGGCGCCCGACGAGGAGGAGGGCAAACCCTCGCGCACCCGCTGGCGGGTGATCGCCCGCGCCGCCAAGGTCGCCGCCTGGATGGGGCTGATGCCGCTCACCGGCCGTACCCACCAGCTGCGCGCCCACTGCGCCGCCATGGGCTGGCCGATCCTCGGCGACGGCAAGTACGGCGGCAAGGCGGCGCATCCGGGCGGCGCGCCGAAATCCCTGATGCTGCACGCCCGCGAGATCGACATGCCGCACCCCAGCGGCAAGCGCCTGCGCGTCGCCGCCGACATTCCCCAAGGCTTCCGCGACGGCATGACCTGGCTCGGCCTGACGCCGGAGCCGCTGCCCGGCAGCCGGCTCGCCGACTGGCCGCGATAGGGCCTACGCGAAGACCACCTCGAAAGCACCGGGAGCCCGCCTTGCGCCTCGTCGTCTTCGACTGCGACGGCACGCTGGTCGACAGCCAGCGCTTCATCGTCGAGTGCATGACAGCGGCCTTCGCGGCCGAGGGGATGGAGCCGCCGACGAGCGACGCCATCCGCCGCATCGTCGGGCTGACGCTGGTCCACGCCGTCGACCGGCTGCTGGGCGGCGGCGACCTGGCGATGGCCGAGCGCCTGGCCGACGGCTACCGCGCCCAGTTCCTGCTGCGGCGCCAGCGCGGCGACACCGACGAGCCCCTGTTCCCCGGCGCCGTCGAGCTGCTCGACGAGCTGGCGGCGCGCGGTGTGGCGATGGGTGTGGCCACAGGCAAGACGATGCGCGGGCTGAAGCACATCCTGGCGCAGCACGGCCTGTCGCATCATTTCGTCACCCTGCAGACCGCCGACCTGCACCCCAGCAAGCCGCACCCGGCGATGATCGAGGCGGCGATGCGCGAGACCGGTGCTGCGCCGGGCGAGACCATGATGGTCGGCGACACCAGCTTCGACATCGAGATGGCCGTGGCCGCCGGCGTGCTGCCGGTCGGCGTGAGCTGGGGCAACCACCCGGCGGTCGAGCTGAAGGCCGTGGGAGCGGTGCACGTGCTCGAAACGTTCGACCAGCTGCTCGGGCTGCTGTAGCGGCGGGTGCGGGGGCATGAAACGTTTCTGGCGGGAGGTCGGCTTGCGGGAGGACGCCGCCGGCTTCGCCGTCACCTTAGATGGACGCCCGGCGCACACGCCCGCCCGGCATCTGCTGACGGCTCCGACCCGCGCGTTGGCCGACGCGATTGCCGGCGAATGGCGCGAGCAACGGGAGGAGATCGACCCGCGAGCCATGCCGCTGACCCGGCTCGCCACCACCGTCCTCGACCTGATGCCTGATCGCCGTGCCGACGCGATCGAGGAGGCGGCGGGCTTCGCTGCCACCGACCTGCTGTGCTATCGCGCCGCCGAGCCGCGGGATCTGGCCGAGCGGCAGCAGGCGGCCTGGCAGCCCTGGCTCGACTGGGCGCTGCGCCAGCACGACAGCCCGCTCGCCGTCACCGACACCGTCACCGCCGTCGAGCAGCCGCCCGCCTCCCTGCGCAGCCTGCGCGCCGCCGTCGAGCGCCTCGACGACTGGCGGCTGGTCGGCCTGCACGCCGCGGCCACGCTCACGGGCTCCATCGTGCTGGGCCTGGCGATGGAAGCGGGCGAGCTGGGGTCCGACGCCGCCTTCGAGCTCGCCTGCCTGGACGAGCTCTACGAGATCGGCCGCTGGGGCGAGGAGGACGAGCAGGCGCGGCGCCACGCGGCGCTGCGGCGCGACCTCGCCGCCGCCGACCGCTTCCTGCGCCTACTGCGGAGCTGAGCATGGCGACGCCGCCCCGCATCTATCTCGCCGGCCCCGACGTGTTCCTCGCCGAGGCATTGGTGCTGGCCGAGCGCAAGAAGGCGCTGTGCGCCGCCTACGGCTTCGAGGGCGTGTTCCCGCTCGACAAGTCGCTCGACCTCACCGGCCTGCCGCCGCGCGACAAGGGGCTGGCGATCGCCTTGGGCAACGAGCGGCTGATGGACGGCTGCGACCTCGTCATCGCCCACATGACGCCGTTCCGCGGTCCGGGCATGGACGGCGGCACCGCCTTCGAGATGGGCTACATGCGGGCACAGGGAAAGCCGGTGCTCGGCTACAGCAATGTCGCGGCACCCTATGCCGAGCGCGTGCGGCTGATCCACGCCGGCCGGCTGCGCCCGCGCGCCGGCGGTGTCATGGAGGATCCCGACGGGCTGGAGGTCGAATCCTTCGATCTCCTCGACAACCTGATGATGCACGGCGCCATCATCGCCAGCGGCGCCGAGATGCAGGCCGGCGACGTGCCGGCCTCCGAGCGCTACACGGCGCTCGACGCCTTCGAGCGTTGCCTCGCCATCGCCGCCCGGCTGATGGCCGGCTCCGCATGAGGAGAGAACGCTCGGGTCGCAGTGCCGGCCGCTGCGAGCCGTGCTAGCTGACGGTCATCGAACCGTCGCGATCCGGAGGCTCCGTTGCAGGACATCCTCGACAAGCTCGAAGCCAAGCGCCAGGGAGCACGGCAGGGCGGCGGCGAGCGCCGGATCGCGGCACAGCACAAGCGCGGCAAGCTCAGCGCCCGCGAGCGCATCGAGCTGCTGCTCGACCCCGGCTCCTTCGAGGAGTCGGACATGTTCGTCGAGCATCGCTGCGTCGACTTCGGCATGGCCGAGCAGACCGTCCCCGGCGACGGCGTCGTCACCGGCCAGGGCACCGTCAACGGCCGCCTGGTCTTCGTCTTCAGCCAGGACTTCACCGTCTTCGGCGGCTCGCTGTCCGAGGCCCACGCCGAGAAGATCTGCAAGGTGATGGACCGGGCGATGAAGGTGGGGGCTCCCGTCATCGGCCTCAACGATTCCGGCGGCGCCCGCATCCAGGAGGGCGTCGCCAGCCTCGCCGGCTATGCCGACGTGTTCCAGCGCAACGTGCTGGCCTCGGGCGTGGTGCCGCAGATCAGCGTCGTCATGGGCCCCTGCGCCGGCGGCGCCGTCTACTCGCCGGCGATGACCGACCTGATCTTCATGGTGCGCGACAGCTCCTACATGTTCGTCACCGGCCCCGACGTGGTGCGCACGGTGACCAACGAGACCGTCACGCAGGAGGAGCTGGGCGGAGCCGTCACCCATACCCAGCGCTCAGGGGTGGCCGACCTCGCCTTCGACAACGACGTCGAGGCGCTGGCCGAGGTGCGCCGCCTCGTCGACTTCCTGCCCGCCAGCAACCGCGACCAGCCGCCGACGCGTCCGACCGCCGATCCCGCCGAGCGCGACGAGCCGTCGCTCGACACGCTGGTGCCGGCCAATCCGAACAAGCCCTACGACATGAAGGAGCTGATCGCCAAGCTCGTCGACGAGGGCGACTTCTTCGAGCTGCAGCCGGGCTATGCCCGCAACATCGTCACCGGCCTCGCCAGGATCGAGGGCTCGACGGTGGGTGTCGTCGCCAACCAGCCGATGGTGCTGGCCGGCTGCCTCGACATCGACAGCTCGCGCAAGGCCGCCCGCTTCGT